>Ga0153986_1000313_pt1 | contig 15439 bp, 24 predicted proteins | sample TSGA070MetaG_FD_104724 | JGI IMG/M metagenome (GOLD analysis project Ga0153986, IMG submission 104724) | Attine ant fungus gardens microbial communities from Georgia, USA - TSGA070 MetaG | ecosystem: Host-associated > Fungi > Mycelium > Unclassified | place: USA: Georgia, Alexander Wildlife... | reverse complement strand
TTTTTCTCAATAGTTCACCGTTTGTGTTGGAATATTGGCTGTAAGCAACCTGTATCCTAGTGTAATAGTTCTCCTTACACTTTCCCCGATCAGTATTCATAGAAGTTCTCAGCGGACCATCTACAAGCTCCGCTTCATAAATTGTTGATATAAAAAAAACAAAGAGGGTACATTCTTGAGTGACATACATGCAGGTGCCATTCTTGATGCAATATATACATGCAAAGCACCACCAGTCAAATACAACGTCCATTTACATGCGAGGAGGATTAGAAAAGATAGATCAATAAAATTATCAATGTCGTTGGTGTGGTTGATATTTAACCTTCTCAAATATGCGGAAGAGACTGATGATGAGGTTGCTGCAATAAGCCACAAGACCGATCCCGACAAGACAAATCAAGATAAGCTGGCTGTCGCATATTCGGTCCCCCACGCTGCCTTCAAAGCGAGGTAGATTGCTGGGAGGTCGAGGCATCTCGTTATACCACGAAACAGCCGATGGCAGCGCACAGGGAATGAGAGAGGTGAAATAATTGTCAAAGCAGAGGGAAAGCGCGGCAGACCAAGCGCAGATAAAGAGCACTTCCGACAAAGTGTGGGCTAGCTTGCCGGAAGTTTGCCAAAGGCCAACTGGACGGCCAAAATACTCGAGCTGTATAGAAGTATGTAACGAAGATCATGATAGGACTTGAATAGGCGTACATAAATGGCAACCATTACGTGGAGGAGGGTCAGAGGGGCAAAGATGATAACCACGGTGCTAATCGCAAGAGATCAATATAACCCACGGGGATGAGAAAGTGCAAATCAGACTCACGGGGAGCTGCCAACAGCCCCCATTGCGTGGTTGCTCTTTTCGATACGGCGTATTCGAATGGCTATGCCGAGTGCAGCAGTAGTGAAGGCGATATTTATCACGCGGAACAGCTGCGAAAGCGATCAACCTCAGATGAGGCGAGCATCAAGGCGAAGCTCACTAGTGGAACATAGGGATTGATGAGAATGAATCTGCGGATTTTCTTGCGGCGGGTAGTGTTGAAGGAGAGCCTTTCCTCGTCTAGGGGAGGGCTTGGGTTGAAATATGCTGCTTCTGTATCGCGTTTGCGAGGGGGACCCTGTGCATTCGGACGAGAAGTCCAGGGGGTGTCCCATCCCGGCGAGTTCGCCTGGTGCTGGGTGAGCTGGAGGGCAGGATCTGGGATGGTGAGGAGGGCAGCCTCAAGGTGTTCGCGGGGAGGCTCAGCATCCTTCTCCTTGTCTGCTCTGCGGTAGAGAGAGGAAGGCTGGAGGCTGGCGGAAGAGGGCAGAAAGTCTCTGAGGCCGCGGCGCTGGAGAGTGAAGGACCACCAGGGAGACTTGTCGTGGGAAGAGAGTGTATGGGAGGAGGCAGCATCGGATGGTCTGGGATTGTCGGGAACGGGAGGGAGTGAGGCAGTGGGAGACGGCGGCTCGTCGCGGGCCCATGCTGGACGGGGTCAGCGGCGTCGACGAGGAAACATATGGAAAACATACGGGGAGACGCGACGACCCTGGCGGGGAACAGCGACGGTCGCTGTGTCATCGAGAGACACAGTCATTTGTTTGTTATTTATCCCTCTCCAGTCTCTTCCCACAACCACTCACATGGACATCCCCTCCCTCTCCCAAGGCCCAGTCGGCTCCCGCTTCGTCTCCCAGGACGAGATAGACCTTGCCAAGCAGCGCAGAGACGACCAGTGGAAAGCTGCCTATGCCAGGCTCGGCCAGGAGCCTCCCCCCCGGCTCCAGTACGAAGACACCTATGATGGTCGCAGTCTTGCGGAAGTAGGTTCTCCATCTCTCACCCTGCCCTCGTGTTCAAGCCCCTCCCTGGTCCTTCACGTCTCTAGAAACTCGCTGCGAATAGGGTATGGCCCCTTTCTTCATCACTGGATTGGCCTGATCCTCGCATCAGATAGCAAAGCAGGAGGAATGGGAAGAAAAGAATAAACTGGGTCCTTCCTCCTCGCTTACCCTTCACTAGAGTTCTGACGTTCAATATCTCATAGCGAATCAGTTTCGTGCCCTGGAGGAGGACGAGATCCAGTTCCTCGACTCCATCAGACAGCGTCAAGAAGCAGAAGAGCGCCAGCGCAAGCAAGAAGACGGTGAAGAGCTCAAACAATTCAAGCAGTATGATTCCCCATTCTCCGCGTTCAAATGGACTCATCCATCTTCCAGGGCTGTTGCTGCTCGTGCAAGTAGCCTGAACAGTCCACCGCCAATCCCAGGTTCCGGGAAAATCTCAAAACCAAAAGTTGCACCTCAACCCCCAAGAGCAACCACCAATAAGAAGTCCCTCAAAGGCATTGTCGTCAAGAAAAAGACTAAATTGACTCCTTTATCTGACCAAGCCTCCAACAAATCTGCCATTCACAGTCGTGACTCTCCCTCAGAGGATCTCAAGCCTACACCAGACGCAAAACGTCGTAAATTATCTGACGTAGATCCATGATATTCGTCTAATGCCTCAAGTGTATTCTGCTATGATATCATATACGCGTATTGTATTGCAAAATTCTCCAGCTCTCGAGCAAGTGATAATTCATACAACTTATCCCACTCTTCTGCTGGATGTCGGTGTTGGCGTCCACCGCACACGGTTGAGGTCTCTTTCCCGTCCAGATCCGGTGCCCGCGGTTTCTGTCCTCTTTGCAAACGCGGCACCCGATGTGCTGCGCTCCAATAACCTTCTGGCAGCAGGTGTCAGGTTTCCTGCAGCTTCTGCACGCCTGGGTGTCCACGAAGGCGGCCCCATATTTCCTTTCGATTTTCCCCCTCGGGAAACACCCGGTGTTTGCAGTCCTGTCATTTCCGCTTTTGCTCTCAGGTTCTTTGAGGCTGAGTTTGCTAGCCTGCGTGAAAGAGCCTCGCGTGACGACATTTCACGTATATGAAATGGCGTCCTAGGTTCTGCCACATCTATATTCTCCCGCCGAGATATGATTCTGGGTGTTGCGTTAAGAGTGCCCCATGTCATTAACTGTTTCACGGCCTCTGAACCCAGCTGTTCTGGTGTAGGATTCGGTAGGTTGGGTACCAATGCGCCGATATCACTCAGACTCGGTGATTTTGGCCGATCTGTGGAGTGTTTCTAGGGTTTAAACATTGAAACGAGCAGGTCGATGACGTACAGGGTGTCCCACTGATCGCTGCGTCTATCCTGCTACGCGTCGGACTCGGAGGTTCAGATAGTCCAGATGAATTTGTCTTATGCTCCTGCTCCACAAGTCGTGTGTTTCCATGAGAGATCATCTTTAATTCCTCCTTCTTGTCAGAAGTGCTCCCAACTTTGGGTGGCGCATGGTAAGGCGAAACGTCCGCATCTGGTGAAAACATCAACGAGTTCCTTGTCTTTTTCATAAATCAGCGTTTCGCCTACATTTGATGAAAGAATGGATGTTTTTTTTACCTTGAATTTCCAACCATCAACACCTGCTGGCCTCTGATCCTTCCTGGGTGCCATGACGGCCTTAGTCGCCTCCTCGACGCTTGTCGCTTTCACCACTACAGCCAATTCTCTCTCCTTTCCAATTTTTTCGTCCTTCTCTTTTTGTTCCGCAGCAGCAGTGATCAACCCTACAGGTGTTGGCGCCTCGATCCTAAATTTCTCCCGTACGCCGGGAATGACACCACCAGCAGGTTCAATCAGCATCCTTTCTCTCGCTTCAATCATCCTCTCCCTCTGTGCTTCCACTCTCTTCTGCGCCTCCCAAGCCCACGTATAGTTCTCCTTCCTCTTCGTATTTTCTTGGTCTAAGATCTGAGTGAAACTAGAGTTATCCTCGGAAGTATACCGTGTTTGGAGTTCGTCTAGAGACAGAGAGGTGTCATAGCGTGGCCTTTTTGACACCCGCTCGACATTCTCCTCTAAATCAATGTGGAAGGGTGTGTCGCTGGGAAATGAAACGTAGGGTGTTGGGCCAGGCGTCTGGACCGGTGCTCTTCTGCTAGTTGAAGGCCCCGATACTGGGGTATTGGAAACCTGATGGAGTCTCTGCACAGACGCAGCTATTGAGTCTGAATCTCGAGAATGTACGGCGTCCAGATAGTCGTTGGTGGCATCCAAGTGGACAAGAGAGGGGAAGAAATCTCTGGTGATGATGTCTGCAAGCGCTGCAGTGTACTCATCCTCATCGAGGATGATTTGCTTGTTGAGGGACCGCTCGAGTTTCAAGTTTGAGCTGTCAGCAGCCATGGGAAGAAGGCGACCAGGGGAGTGATGTCGGCGCTGATCACATGAACCAATTCTGGTTTCCAAAACGCCAATCATTTCTGCATCAGCAGGACACCAGCAAATCGTCACAGGGGTCATTACGAGGAACAATAAACAAAGGAAAGAACACCAATTTGACAGACTAATGAATGTGACTATGAGCAGACTGATCTCAATCTCTCGATAATGAGAAAATTACAGAAAAAATGCAACATAAGCTTACTTCCATGCACCATCAACTTCCGAATCTTGGACTCCGCAAGTCCTTGGCATCCAAGGCATCTCCTGACGAGAACTCGGATTCCATGCCACTGTTAGAACTGCTCCTTCGCAGCCCAGTACCTCTCGGCCGTCCTATCCGGCTCTTCGTCAACACAGAACCACTCAATGGTGCTTTTGCCTGCTTCGCTAAGACGTTTGGATGAAAGTTCAGTTGGCCCGGTGGCTTCATCTCATCATGACCTGAAGATCTTGGAGTGGACATGCTGAATCCAGATCGTCTAGGCAAGATTGTCGACCGGTCAATCCGGACATAATCCGAGGAATGGCGGGTCGGGCTAGCGTTCAACGGGGTTCGCTTATGACCGCCCGAATAAAAAATTGCATCTCCTGATGGTATGGAACGTTTTGTTCCCGGAGTACTAGTGAGAAGGCTACTTGTAGACAGTGGGAGCAATGTAGGTGTTGCTGGACGCGAAGTGGGCGTAGGTATCGAGCTGCCCGTAGTTGTTGTACTTAGGCTGGCACCAGAAAGACGAGATGTTGGCCGACGAATTCCAGTCTTCTTTGTACTTTGATTCAAGGTCAATGAGTCTTTGCCAAAAGTGGGTGAAGTGATCCCAACATTAGAGGATCCGGAAAGGTATGCATTTGGACTATTGGGACTAGAAGCTCGCCGCCTTTCCCTCTGGCGTTCTGCTTCTCGGACCTTTACGGGAGGTGGTGTATCTTCCATAACTAGTACCCAGCCCGATGTATCACCACGATGGTTTCCTTTTGGCTCGTTGCTTTGTCGAGAGTCTATACTGCGTCGGATGCTGTCGAGGCTGGTTTTTGCTGTGGTTGGCAACGAAGCGGACGAGGAGGAGGAAGAACTACCCAAAGCGTTGGGGGGAGACACTGCTGGATTGGCGCGCCCCGTGATACTGCCCATCCTCAACCGCGGGACGCGAGTATGAATCTTCTGTTCCAGCACACGGACCCTTGCCCGCATTTCAGAGACCATCTGAACTCCTTTATTCTTGGGGATGACTGAAGATGTGGAAGATGAGGAGATGGTACGGGACGTAGGTACACGAGAGTTGATAGGGGTGCGAGGACTGGAGAGACTTGGTAGCGTAGTTGACCGAGACATTGTGGAGATGGGAGACGGGAGATTTGTGGATTTTCCAGAAGCAAAACCTGCACGTTGCAGGAGCATAGACTGGCCAGATGATTTGGAGAAGGGGTTGCGCTTGGGAGTCACTGTGGAGGCAGAAGGCGTCGAATCCATGACAGGAGACAAGTCGGACAGTTGAAGTTCTCTGGAGTGATTATCATTTGAAGGAATGGAGAATCGCTGTAAGGAAGATTTTGAGTGCTGCCTCTCGCTGGCAGCAATGGCGGACGCTAGCTGTTCCCTGAGAATGGCTATTTCATCCTGGGCATCTAAGATAGGATGATTGTGAGGCCGCAGGACAGGACAGGACGGTGAAGCCACTGACCTCTGAGTTCATCCTTGGTCCGCTGCATCTCCTCTTCCAGGCTTGCTTTCTGAAGCAACTCGTGCTCGAGCAGGATTTTCTCTTCGAGGGTCTTGGTGTACTTGGCCTCCATGTCTATGAGGCTGGAAGATGTCACGCGTTTGCTCCGCTCCAGATCGTCTGCTCCGAGCTCGAGATCCCTGAGAGCTGTCTTTGTGAGCTGGTGTTCCTGCCGCAGCTTGTCGAGCTCCCGTTGTAGTGACGTTGTGGTGGTGTTGTGGGTTGTCTGAAGGGACATGTACCTGTTCTGTTGAGCAGCAGGATAAGCAGCGGAGCAGCAGCGTTGGAGAACGGCGCACCTTCCACTCGTCCCGTTCCGAGTCGGTCCTTGCGGCCCTTTCTCTGAGCTCCTTTTCCAGGGAGGTTGATCTTTCGAGGTCCGCCTCCATTTCGGCCTCGAGCTCCCTGCTGGTGGCCTGGAAGTCCTCGAGCTCCTCGCGGGTGAGGGCGAGGATGTCGACGATCTGGGGAGGTTGGAGCCAGCTGCGGGGAGAGAACGAGGAGACGCACTTCGTGATACTTTGCCCGCCAGTCGGTGTGCAGGGAGGCGGCATGCTCATCGCGGGCCAGATGCCAGTCCATGGGGAGGGCATCTGGGAGGACGGCGGTCATGGCAGAAAGGCGTGTTATTCCTTATTTGTTTTCTACAGTAATTACAGGCCCTCCGGCTTTGCGCACTTGCGCCTTTCCAGCCGCCCCGTCTGTGCGCAGCGCATCTCCTGCCACGACACGGGCTCCAGCGGCGACCCTGCCCAGAGGTGAGCTCAGCCGTCGCACTCAGCATCGCCTGCCTACCTGCCTCGCTCGTCGCAAACACCACCCCGAGGTCGTTGCGGGCCGTCGTCACAAAGTAGCTCCGCGCGTCCCCAAGCGAGATCTGAAGCTGTGAGTGCATCGGTGGATCCGTGGAGCAGACACACGCACCACAACGCCGCGGACAACATCGCCGCCCCGGAAGCAGTCGCCGATCTTCACTCGGTCTTTCTCGGTCGCCCGCACGTCCTGCGTCCTCACCAGCCCGGTGAACTCTTCGCCGGCAGGCAGCGGCACTCCGTCGACGACCCCGATCGACAGGAGCGCCTGCCCAGGCGACAGCCGGGTCACTGTGCCGAGCACGACAGACCCGGGAGACGGTGCATGGGGGCGGGTGCGGGGCACAGAAACTGTGTGGGCGGCGTCACAGGAGGCGGTGAAGACGGGGACGCCGATGACGCTGGAGCGCAGCTGGGCGTCCCTGGCGTAGGTGCCAGGGCCGGGCTGGGGCGCTGGGCCGGGAGGAAGGGGGACAGGCTGGCCGGGGAGGAGAGACGGCATCGTTTGTCCTTGTTGTTGCGCTCTTTCCTGCAGACTCTGACATGGCCTCCCGCCTCCTTCGCCGTGCGTCTCGACTCCCTCGCCCGTTGCGCTGCTCACATCCTCCCAGGTTTCCATCTCTCAGCGCGGCGCAGCGCCCTCTCCCGCTTCAACATGCCGGCCATGAGCCCCACCATGACCGAGGGTGGCATCGCGTCCTGGAAGAAGAAACAGGGCGAGTCTTTTCTCTCAGGTGATGTTCTTTTGGAAATCGTCCGTCCCAGCACCCACTTTCAATGCTCCACTGCCAACTCACCGCCGCGCAGGAAACCGACAAGGCGACAATCGAGGTCGAGGCCCACGACGACGGTGTTCTCGCTAAAATCATCGCGAGTCCTTTTTTCACCTCCATCTTCGTTGTCTCACCTTGTCGCAGGTCCCCGAGGGCGCCAAGGGCGTCCAGGTTGGCTCAGTCATTGCCGTCGTCGGCGAGGAGGGCGACGACTTCTCGGGTGCGGCCGCTTTCGCAGAACAAGCATCAAACCAGGTGCTTCCAAAGCAGGAAAAGGTTCCCGACGAAAAGGCTTCTGCCTCTCCTCCGCCCTCCCAGTCCAGACCTGCCTCGGACACTACGCCAGACCTGCCAGTCGGCGATCGCATCTTCGCGAGTCCAGTTGCGAAGAAAATTGCCCTTGAGCGCGGTATTCCTTTGGCTCAAGTCAAAGGCTCAGGTCCCAGCGGCCGCATCATCCGCGCCGACGTCGAATCCTTCAGCCCGGCCGCTCTTCGGCCTCCTGCTGCCACTGAGTCCACCCAGGACTATGTTGACATCCCCCTTTCAAATATGCGACGTACCATCGGCGCTCGCCTCACACAGTCCAAGCAGGAACTCCCTCACTATTACCTTACCATTGAAATCAACATGGATAAAACACTCAAGCTTAGACAAGTTTTCAACAAGGCTTTAACAGACAAGGACAAGACTTCAAAACTCAGTGTCAATGACTTTATCGTTAAAGCTGCTTCCTGTGCCCTCTCCGACGTCCCCGAGGCAAATTCAGCATGGCTCGGTGAGGTCATCAGGCAGTGAGTTGAACCTGTTTGCAAACGGCAAGTCCTCATCTCATGCTGTACAGATACAAAAAGGCCGACATTTCTGTGGCCGTCGCAACGCCCTCCGGCCTCATTACACCTATCCTGAAAGACGTCGGTTCTAAAGGCCTTGCTACAATTTCGGCCGAAACCAAGGCTCTCGCGAAGAAAGCTCGTGATGGCAAGCTGTCTCCATCTGAGTACCAGGTGGATATCTCGTTTGATCTTTATATGCCCGGTGTTCTGACATATCTGTTCCTTTCCAGGGCGGTACTTTCACCATCTCCAACCTCGGAATGTATGGCATCAATCATTTTACTGCCATTATAAACCCTCCTCAGTCATGCATTCTTGCGATTGGTTCCACGCAAGCTACCTTGGTACCCGATCCTGAGGAGGAACGGGGTATCAAGACGGTGCAAGTCATGAAGGCCACACTAAGCTCAGATCACCGCGTTGTTGATGGCGCCGTTGGTGCTCAATGGCTGGCTGCCTTCAAGGGATATCTAGAAAATCCTCTCACCTTCATGCTTTGAAGGGTCCATTAGAGTTTTGTGTGAGCATGCTAGGATACCTTTTGATTAGACTCTAATGCATACTTGAAATATGTTTGAGGCACGTTGATGCAGTAGTCAGCAGCGTTATGTCCGAGTTATGCTCGACCTCGTCGTCATGTGATGCTTTGGTTCTGAACGTTCAACGCGCGTTCCAACTCTTGTTCACTCTTGTTCACACCCTTGACCACGGTGGCTTTGGCATGGAGGACGAGTTTTTCGCGTCCGTCCTCAGGAAATGGGCTGAGTCATCTCAACAAGTGGTTGACCTCAAGAAGCGCCTCTCTGAGGTCGAACAGGAGGTGAGCCGGCATACACAAGGGTCGGTTTGCTCGGTTTACCATCTTCCTCAGCGAAACAACTATCAGCACCAAATGAGCCGACTGAAATCTCAGAGCAAAGGTCTTGTCAAGCGTCATTCGCCTATTTCGATAAGATGCGACAATGGTGGAAACCTGGACCTTGACGAAACACGCAATAGGTTGGAGGAAGCTCGTGTTAATTACCAGCGGCAACTAAGAGAGGTGAGCACAAGTCCGACCATTCTCCAGGTAATGTTGAATACTCGTTGTCCAGCTGGATGACGTGCGAAATAGTGAACAAATCTTAAAGCGAGAGGTTGAAGAGCTCAAGAAGCAACGGATGGAATTACAGTCCCAGGTTCAAGTACAGACCACTCAAGTGAGCTCAGAACTAGCAGACCTTCAGTCGGAGAAAGAAACTATGACGAATACGGTGGGTTCCTATTAGTCGTTCGTCCATCATGTAACCCAAAGTTTCAAGCAGATATCCGATCTCAGAACGAGACTACAGCAAGCTGAACAAGCCAATGCCGAAATCCAAACAAAGGCTGTAAGTTCATCACTCCAGAAGCCTATCAAGCACTCCTACCAGTTTATCATATCAAGGCGGAAATGCATAACATGGGCACCCAGCAGGTTGAGAAGCTTCAGGAAAAAATGGCCTCGCTGGAATTCGAGGCAAGTGATAGCTGATTTGATGGTGCTGATGACATTGAGATTCCTCTAGATCCAAGAACTGCAAAACCTCACGCAAGTCCTTGAATCTGTAAATGAAGGCTTACGAGTAGATCTTGCAGCTACTCAGGATTACCTGCAGAAGGCCAGAAATAGCAATGCAGGTCTCCGGAGGACTATCAGTAAGCTGTCTCATATAGTTAAGCTTCCATGAAACCACTTGGTCACAGTTTAGTTAACATCTTGGATCCAGGCGCGAAATGTTGCTGGAGTGTTCGAAGCAGCGTCACCAGTTCAAGGTCCCAGTACACGAGTTTCAAACGAGGTTCCCAAATCACCATTGATCGAGGTCAAGGATGTTAAACAAGAGCCCAAGGATGATGTTGATGTCAACTTATCTTTCAATGATGTAACGATTGTCGCTGAACTAAACAATGGACCATCGATGTCCATGTCATCTCATCGACAAGAAGCTCTGGCGTCACTCCCCATCATCATCCCCGATACCGACATCAACGACGAAGATAACAAGTTCACTCGTAGCTTTACGAGCACCGCAATCGGAGGTAACATTCAGTGTATGATTGTTCGGTATGTCAAATATCAACACCTGAGAACTGAAAAAGACACTGATTAAAGAAGTGTATCATCCAGCGGAACAGACCTTGCGAGGGGTCGGAACATTGAAGAGTATCTATGCCCGAGGTTGGATCACAATCCTTGGTGTCCCTCTGCCCCTGGGCAACACGGCTTTTTGTTCGTTGGCCTGGGCCGGGACAAAGATATATACACGATTCCAAAATTGTGCAATCTGTTTGTTGGAATACCCAAGTGCGGATACAAAGGTGAACGATACTTCAGGTACCTCGGGGTGTACAGAGTCAGTCGGGTGGATTCGTTGAATGTTTCAGAATGGGAAGCCCTTGCACAGGAGGTACGCTAGGCTCCTTGATTTGAAAAAGGTTGTATTTGGTTTGACTGGCAGTATTTAAAATAGTTCAAGCAGAACTATGTTCAACTCACAAAAAACAAGACCAGAGACCCACGATCGAAGGAAGATATTCTAACAGCTTACGATTCTGGAGAGCTCTCTATCCCCTGTGTTAAACTTGAGTGTGTGAACTTTGACGATGAATTATATGCAGGGCTTCTCGCATTCCGCGCCAAGCATGGCACTACACCGCACAGTCGAATTACCAAACGAAATCGCGATGATGACAATGAAGGTACCCCTCATTCACAACAGACGAAACGGAGTGCTGGCAGCCGATTGTTGCAAAACTGATTCCATATTATTGTTGACATACCCTGACTTCAAACGTCCTGTTCTACGCCTGCTCTCATGATCTTTTTCTGCTCATATTTCTTATTCACTCATTTAGCAAGTTAATTTGTTTCTCGCGTGGTTTCCGTCAACTTTGAACCATACTCTATGATTATTATTTGCGTTTCCTAGGTGCACGAGGATTACTTATTGCTAACTTTACGCAACGAGAACAATGGTCCACATTCTCAAACATTTATTATATACCATTTTACAGTATCGAGAAGGAATACATGACACTTCAAGAGTTGACACGTACAGATGATTTATAGCTTTAAAAATATGAGTCTGGAGGAGTCAATCTGTCTGACTTGCTTTTTTTTTTCTCTGCGCAGATCCAGAAAATAATGATGGATGACCAAGCTCGCCATCACCTTGATCGTGCATTCTGAGATCAAGCATAATTTTCTTCCCATCATGCCCAGTAGACCCAAAAAACACACACTACTTAAGAACCCGGGTTGGCCTACAAGTGAATCCAGTCGTCTTATACTCATTCTCATCTAGAACGCCCCTACCTTGCCCTCGGACTTGAAGGTTCAGCGAACAAGCTCGGTGCAGGCGTGATCAAACATTCCGAGGCTGGTGCAACGTCTGTGCTCTCAAATGTTCGACACACGTATATTACGCCTCCTGGAGAAGGATTTCAACCTCGCGATACGGCTCTTCACCACCGTGAATGGGTACTTCAAGTCATCACTGATTCCTTGGAGAAGGCCGGCGTGTCTATTCATGACGTCGATTGCATCTGCTTCACTCAAGGCGAGTATCTTGTTAGAATAGTGTGACCTTGTATTGCTCAGCGTGCTTGAACCCAGGTCCTGGAATGGGTGCACCCTTACAGTCTGTTGCACTGGTAGCTCGCACGCTGTCCTTGTTGTACAACAAACCCTTGGTTGGTGTAAACCACTGTGTTGGGCGTGAGTCACATCTCTAGCAAGATCGCTCTTTTGATGACCCAACAACAGACATCGAGATGGGTCGTGAAATTACTGGAGCAAGCAATCCCATTGTCCTATATGTCTCCGGCGGCAATACTCAGGTAATTGCATACTCGAGACAGTGTTACCGTATCTTTGGCGAGACCTTGGATATTGCGGTCGGCAACTGTCTAGATCGTTTCGCCAGAGTTATCAATCTTAGTAATGATCCCAGCCCTGGCTACAACATAGAACAAGCAAGCAAGAAGTAAGTGTATTCTTGACTGTCCCGAATTCACACTGACAGGCCTCATTGAGAGGGATGCGACTGGTCCATTTGCCTTACGCAACAAAGGGAATGGATGTCAGCCTGTCTGGAATCCTGACATCTGTAGAGGCTTATACGCTGGATAAAAGGTTCCGTCCTGACGGTCAGCCACGGGATGAGAGTGACATTGACATCATCACTCCTGCTGATCTATGCTTCTCTTTGCAAGAAACTGTTTTTGCAATGTTGGTTGAGATCACAGAACGGGCAATGGCTCACATTGGAAGCAAGGAGGTTTTGATCGTCGGAGGCGTTGGCTGTGAGAGCGATTGTGAATTCTTTTTGAGTACGATCAAACTATGACTTTGAACAGGCAACGAGAGATTACAGGAAATGATGGGAATAATGGCTCAAGAGAGAGGTGGTCAGGTGTTTGCGACAGATGAGAGGCGAGTGCTTTCTTAGCCGAGTCGATGTTTACAAATGAATCAGTGATAGTTTCTGCATCGATAATGGTATTATGATCGCCCAAGCTGGCCTCCTAGCATATAGGATGGGCCAGACAACCCCTCTCACGAAGAGTAGTTGTACACAAAGGTGAGATAAATTAGGTTCTTTCGACATCAGTCTTTTTCATACCATTAGCAGGTTCCGAACAGATCAAGTACATGTTGCATGGAGGGCATGAAATAGTCAGATGTAAACCTCCATAACGCTTGGAAGTGACATTCGTCCGAGAACCGAGGTACAGAACGTTGAACAGCATGTTGATCATGTCAATTTTCAAAAATAGCTCATTGCATATATTGTATAGTATGTACACATAGGCCGTCTCTCCTGCAGTTGTTCATGAGCTGTTCATACAGAATTGTCTACGTATTTTTTAACGAATTGTGAGCCCTCGGCGATCAAAGAATCCAATTCACGGGAAACTTCATCAAACACTTGCCACCACCATTCATGCAGAACACCAAAATGCAATGCGTTTACATCCGGATTTTTCCTGGACCTCCATGGTTTATCGGATAAGATGTAATGGACGCACCGCACTTTGTCATCGTCCCACACGTCTGGGTGGACAGTTCGAAGCATTCTCAGTGCGTTATATTCCCATGATATAGGCTTCCACTTCCCTGCATAAACTTCGGAAAGTAGGTCCTGGTCCGGAAAAACGAAATTCGTAAGATTGCGACCAGACGAGATAAACTTGAAGAGTTTATTGGCCTGTTCCATGGAAGGAGTGAGAACAACTAATCCGGAATTAAGTAGGTTGTGTGGGCGAGGTGCATTGGTAATTTTTTTATCCAATGTGGCGTTGATCTGGACATAGGAAGAGTATGCACAATTTTGAGGTGTCCTGTTGTTGAAACAGCTTGAGCTGACAACACCTGGGGCTATACATGTCTGTCTCGCGTACCAATCTACCGGATAATGCTTGAACTTGCGAGGATTGCAAGCACAGACATAAGTGGCCGCAATTTGGTCCTCAGCCAGGTCGAGGTCGAAAAGGTCATCCATATTGCGCCTGATCAACATGTCACAATCCAGTAGAACAATGCGCTAGAAAAATACTAATAAGAGGAGAGTGTCTTAGTCAGTCAATTCCTCTGACCCGAAACTCAAACAACTCAAACGCCCTGCACGCGAAGTCAGGTCTCCACCACAAGAGTGGGTCTTAGTTTATACTGACCTTAGTTTCGTCCATGTATCAACGAATCGATCCTCGCAGAGTTGCTCTCCAGAGGCGGATTGAGGATAAAGAGACTGAATTTCCCTCAAAATTATGCCGCTCTTTGTTAGGACGTCTCTGGCATCCTGGGAAACTGAGGGGGTGACCATCACTACAAGTGGATAGCGAGAAGCTGTGGAACGCAAGCTATAGCAAAGGACCAAAACTCCTGGTAGATATGATATTGTGGTGATTAGAGTAACGTATGCGCAAGGAGTGTCCTTATCCATCAAGAAAGTGAGGAGATACGGAGTCACTTAGCATGTCTCATTTCACTTGAAGCATCTCACACGTGGGACAAACAAATGATTAACAAATGATCAACAAATGATTGCGCCGGATGATCAGATTACCTAATTATTTATTTTTAGATAATCAGCACTAAAGACTCAATGTGAGGATCTTAACTGCATATAAAATTTCAGACATGATTTTACAGTGTCTTTGAAAAACAATGGACTCCCCAGACATCTTTACAGAAACCCATATTAGTCAACAAGAACAATGACCTTAATATGCTTAACCAGACAAATTCAATCTTCATAGTTGTACCAGGACCAGTGGCAGTGTTCTGTATAGTTTACCACTACCCCAAAAGGGCAACATTAACAAGGCTTCTTGGTAATGTAGGTCCAGCTATCTATGTAGTTCTTTTGAACAGGTATTTTGTCATACTTCCTGTTCTCACTCAGTATTCACTTTTTTGTGATATTACCTCTACTTCAAGGACATGTGTCCTTATATGTGAATTAAACAGGTATATTTATACACTGCCCCTAGGGATCTTTATTTAACCCCTTAAGTTAGGATAATGGTTCAGAAGCTTTCCTGGGTTATGTAAGGCACATTGTACCTATCTTAGGATTTGAACCACCCCTGATCTTAGTAGCCTTGTTAAACTGTTACAGTTGTGCTAGGACCAGTGGCAGTGTTCTATATGGTTTACCACTACACCAAAAAAACAATGTTAACAAAACTTTTTGATAATGTAGGTGTAATAGCACCAGAGCTGGATTGTCTTAGCACCATACTCTAAGTTGGAGTTGACAAAGAGAACTCATTAATTAGAGTTTCTGATTGATTATTCCCTACTTATATACAATACATACTATTTGCCTACATTTATACCTATTGCATCATAATCAAGTCATTGTCTCTTTCTTATATGACTTTTGATAAAATAAAGTGTCACAAAAAAGTGACTACTGAATGAGAACAGGAAGTATAACAAAATACTTGTTCAAAAGAACTACATAAATAGCTGGACCCACGTTACCAAGTAGCCTTGTTAACGTCGCCCTTT
>Ga0153986_1000311_pt1 | contig 15529 bp, 15 predicted proteins | sample TSGA070MetaG_FD_104724 | JGI IMG/M metagenome (GOLD analysis project Ga0153986, IMG submission 104724) | Attine ant fungus gardens microbial communities from Georgia, USA - TSGA070 MetaG | ecosystem: Host-associated > Fungi > Mycelium > Unclassified | place: USA: Georgia, Alexander Wildlife... | reverse complement strand
TGTGACATATTTCCCACGCTATAAATAGAACAGAAAATAAAGGAATAGAAATAGAAAAGAAAATATATATTGACTTAGCTGTGATAGCTAGTCAATGGTCTGAACTGGCGGTTCATGACAGTAGGAGACTATGAGAAGGTATAGAGAGGAAAGGAAGCCGGCTGTGAGGAAGAAGAATACAATGTGCTTGCAAACAATCCAATCAGAGGGATCAGCAGTTCATTTTGGAATACAATCTCTCTACAACAGGTCCCTGCGTGGCCACACTAATAAAAGGGAATCTCAAGGAAGGGCCTGGATAAGGAGAACAAATGAGGAGTAAGGGATTGGATGGAGGAATATGGTCAGCATTCTGGCTGGCTGTCTTAGGGAACTCTGTTGATTTTCTTTCTGTTTTCTTTGTATGTGATTCAGATAGTTATATTCTAAATAAAAACCTCTTGAGTATGAGGAAAGAGACAAGCAATCTTACCTCTACCTTTTCCTCTGCTGTAGAGCTGAAAAGCAAACTCAAGCAGACTTAACTTTAATTTTCTACTTTCTACTTTGTTTCCCTATAAGTTACTCGACCTCAAGAGGACTTGGGCATTTGCTTATGCTAGGAGATTAACCCCTTGCTATGGTTCTTTGTAGTAAGCTTCCAGTTGTACAGTCAGCTGAAGTAGAGCTTACGCAAGGCTCTAGAAGTTCTAGGTAGTAACTGCTGTATCGATGGCAAGCAAGGCTACTAGACTAGGTAAGTATTTTTAGCCCATTTTATACATCAAAACCACAGTATGCTCCTTAAAATTCTGATTACCTCCCCAGTGTCTACTTGTTTGCACACAACTGTGACCCATCTCGGAGACTACAGTACTCTGATTTGTGTCTGTCACCCTTGTTTCTGATAAAAGGACACACCCAAGCTTCTTATTCACTTTTATTACCTCCATCAGCAATTTATGAACAAGGTCTTTGTAGACCTACTAGATGTATTTGTGGTCGTCTACCTGTATGACATATTAATTTACTCAGATAGCCTAGATGACTATAAGGGATATGCCAAAGATGTCAGAGTAGCCAACTCCAAGCCAGAATTAAGCCAACTGCTCTTTATCAGCATTAGACAAAGAGAATTCATTAAGAGTTCCTGTTGGATTGGTCTATCTACTTATACAAGTTCCACTTGGTCTGTGCACTAATTACCCACACTCTCATGTGACCTGTGACCTGTGACGTGACATATGACATGTAATGCGTGACTTGTGACTTGTCTTGTGACCATGACTCCTTTGTGTAACATCTTGTCCTACAATTAGAAAAGAAAAGAAAAGAAAAGAAAAGAAAATGAAATATAAATATAAGTCTTTGACTTAGCCGTAGTGGTTAGTCAATAGTTCACAGAGGCAGTTTATGACAAAAGAGGTGTTGAAGAGGTTGCAGACTCACAAACCTTTTGTATCTCCTACTAAATGCACCTTCCACCAGAACAGTATTGAGTTTCTAGGGCTCATCCTCAGTCCAGATGTCATGAATTGCCCCTCCAGGTATTTGACTAGCCACAATGGCTAAGTCATTATTTATATTTCTTTTATATTTCTTTTCTTTTATTTTCTTAAAACCAAAGCACAATAACAATAAGATCGCACAATTATGACTTGACATCAACTCCAAAGTACAGACAATAGTAAATAGAGTTGCTTGTATTTAAGTAAAGCATAATCTAACAGGAACTCTTATCAAGTTCTCTTTGTCAATCGCTGATAAAGGGGACAGTTGGCTTTATTCCGGTCACTGGAGTTAGCTGACACAACACCAGAGGGATTATGGATGGACAAACAGAAAGTTGACATCATATGGAACTGGCCTACTCCTCACCAACTGAAGGATGTCCATGTTATGATTTGCCTTGGACAGGCCTTCTGACATCAGAGAACGCCAGCTGTCATTGATGGATAGCTGTGGGAGTTAGTAGTGACACCTCTGAGAAGGTGTTAATGATAGACATTCGACATGGGAATGTCTGTGTGATGGACACACATGGACACATAATAGTTGGACACTCAACATGTGTATGACAAGGTGTGGGAGCTAGTACATAGAATAGTTCTCATAGATACATGTGACAACCTGGTAGCTACTCTATATAAATAGCTAGAGTGAATACCAGGAGAACTCATTGAGTTCTCGTTAGATATCCTAGTCTTCGAGTGGCAACCCCTTCTCTCCATATCTCTCCAAGTCCCTTCTGACCTAGCACTGCTGCTGCTCACAGCTAGTTGCTAACAGTCCAGGCCTTCCTAGGTTTCTCCAACTTCTACCACTGGTTTATCCATGGCTATTCCAACCTTGTCCTGCCATTAACTTGTCTGACAAGAAAAAAGATACCCTGGGACTGGTCCAAAGACTGTCAGAAAGCATTCAAAATACTGAAGAAAGCATTCACATTAGTACCTATATTGGCACACTGGGATCTAGACTCCAAGATCATAGTGGAGATGGATGTTTCTGATTAAGCTCTGGCAGCTATCCTCTCAACACACCTTAATAGAGACATCCATCCTATAGCCTTCCACTCTAGGACCTTTAGTGAAACAGAGTTGAATTACAATGTGCACAATAAGGAATTACTAGCAATATTTGAAGCATTTAAAAAATGGCGACATTACCTGGAAGGAACTCTCATCCCAGTAGAAGTGTTTACAGATCATAAGAACCTGACTTACTTCTCAAGTTCAAAACCACTCTTCTGATGCCAGACCAAGTGATTAGAGCTCCTATTGCAATTTAACCTTCTTATTCAATTCAGACCTGGAAGACTAGGGATAAAGCCAGATGCACTGACCAGATGGCAGGATGTATACCATAAAGATAGTACTAGCAATGACCACAATCAACAACCCCTTTTCACTGCAGAGCAATTGTCCAACTCATAGTCAAAAGCAGAATTCTTTCCAAAGAAACTATGGACAGGAACTATTCTTGACACAGAGTCCCTGAACGTGGACATCAGAACAGCTACAACCACCAATCCAGACTGCAGAAAGTTTCTTGATGCTGGAGAGCCTACCAATGACCCAAGGTGGACATGAGATATCAATGGACACCTGCACTTTGAGGGAACAATATTTGTACCAAACTTGGGAGACCTCTGCCTGAAAGTACTCAGGACTAAGCACAACCACATACTTGCAGGCCACCCAGGACAGTCAAAAACACTCCAGCTAGTCTGTCACAATTATACATGGCCAAATCTAAGAGTCTTTGTTACAAACTACGTGAATTCCTGTAATGCCTGTTCTTGAAACAAAGCTAGATACCACAAACCTTATGGCACATTGAAACAACTACCTATTCTACCCAGGCCTTGGGAATCACTGTCAATGGACTTCATTGAATGATTACCTGACTCAGAGGGTTACACCAACATACTGGTAATAGTTGACCAACTCACCAAACAGTCAGTATTCATCCCAACTTACAACTCAATTGACTTGGAAGGCCGAGCTAACCTTTTTATTCAACACATCTTCTCAAAACACGGACTACCTAGCCACATCATATCCAATAGGAGAACCAAGTTCACTTCCAAATTCTTCAAGGCATTGGCAACAGCCCTGGATATGAAACTACATTTTTCAGCAGGTTACTGTTATAAACCGCTCTTTTCTACTAAGTCATTTCCATTATTCTTTTTCTTTTAATTTCTTTTCCTGTTCTATTTATAGCGTGGGAAAGTCTGTCATGCTATGTGACACAAGCGTGACGGAGTCATGTCACATGTCATGTCACACATGATTTGGTTGGGAGCATGGGATAGTAGGTGCACAGACCATTAGAAATGTGTATAAGTAGACAGACCAATAAAATGGGAACTCTAATGAGTTCTCTTTGTCCACACTAATAAAAGAGCAGTTGGCTTAATTCCGGCTCAGGAGTTGGCTCACCACAGTTACCATCCAGAAGCAGATGGACAGACAGAGAGAACAAACCAGATTTTGGAGCAGTACTTGCAAATCTACTGCAATTATTAGCAATCAGACTGGGTAAGACTGCTACCTCTAGTGGAATTCACATACAATAATAACCCATCCTCCACAACAGGTATGTCCTCCTTTTTTGCCAATAAAAGGTACCACCCTAGCCTACAAGTCCAAACAATGTGTGAACTTATATCCATACCAGTGGAGAAATTTGTAGCAGACCTTGAGGACACTCACACAAGGCTCAAACAAGCTATCACAGAGGTACAGGCAAGGTACCAAGGCCCTACAGGCACCAGGCACTTGAAGACACCCCACCTTCCAGCCCAAAAATGCCACTTTTATCCTAGCAAAGTTCATTAGGACCACTAGACCTTTAAGGAAACTATCTGAACACTACCTTGGACTGTTTATGATAGAGAGAGTAGGTATGTACTTATACCTTGTCAAACTCCCAGAACACCTATGGGCAATCCACCCAGTGTTCTACATCTCCTAACTTGAGCCATTGGAATGTTGTACTATTCCCAACTGCACGAACCCACCCCCTCCTCCTATTGAAATCAATGGTGACCTAGAATTTGAAGTGGTGGAGATCTTGGACTCCAAGTAGGACCACCAATAAAATGACCCCCTATGGTATTATGTGAGATGGGCAGGCTATAAGGGCATGCCAGAGGAGTACTCCTGGCTTAGCACACCTGATCTAAAAAACACTGCTGAGTTACTATCTGAATTTCACTCCCAAAACCTGGCTAAGCCTGGACCTTACAACTCACTGACATTACCCTGAGATCCACAGAGCCCCAGACCAACTGCCGAACCTCCCCAGTAAGAAATCGCAACCTCCAAATGTTACAACTACTCCCTTGGCTCAGCGCTGTTATACCTGAAATGAAAATTCAATTAAAAAGTAACATTGGACAATTGATAACCATGAGTTAGCTCTTGTAACTTGCTCTAAAAACCTTCACTATCCCTTATAGTAGACCCAGACCATTATCATTACCAACAAAAGGGTCACTCATAACAAAATGCCTTGAGAGCCAAAACGGCACACTAGTACTTGGTATCTGGATATTTCCCTACAGGTTGGGTTCTAGATCAATATGACTTATATTGGAAATATAAACAGAATTAAACTTAGAAGGCAGAGGAACTCAAGAGGGCCGATCAGAGAGTCTATCAAACTTCTCTGATCCCATCAATATATTATAACTCTAAACATAGACACAGATGAAAGAACTTAGGAAGCTCCAGAATACTTAGGAAGTATACTACATGGTTCTAGGACAAAGAAGACAGAAGATCCTCAAAGCAGAAGGTAGGAGAAGGTTCTGGAAGGATGGTAGACAGGGAGATGAAACCTGATTGATGGCAGGGGTAGTAGAGGCAAGACTGTGTCAGCTATGGGTTTCAGGCAAGTGCTGTGGCAAAAGACATGTAAGTAGCACCAAAAGTAGTTCTAGAAATAGTTTCACTGAGTCTGAACATTTGTAATACTGTAATATATTACCCAGGGAGTGAGGGGATGAAACAAGTTCCTTTTTGGCTCTTGCTTTCACCTCTGAGCTCTTCTAGACATTGTAAAGCAATCTATGTTGATGCTAATGTGAATGTAAGATGTCTTAGAGAGAATGAGAACACAGAATATACCCATAACTGGATACTAGAAACAGAATGCATGAGTTTTGGGTTTGTTTCAGAGAGGATAGCAGGCTGGGAAAGCCTGGCTCAGTGTACGCTTTAGATCATATCACACCTGTAAGGTTTGGTGTGGGAGTACAGATAGGGGAACATGGGAGTGTGAGGGTGCCCATAAGTTGGTCCTTTAACTATCTTTTCTAGTGGAGCAGCTTGGGGTGTGTAAAGGTTGACACTCTTAGGAGCAATAATTGCAGAACGGATCTAGATCCAGATTTCTATCATTTAGCTGCATCATCACTACTTTATAAAGCTGCATAATTCCATACCCTTTTTAATAACCCTTTCCACTTCATGATTTACCTCCCCTCAAATTCTTTAGTGCACAATTGATGCCTGAACTTGTGATTTTGACATAAGTCAGTATTCTAGTAAAAAGTCTTTTGTTTCCACCCCCATAGTGTGCCTGACCTAAAACAAAAAAAAAACAAAAACAAAAACAATACTGCTGAGTTACTATCCAAATTCCACTCCCAAAACCTGACTAAATCTGGACCATATGACTCACCAACATTACCCCAAGAACCACAGAGCTCCAGACCAACTGTCAAACCCTCCAGCATAAAATTGTGATCTTCAAATGTTGCAGCCACAAGGGTGTGGCCTTCGAGGGAGGGTATTGTCACAGTCCCCTGTGACACCAAGTCACAACCTGTTTGCAACCATGTGTCTAGCTTTATATCTGTTTACCAAAGCCTTCTACTTTAAGGAAAATTCTTGTATTCACATCTTAGTTTTGTTTATTCACTAAGTAGAACTATCTCTAATCCAGAAACCTTGTCTCAGACCTCCTTATCCTAAACTTCCTTGGAGAAGGCCAGTACAGGGGTGTCCAACCCCCTTTCTCCTACCAGACATGCCCCAAGGGACCCCCAAAAAGTTCCTACTTGACATAGAAAGAGGAAAGCTGGCTGTGGAAGGAAACAGATGGAGAAGGCAAACTAATGGAACAGGATTTTGGACTTCTCTCAGACAATTAAACAGATAGACTTAGGAGAATCTTAGGAGAAAGGACTCATTGGCAAAATATCAGACTTCATAGAAATAGACAATAACTCAAACTTGACTCAGACTAGTAACACTGTTACAAGTAGAACTCTCTTAGATGGTAACTTGTAACTAGCAAGAGTAGTATAAATAAATCCAGAAAGAGAAGGGAATAACAAGTTCTCTCTTTCTGAAGTTCTTCTAGAAAACTCCTTTGGAACTCTATATCTTTGTTAGAAAGCCAACTCCAAGTCAGAATTACTCTTTATCAGCATTAGACAAAGAGAACTCGTTAGAGTCCTTGCTTCATTGGTCTATCTACTTATACATAATCTACTTGGTCTGTGCACTTAGTATCCCACACTCCCAACCAAATCATGTGTGACATTTCTTGTGACGTGATTTGTGACATGACCTTTTATATGACCTTGTCACTCCTCCTGTCACATGGTGTGACATGGTTTCCCACGCTATAAATAGAAATGGATATTTAAAAGAAAAGAAAATAGAAATGGACTTAGTGCAGAAAGGGCAGTTCATGACAATCTTCTTGTCCTTGGACAGATAAAAGATATAACCTAAAACTTGCTATCTTTGTTATTTAATATAACTCTACTGAAAACCTTAACCAGACTCTTGTCAAAACAAGAGGTGTAGAGATATCAAGTGTTGACATAAGCTGCTAGTTTGACTGAGTTTGACTAGTGGTTTAGAGTCTTAACATTATGGGAGTGTTATATTGTTATTATTGCTTATTTAGCCAGAGTTTTACTGGCCAGCATGATAACATTAACAAGGCTACTTGGTAACATGGGTCCAGCTATTTATGTAGTTCTTTGAACAAGTATTTTGTTATACTTCCTGTTCTTATTCAGTAGTCACTTTTTGTGACACACTGCCCCCTATGTCCTCCCATAGGTGTGTCATAATGCAGCCTAATGATTTCTACTCTTAATGCCTCATCCTTGGGCATGTACACTTTCCTCTTCTTTAGCATAAGACCATTCTCTTCTCTCCATTCTTTGTCTCTCAACATTTTCACTCCTACCTTCTTCATTTCCTCCACTGCTTTCACTACTTCATTATCTCATCCTTCTGACTTCCTAATGTAGTGATTGCTTAGTGTAAAACCTTATAGTCACACTCAATGTCTGAGTTGACAAGGAGAACTTGTTAGAGTTCTCATTTATTAGGTCTATTGTTATGATACAGCCTGAGGCCCCCTGTCATAGTCAGTCAGCAATTGTCATTGATAGACAGCTGTGGGAGTATAAAGTGATATCCTGTGGATGTTAAAGTATCAAGGGACAACATAGGAACAGTACCCTAATGGAGCCTTGTGCATTAATAACAGATGGACCCACAGTAGACAGATCTTAGGAACTTAGGATAATATTAGTATCAAGATAATAGACAAGGGATCAGGCATGGGGGATGGGCCAGCAGACCTGTACATGGACTTGTAGCAACAGTCTCTTGATGGTTTGATATGGGATAAAAGATGGAATCACTAGACAAGTCATAGAGTAGCCCACTTAGTCAGTAGTATGCCCAGACCATGTAAAGTAGTATAAAGTCTGGGCACAATCAAGTGGGAACTTTATTGAGTTCTCTTGGTATCATACCTTTGAGTTAGAGCAGTTGGCTTTATTCTGGCTAAACCTCAATCCTTACAAGAGGGTGGATAGGGACAACAAGAATAGGGTACTGATAAAGCCAGAGTGGCTACAAAGAACAGAGGAAGTGATAGTAGAGGAAGAGGACCTAAAGGAAAGAATCAATAAAGTGCAGAAGAAAGATGAGAAAGTAGTAAAAGCAGTGGAGGAGTTGAAAAGAGCAGGAATAAAAACCCTGAGGAACAAGGAATGGTCAATTGAGGATGGACTACTCCTGAAGGAAGAAAGGATCTATATACCAGAGGGAGGATTGAGGGTGGAGATCATTAGACTCCACCATGATACAGCAGTAGGAGGACATAGGGGAAGGTGGAAGATGGTAGAACTAGTAGGAAGGAGCTACTGGTGGCCAGGGATGACAAAAGAAGTAGGAAGATACATAGAAGAATGCAATGCTTGCCAGAGGTACAAAAATAATACAGAAGCACTAGCAGAAAAGCTGATGCCCAACACCAAGTACCATACCAAAGAAATCATGGACACACATAAGCACAGATTATATTACCAAACTGCTACTTGCCCAAGGATACAACTCAATCTTAGTTGTATGCAACTATCTGACCAAGATAGCATATTTAATAGCAACAACAGAGAAAACTTTGGTGGAGGGACTTGCCAAGCTGTTCAGGGACCAGATATAGAAGGCACATGGACTACCAGATGGCATTTTGTCAGATAGGGGAGCACAGTTTGCAGCAGGGATAATAAAGGAGCTAAATGTAAAGACCTGAGGTTAGCCAGGATGATGTCTCTGCTGTACTCAAGGTAGTGGTTCCAAGAGAACTTGATAGAGTTCCTGCTCAATTGTCTCTACTACTTATACATTCTGCACCTGGTCTGTGTACTGTATGACTAAGTAACTATATGCAGATACTCTATAACTTGTCAGTTGATCCCATCCAATGCTCTAAGTCAAATCATAGAGGAATAATGTCACAACTCAAGGAATGGATCCACTAGTTCTATCAGAAAGCCAACTCTGAGTCGGAATTAAGCCAACTACTCTTTATCAGCATTAGACAAAGAGAACTCATTAGAGTTCCCACTTCATTAGTCTACCTACTTATACACACTACTACTAGTCTGTGCACATTATTCCCACACCTCCATGTAACCTGTGACATGACTCGTGACAGGGCTTCTGATGTGACTTTGTCACTCCTTATGTCACATTGTGTGACACAACTTTCCCATGCTATAAATAGAAAAGGAAATAAATAAAAATTAAAAGAATATTGAATATTGACTTAGCTGTGGTAGCTCGTCAATGATTTGCAAAAAGGTAGTTTATGACACCACCTCCCTCTCAAGATTTGTTGTCCCAATGATTTTTCTTCCTCTCTTATAATTCTCCCATAATATCCCTTATCTTTCCCATCTCATCTTCTTCATTCCATTCCTCAATTCTTCTCCCTTGATATTCCTCCTCTTCTCTTACTTCCATTATTGGCTTTAATCTTCTTTGTTTAAGGGGTCTTGTCCCCTTTCCATTCCACTTCCTCCAATTCCTGTCTATGCAATCCCAGTACTCCCTGTTGTACCTTCTGTTACTCCATCCAAACAATGTTGTTGCTGCAAACTTTCCTGGGAAACTTCCCCTCCAGTAATCTCTGTCCTCCTCTATCTTCTCCTGTCTTTTCACTTTTCCATTGTCCCTACTGTACTCTTTCTCAAATTCTTCCATTAACTCTTGTGCATTCTCCAAATTTTCCCTACTCTCCCAAGTGTCTCCTTCTGCTGTAAAACCTTTCCACCTTACCAGGTACTTGTCCTTTCCTCGTACTTTTCTCTTATCCAATATCTTCTCTACTTCCCATTCCTCTTCTCCCTCAATTATCACAGGCATTGGTGCCTCCACTCTTTGTCCTCCTACTTGGCTAGTGTACCTTTGTATCCTACTCACGTTGACTACTGGATGTATCTTAATTGTACTAGGCAATTCTAATTCTACTGCATTACTTGAAATGATTGCCTTGATCTTGTAAGGTCCTACAAACTGCTCTGTCAACTTTTCAGATCATTGTCCCACCATTTGCCATTTTAGATCCTTAGTACTGAGCAGCATCAAGTCTCCCACCCAATATTCTACTGCATCTGCTCTTTTCCTGTCTGCATATTTCTTTATGTTCTCTTGTGCTTTAGCAAGTGCTGCTTTGGCCTCCCCCTGGACCTCTTTCATTCTTTCTGCAAACTTTTCTGCCTTCTCAAATCTCCCCTTCTTCCTCATCTCAAACCTCATCCTTGGATTTTGTCCATAATTTGCCTGGAAGGGCAATACTTTTGTCCTAGTGTGCACCTTATTGTTATAAGCAAACTCTGCTGTCCCCAACTATTCTGGCCACTGTTCTTGCCTATGATCAATAAACATTCTCAGGTATTGTTCTAATTCCTGGTTCATGCATTCTGTCTGACCATCTGTTTGTGGATGAAAAGCTATTGACAGTTTGGTTTTGATCCCCAGCAACCCATTCAACTCCCTCATCAATCCTGCTGCAAACTGTGGACCTCTGTCTGAAATAATACTCTCTGGCAGTCCATGTAACCACCATATATTTTCCCTAAACAGCCTTGCTACCCCTTCAGCCATAGTTTTCTTAGTTGTGGGCACAAAGTGTGCTATTTTTGTGAACCAATCTACCACCACTAAAATGCTATTGTACCCTTGGGCTAAAGGTAGCTTAGTGATAAAGTCCACCAATATATGTGTCCATGCTTACTCAGGTATTGAATTGGGCATTAGCTTTCCTGATGGCTGTTCAGTGCAATTTTTATTCCATTGACAGGTATTACATCCCTCTACATACTGCTTCACCTCTCTAGTGACTCCTGGCCACCAGAAATTCCTCATCACCAACTCTGTTGTCTTCCACTGTCCCCCATGTCCTCCCACTGGTGTATCATGATGTAGCCTGATAATTTCTACCCTAAGTGCCTCATCTTTTGGCACATACACTTTCTCTTCTCTTAGCATGATTCCATCTTCTTCTCTCTACTCTTCATCTCTTGAGACTTTTACTCCTGCTTTCTTCATTTCTTCTACTGCCTTGATCACCTCATTGTCTCTTGCTTCTGATCTTCTAATCCTTTCCAGAATATCCACTCCTTCCACTATTACTTCCACTGCTTGTATCTTCCTTGTTTCCAACCACTCTGGCTTTAACAACACTCTTTCCTCATTATCTTTCTCTACTCCCTTTTCCCAATTGCTCCTCCTACTCAGTCCATCAGCCTTTCCCATTTTGCTTCTTGGAATGTGCTTCAGAACAAAATCAAATCTGGACAGATACAGAGCCCATCTAGCCTGTCTACAATTTAACTTCTGGCTAGTCATGAAGTACTCTAAATTCTTATGGTCTGTCCATATTTCAAACTTTACTCTAGCTCCCTCCAGGAAGTGCCTCCATGCTTCTAAACATCTTATTACTGCTAGTATTTCCTTATTGTGTATCTCATAATTCTGCTCAGTTTCATTTAGCAATTTTGAAATAAATGCTACTGGTCTCCAAAGATCATCTTCACATTTCACAGACAAAACTCCTCCTGTGGCAAAGTTAGATGCATTAGCTTCAATCCTGAACTCTTTATCTAAATCAGGTGTTGCCAATACTGGTCTAGTTGTAAAAATGTCTTTTAGCTGTTTAAAAGCCTTCTTTTGCTCCTCCCCCCATTTCCACTTCTCATCCTTCCTTGTCAGTTTGTTCATGGGTAATGCTACTTTTGTAAAGTCTTTCACAAAGCATCAATAATAATTTGCCAACCCTAAGAGTTTCCTGACATCTCTGACATATTGTGGTGTCAGCCACTTTAACACTCCCTCTACCTTTTCTTCTTCCATTTCCACTTTTCCCTCCTCCATTACTACTCCTAAAAATGGTACCTTCCTTGCCTTCCATATAAATTTCTCTGGTTTCACATACAAATCATTCTCTTCCAACCTCTTTAACACTTCTTCCACTATCTCATCATGTCCTTCCTCTGTCTCTGTTCCTACTAAGACATCATCCACAAATACTGCTACCCTTGATCATATCTCTTAGAATTTCATTCATCATCACTTGAAATGTGGCTGGTGAATTTGTCATTCCAAAGAACATGACTACTGGTTCAAACAACCCCACATGTGTAGTAAAGGCTACTTTCCACTCATCTCCCTCCTTTATCCTCACATTATTATAGCCCCATCATAAGTCCATCTTAGTAAATACTCTTTTATTGCCCATGGTGTCCACTAAGTCTGTGATCAATGGCAGAGGGTAATTGTTTTTGACCATCTGCTTGTTCATCTTCCAATAGTCCATAACCATTCTCTTCCCTCCATCTTTCTTTTCTACAAAGAACACTGGTGATGTTTGTGGCAACTTTGAAAGTCAAATGTATCCCTTCCTTAAATGTTCATTTACAAAATTCTGTACCTCTTCCCTTTCATTTCTTGACAAGGGATATACTCTAGCTTTACTAGGCACAAACTCTTCTCTGAGGTCAATTGCATGATCCCAAACTTTTCTAACTGGCATTCTTTCTAACTCTACCTTCCTAAAAACTTTCATCCACCTGTGAAACCTACTTGGTACCATGCCTTCTATTTTGTGATGGTCGATCTCCATCTCTTCCTCCTTTCCCCAGTCTTCCTTTTCATCTGCAGCCCATCTTATTGCTGTCTTCTCCTCAATTTCCCTTTTCCTCCTCTGTTTTATTTCTTGTTTCTCTTTCTTCACCTTGTTCTTTGCACATAATGGTGGACACCTTGTCATCTTCACTTCTCTTGTTTCCCAATTGATTTCTGGATTGTGGGCAGCTAGCCAGGGCATTCCCAGAATCACTTCTGTCCTCCTCAAATTGCATACATCCAACCTTATCCTTTCTACATGTCCTTGGTAATACACATTTACTTCTATTTCATGTGTCACTAATCCTCCACTATTCCCTGTTCCATCCACATTTCTAATTCTTACTGATCTATCCAACTCTTCTAACTTAAACCCATTCTTCTCCACAAATTTCTTGTCAGCAAACATCCCAGTTGCACCACTGTCTAATAATGCTTTCACTGATACCCCTTCATGGCTATCCACCTTTTCCAATACCACTTGCATCCATACTTCCTTCAACATTTTTATTGTTCTCCTTACCTCTCTCTCTTCTTTGGCTTTCCCTTTTGACTGCACTTTTACCTCTTGAGGTTGCACCACTTCCTTTCTCCTCCTAGCATCCATGCATTCACTGCATTCTCCTTCTTCCACCTTTTCTCTTTTTGCTGCTACCCACTTCTTTCCACACTCCATACACCTTATTTTCAACTTTCTTCCTGCTGCCACTTCTCTGTCTAGCCACTCTTTCTTTGGTCCACACCTTTCACACCACATGTCATGCATGCAATCTTGCTTCACAACATTTTCCCCTTCATTTGTTCCATCTTCCCCATAGTACCCACAGGTCATCAGTGACACTGCACACCACCCTCCTCTTCTTCTCTCTATCCATCCTTGTTCTCTCCTTTCTACCAGATATCCTCCTCTTTCTGCCTTCCTCTCATTCTAGTGCCACTTTCTATTCACAACTTCCTTTTCTTTTACTGCTCTTTTTACTTCCTTTTGCTGCACTTTTCCCCTTGTTGGGTGCACCGCCTTCTTTGGACATGCCCAGAGTGAGGAATAAGAGATTGGATAGAGAGGTATGGTCAGCATTCTTGGCTGGCTATTCTAGGGAACTCCATTGAGTTTTTTTCTATTTTCTTTGTATGTGACTTGGACAATTGTACTTTAATAAAAACCTCTAGGGTGTGAGGAAAGGAACAAGCAATTTTACCTTTACCCTTTCTTCCACTCTAGAGCTAAAAAGCAATCTGAAGTGAATTTTAAGTTTTAATTGCTATTCTATTTCATTTTCCCTATGGGCTGCTTGACCTTGAGAGGACTTGGACATTTGCTTATGCTAGGAGATTAACCCCTTGCTACAGTTCTTTGTAGTAAGCTTCCAGTTGTATAGTCAGCTGAAGTAGAGCTTGTGTCATGAATTGCCCCTCCAGACATTTGACTAGCCACAACAGCTAAGTTATTATCTATTTTCTTTTATATTTTCATTTTCATTTATTTTACAAAAAGAGTCGCGGCCCAACGACAAGATGACTCAATACTGATGCAACAGTCACGTGCATGGACAAATGTCAGTAAATAGATAGTCTTGTATATAAGTAGGGCACAATACAGCAAGGACTCTTATTGAGTTCTTTTTGTCAACGTGGACACAGAGACAGTTGGCTTAATTCCGGTCACTGGAGTTGGCTAACATGACACTAGAACTCGATATCCACTACAGCGACCTTGCTCCTCGCGACTTCACTAACTCTTATCTAAATCGACGATCATCACGATTGTCGTACTCCCATTTCAAATCGACAACTCGGCCGAGGTCATTGCGACCAAAGCCACCTCCATACATAAGCGGGCCCCAGCTTTAAGGGGACTTACCAGTCAGTAGAGAGACTGGAGGGGGAGATGCTTCGGCTAGCTCAGGGCAGTCGCGTCAAGACCAGAACTTGTAATCTGGGGTGTTAGATAATCTTTTCGCTACCTACCTCGTGCTGCGGTGCATTGTTACTGGTACACGCAGAGGAATAACGGTAACTCCTTAAGAGTCCGTTTAGCTTAGCCATTCCCTTCTTAGGGATAGTAGTTGTTTAACCCTTGGTATTTACAAAGTAGTTGAAGTAGTCAGTAGATAGCTAGTTGGGTGAAGATTGTGCACCCCAATAGCTGTAGAACTTAGCACAAACCATTCCCTTTTCTCTTGGAAGTAACAAAACACCATGTCGCTTCCTTTCGACACTACCACCCTCCCAGAATCCACTGAGGAGGAAATGAAAGTCCTGATGGCCACTGTCATGCAAAATGGCCTGATGATCCAGCAGCTGCAACTGATGGTTGCACTGAAACAGAAGGAGATCAAGGAAGAGGAGAGTAAGAGACAGAGAGAGAGAAGAGAAAGAAGGAGCACGAGTGGAGGAAGTAAAATGAGAGGAGTCAAGGAAGGAAGAGATTAGGAGAATGAAAACTTGGAGTGAGGAAGAAAGCCAACAATATGTAAGGATCTGTCAGCGAAGCACCTCAAGGTCCCACTCGATGTCAGAGTAGACAAGGAGAACTCGTTAGAGTCCTCATTTATTTGGTCTATCTACTTATACACAATCCTACTGGTCTGTGC
>Ga0153986_1000310_pt1 | contig 15533 bp, 11 predicted proteins | sample TSGA070MetaG_FD_104724 | JGI IMG/M metagenome (GOLD analysis project Ga0153986, IMG submission 104724) | Attine ant fungus gardens microbial communities from Georgia, USA - TSGA070 MetaG | ecosystem: Host-associated > Fungi > Mycelium > Unclassified | place: USA: Georgia, Alexander Wildlife... | reverse complement strand
TGGACTGGCCTGTCCCAATACTCCGCTCAACCATGCTCCATCTGATCTCGCTCAATCTCGAATTGAACCATTGCCCAAATTCCTCGGGTGCAGTTACTGGTGAGTTCATTTGCTGTAGACTTTACTTTCCCCTGATGCTCATTTCATACTTAGTGGTCTTAGGTACAAACAAGCTCCTCATCATCACTAGACTATATCCATCAAATATTTCAACAATTTGATATATGATTATTTCCCAACTGTTCTAAGGTAGCGTGGCCGAGTTGGTCTAAGGCGCTGGATTTAAGTTATTCTTGATTCCCAGTGGACGCAAGTCCGCGCGAGTTCGAACCTCGCCGCTACCACCTTTGTTCCTGTGGGTGCTGAAACATGTGACCCAAATTGGGTTACTACCTATTTTTAATAATGAAAATAACCCACAGTTACATGAGTGTGGTGGTGAACCAGAGGCCTCCAGTTCAATTTGGGCATCTTCACCAGTGACTAGAGACCCAGCATTGGTGCCAGACCCATTTGCTTGTATAATGGGACAGATGGTATGATAGACAGTACTACAGAGTCAATCTGCACCCTGACAGATCCTCCTACTAATGGTCGAGGAAATGAGCCTATGAGGATTGCCTTGCCATGAGGTTGCTAAATGCTTATTTTTCTGTGTCATGATTCCTCCTACGGAATTCGTTATCATGCACTGCCTATTAACATCGTACTCCAAATCAATCAATAGATTGCCGGTTGACTTTTTCGTCCAGGGTATAGAAGTAACTGAGCTATCATAGGTAGGGAGGTTATCGTTACGTCAAGTTAGCCTAGAATCCCAGTAAGTTCTAACTCAGAGAAGACGCTTGTGTATTTCCTCAGGAACCGGCAAGACCCTTGAAGTTCCTTGACTGATGTGGTCCATGGTGTTCCCGGTAGTGGAGTTATTGTTTGCCGGATCTAATTGTCTGGCTCCGAGATCTCAAACTGATGACGATGAGCTATCGATGAGTGAGCTACCTTGTACTACGGGTATCTGAGATCGACCCATATTTGGCTTGGGTCCTGATGCTCTTTTGTGATCGGAATATAAGAACCACGGGGGGTACCTTGACGCACAACAAACCTTTTTCTCACTCTCTCCTACGAGATCCTCTTGGTTCACTCAGCTTTGAAAACAATCAAGGACAATATGAGCCTCTCAAATTCTGGTCCCCTTCCTTATTGTTTTGAGGATCGTACTGGGTCAAATACAGATACCGACTTTGATGATATATACGATCGGATGTTCTTCCATGTAAAAAGGCCGCCAGGACGTTCCACGACATATATATATGAGATGTCCATCCGAGCTTCGCGCCATCGTAGCTCATTACCATTGAACCGCGAGCCTGTTGCAATACTGGACTTTCTCCCTAACGAATCACTTGGGAATCTGACATTTGTCGGTAAAGCACCAGTTCAAACGGTAACAATCCCAATGTCACGGTACCTTCGCAAAACTTCTTTGTTCGGCACGTGAGTTGTTGCTCCAGAAACTGTGTGTCAAGGATCTGACTGTGTCCCGGCGCATAGCTCGTTGGTGAGAACATTCGTAGGCTCCGATGGAAAGGAATATAAATGGAGCTTCCAAGCTTCTAGCGGGCCACAGTGGTCGGTGAGTATCAGGTGCCAGAAATTTGGGTGGTCTAAGAAGAATGTGCTGACTAAATGGTTCAAGTGTATCTCAGCTGATAACCATCTTGTAGCACATTACGATCTCAAACCCCCCAACGTTCGGGCCTTTGATGTCAGTGGAAACACATTAACAATGTATGAGCGCTTTGCACATGTTGCTCTAGGTGAGTCTTTAGCTTTAGTCGGCTCTCATTATGTATTGAGTGATGCTGATTGATGTGATTTATAGATATTATAGCATCATTCGTCATCATGCGACATCTTGCGGAACATAAGTTGTAAGGGACTCAAGAGTAAGTATCTGGTGACTTAAGAAAGCTGGACTATGAGCAATGCATTTTGTATTTTATATCAACCTCTATATTTCAAATCCTTGGACTATGGCTTTCAGAGTACTTTAAGTAAATAGGCCTACCAATCAACAAGCTACTCACCATCCATGCTGACAACATCTCCAATAGCGTGAACAGCAAGGATTATAGACACACAAAACATATTGACATTTGGCACCAATGTGTAAAAGAGCATACAAAGATGGGTAACATTTTCAATATACCAAAAACTGAAATCATCGCCGACATACTCCACGATCTCAAGACACAACATGAAAAATGGGACATGAACCTAAACACCAAAACAACAGGTATGTCAGTCCAGGGGAAGTATTAAAATGGCCTTATGCATCTGGACCCTCTGTATCATATCTCTTCATCTGATACATGATTGTACCGGTCCCTTGTCCATGCCAACATACAACCTAGTAGAGAGTTACCTCGGTTGTTCACCCAACTAGGCGACCTCTGAGGTCATATCCTTCACACCTTGACCAGGCACTCACTCATTAACATGTTGTCAAATCTTCATTCTTTAGGTAATTCACATTCACCCAACTAGGTGACCTTTGAGAATATTCATTCTTTAGACAAGATCTTTTATTTTCTGTGCTGTTGGTAAAGTCAAGAAACCCAGATCAACAGAGCAGAGCTGGAGTTTTCCTCTGTGCGGTATGACCACTGTTGTCCTATCTCTTGCTCCTTCATACTCTATATAGGATTTTCAATCCACGCAGCGACGGTCCAGCCCCACAATCGAAGCGACACCAAGTACTTCATTGCTCAAATAATCAAGAGGCAAGATAGTAGTTAAGAATTGAGAGACGCATTTACTCGTTTATATGGGTGACATTCCCTGCCGTGGGCGTGTAAAAATTAGTAAGCATTGATCTTGGAGGTCATAAGTAAGGAAGAAACACGGCTGATTGCCCTTCTAACTCTATCCGAGACTCGACATCGTTTGCTATGCTCTAGTTTAGAAGCGGTTCGAATGTCCTCGAGGAACTGGAGACGTCGACTAGTAAGGCTGGTGAACACTGCAGAATCCGAAAATGCTCTCCACACCATGACGAACTTGATTGCACGACGACGAACGATGTGCCATGGGTATGATGGCATGATGGGAGGTGAGGGGGATACAAAGCCTTTGTCAGCGGAGTCTGTTTGCAGAGCGTCTGACTGGGAGTTGGCATCGTCAATGACACTTTCCTGCAGGAGGCGGAGATGCACCTCCTGCAGCTGGAAGTAACCGATCAAGGGTGAATAGGACTCCTTTAACTCCTCTGAACGTGCAAAAACATCGCTTAGCAAATCCAAGCTCGAGGACTTGTTACAAGTCTCTGTCTCCCCGTACAAAATTTGGTCTGTCCACTCTGCACTGTATCTCAATGACACCAGAAGATCCTTTAGCTTTCGCTGTGCATTTTCCAAATTATCAGCAATTTCTTGACTCAGTCTCCATGGAACTGTGATTGCTGTATTGAGGCCTTCCAGCTCGTTTTTGACACGATGGTCATTGGAAGGCAGATGATTGGTCAACGAAGGATCCACCAACTGGGCGTAGAAGTACATATGAGCTGAGACTTCGGTGTATTGCCTTCCATACTCGGCGATGAGGGAGAGAGGAATGGGGAACTCTGATGAGAGGAACACGGCAAGTGCGTCGTGGTGGTTGGTAAGGGTATGAAGAAGGGCAGAAATGCGAGCTCTAGCAGGAGGTTTGGAAAAGCAGTTTCCTCGAACAGTCGAAGGTAAGTGGTTAAGCTGGCTTGCAGTTGTTCGCAGGGATTCTAGGGCGGTGGACTGACGCTGGACAAGGTCGGTGGGTGGACTCTGGGGATTGTTAGTGCATGGAAAAGCATAAAGTTGCCGAATCGGGCTGGAGTTGAAGACTCGCCAGGAACATTTCATTCGGCTCGGCACCAGAACTCTTCGAGGCGCAGGAGAGGATATGCGACATGGCTGTGGGCGGCCTGACATGGTGTTTAAATATTTTTTGAACAGATAGGAGAATTGTTGTATGACGTCAAAAATAATTTAGGAGATATTTGGTTTTGTTTCCTTCAGCTTTTACAAAGTAGAGATATTCCAGGTCCATGGTCTGTCTACGGTCTGTCTACGTACTTCGTGTAATAAATTGTTGATTTAAAAAAAAAAAAGGATACTCCAGGTCCTGTTGCCAAACTCCAGACACAGACCTGGGATGATGTCAACCTGGCGAGATCTCTTATTCTCTTATTTGGGGCTAAGGCAATGCCATAAATGCAAACTATGTTCCATGACAACAGCATGGAATGGACTCAGTTCCTCAATTTTATGTCTTCATTCTATCACCATCCCATTTCATACTCTAAGAATTGTGTCTCAAATGAAGCTCTTATTGTTCTTTCTAGATATTTCAACTATATTTAAACTTTGAGTCTCCAGTATGTATCCTCAGTTCTTGCACAGCTTCAAGTGACTGACTGAGTTCATTTATATTCTTTCAATACTTTCAATAAACTCCCACAGTCCCGATCTCGATCTTGGTCAAGGACGTGTGGATTAAATACAAAAGGCCCACTTCAAGTCTGGCTGTCACCCGAATCAAGCCTCAGTGTTCAAATTGTATGTTCCCTGTTCTTTGCTGTTCATTCTTGCAATCTAATACACCTGCCATTTTGTTTATCATCAGAGTTACTGATCCCTTGTGCAAAGGAAATCAGACCTGATTGCCTTCACAACATTTGAAATTTGACCTCTCGCCTACCTCCGCCGACAGTCCGAGTGAGGCATTCCTTCACCCGTACAAATGATGCTCATTCGGATCCAGGTACGACTAATGTGTTGTAGAGAACTCTATCTCTTCAAATACATCTGCAAACACTCTCAATTTGACCATGAGAAGAAAATTGACTGTGCGAAGGAAAACTGTTTTCTAAGTGCTTCTCACTCCAAGGATTGTGGCAGTCTTTGTACTTGCCAGCGATACCAGAATCAGCCCATTAGGATTTATTGTGATGTATGTAAATTATCTCATGACAGTGGTTATGGCCATTAACATACCTGTAGCTGCCTATCCAATGCCGAAAATGTTCATTCAATACTGTTACTCAGAGTACTGAAGAATAATATAGTACCGTAGTTACATGTCTACATATGCAGATTGATAAGAGTTTGGTCTTCTATCCCTCCATTATCATATCTATCTTCATCGTCTTCCTCTGCCTGCTCTTGCGTGATAGCTCTTTGTTTAATCTGTGCCTTTTCTATGTCATCTAGAGTCCATAATGACACTCCTGTCTGATTCTCGTTGGGATTCTGTGATATGGTGCGCATGAATAATTTGGCTAGTGTTATTGCCATGTCTGTGGAGAGATTAGATGCAGTTTCAGTGATGTATTGGTTGATCCAGCGGGGAAGCTTGGCTCGCTTGTCAGCCCGGGCAAATCGCTAACAGAATATGGTCAGCAAATGGGTTAGGATACAGCATAAAACTTCGGACCTTGTCAGCGAACACCATGAGCCCCCAGTCGGTCTTCCCCCGTAAAACACGACCCACACACTGGGCGGCATTTCGCATGGCATCAAACCCCAGAAATTCAGACTCCCGTATTCGGTATGCGTCACGAAGGTACTCCAAACGTGCTTTCAATATTCGAGATTCTGTGTATTGATAGGGGATGCTACAAAAGGATTAGGTGATAACATACATGAATAGCGGGCGGTATACCCAAACATAATGACTGCTCGCCCATAGTTGTGGTCGAAATCAATCCCTTCAGAGACCTTACCCCGAGCTACAGAGAAGAGAACCGCTCCGCGACCGTTGTCACAGGCCTATGGTAGGAAGTCTCAAAAGTGGATCTTTGAGCCAAACATAACTCTGCCTACGCGTCGATAATTTTCTAGCGCAATGCTTGTCTCATTGGCATCGGGAGTTTCGACAAAAATGAGCTTGTTCTTCCATACTTCATTCAGAATACCCTGAAAGTATCACTTAATCATGGTTCTATATTCGTCATAGGTAGTTACCATATCATTCCATGCCGCGACGATGGATTCCATATACAGGTAGCTTGGGAAGAAAGCGACTATGCCATCAGGGACGATCTTACTGTATTCAACCAAGATGCTTCCAAAATTACGGACCACGGCGGGATCATTCCTAACCTCAAACCGGGAACTAATGGCCACTTGATCGCTTCCACGCGTGATGACCTGCATCATCTTTGAGCAAGCAAACTACCGATACGAGAGTTACGAACCAACGGCAGGAAGGCATTTCTTGTCAGTGTCATTGGATAAGTTTCCTGAACAACAGGTGTGAACTGAAGCATTTTTGGATACATGTCCAGTGGTGATATGGTCCCAGAGGTGATGACAACACTACTGAAGCGTTCAAAAACTGGTTTAATTGCGAGTGAGGGATCAAGACATCTAATTTTTGGTTCGATGTTAGTCAGTCCATGGCAATCATGAAAAAACGCACGTAAAGTGGAAGATTGGGTTCGGGACTGTGGCGGTATCGGTTTCGAAGGGCTCCAGGATAAGCAGGAATCCTTTCTACAGATTAGCATAGCACTGTGAAAATGAAAACTGAAAATACCCTTCTCATAAGTGCTAACCAAGGTAGCGAAACTCGCAACTTTCTGCAAACTAGAATGTTCGTCCAGTCTACTGACCTCAAGTGTCCGGATCAAAGTTTGCAGCCGCTCAGCACAGAACCTGCGAGTTATCTCAATAGATGGAAAAAAGTACGAGAAGATACTGCAAGCGCACCGCAGGGGCCGTCGTTCAATGTATGTGATGTCCTTCAGATGCTGCAAAAAGGAAAGCGGAGTCTCAGCGATAACATGTAAGACTCTCATGCGTGTCTGATGAAAGAGTCAGATCCGTATGGACGCTTCAGAAAATAAGACACCTTCAAGTATTCAACAAATCGTTTGAGAAAAGCGATAAAATGCTCTGCTTTTCGAATGTTTCCAGGTATTGCTTCTCTCAGTATATCTTCAGGAAGAGCTTGTTTGAGCGTTGTAAGCCTATTTGAACTGAGCCATACTTTATGATTGACGTTACCAGGGTGAGCCATGAAACCATCAGTGTCTGCATCGTACGCTTCTTGTAACCCTTCCACCAGTTTGGCATATTCATCTTGTAGCTTAGATGCATCTATACTTTTGATTCTGAACGTAAAGATTAGCAAGGAGCCCCAGAAAAAGTCGCCTGAACTGAGATACCAACTCCTCAATCTTTTCTCCCAGCTTTGTTATGCTTCTCGCCGCTGAGTCAAGCATAGGACGAGTTAAGTCGATACTCAGCGATTCAATACAGACATTATCTGGTTGAGGCATGTCAGACTACATAAAAACGACAGGAATATGATAAGAAAAGAACCGATATTGTGAGCTTCATCAAAAACGACGATAGAGTCCTTTGACATTTCTTTTGATACTTGCTCAGCAACCTTGGGGTCAAGCAGATAATGGAAAGAATAAATGATCGCATCCACAAACGGCATCTTGAATCAACCATCATAAGTAGGTCCAAAGAGTCTAACTGCAACAACACTCACCATACGTCGTACTGCGAAATACGGACATATGCCTTTATCCTTGCCGTACTCTAAAACGTCAGCAAGCGTCCAGATACCAGAAGGTAAAAGATTTCCTGGTTCAAGCTTCCCCAGATCCTAAAAAAGATTAGAATTCGTTTTATGATCCTGACGAGATGCATACTTCATGCCAATCACATAACTCGACAGAATCCGGGTCCGCTCTCCCCTTCTCGCACACGGCAGTGTTGGTCAAGTCCCGACATCGGGCATCGACGACCTTTCCCTTTTTTTCTTTAGCAACCTGATATCACTACAAAGTCAGTGAAGGCCGACTAAGATAGAAGCAATGTACGTACTTCTGGGTTTATGCAAAGATTTTTTCGGCTCGTCAATCCAAGTCCCATGTACTGACGTTCCTTTGCCTTCTCCTCTACATCTACACAGGATTCTCGGTAATTCATCAGCCGCTTCAATTCGGTTAATGCCTTTTCAATTTCTGGTACCGTTCGAGAACAATAGATAAGTTTACGTTTAGTGGGATGAAACTTGGCGTCGGTTATACCACAAGAGCGCAGGGCCATGACTTAACAAGCTCACCTGCTGATAGGACACGATGAGAGAGAGTAGTGATACAGTCTTTCCAGTCCCCGAGGGCATTTCCAGCACACAGTGTCCCTGTAGCAGTGGTTGTGCTCAGCAGTTCTGGTCCATCTGGATCTAGGGATCCGTACGGTGGCATCAAGGGTTCGTTTCAGATCACACATATAGGCATATTGCTCTGTTGTGATCAGGAGCCAACTATTGCAGGGCACAAAGGAAAGCTACCTGGATAGATGCGGTCATATGGAAAAATTATCTAGGAACGATGTAAGGGACTGGACCCACAATGGGCAGCGCATACGTACAGGAAGGTCGTCAATGAAGAATTTCATCACCTGGGCTAAGACAAAGTGCCCGTGTGAAGAAAGAGGACTCCAAAAACTAGTGATGTGATGTACGCGTTATGCTAAGTCACATTTGTGTTCGATGTCACGTCATACATGAATCAAAGTTGAAAAGCTAAGTGTTTAGAAAAGTCCTAGTCCTACCATTCCAACATTCAGATACATCACTATTACAATTGTCAGCACCAGCGTCCAGGCATTATCAATATCGTCACTGCCATCATTATCACCATCAGCATCTCTGACAAGAGCAAATTCATCCAAGTCACGTAGACACAGAAAGCCACGCCATGCCCAGCCTATCTTTGAGCGTTGTTGTCAGGTAAAAAATTCTGCCCAACGGACTGAACAATTGATGCAAGAGATCTAACAAGTCGATTCAGAATACGCAACGAGGACTCAGGGCGCACTCGAACACTTGCCCAGTATCATTAGTTCCATAACCATCATTAGGTGAAGTGCCAGTCTGTGTTTGAACAGGCTCCGTAGGCGTTTGATCAGGCACCGATGATGTGGGTGAATCAATGATGCTTCCAGGCGAAGTTGTGAGGCCAGACTGGGTCCACTATTTCGGAATGTTAGTAAATAGAAGAGTAAGTTCAGAAACGAAGGACTCTACCTGATAGTGGATAATGCCCTGAATACCTCCTTCCACGGCGGCTAGAGAAAATATCCAGCATCAGTGTTTTCGATTTTGATATGGGCTTCATCATACCATTTATCCACTGAGATAGTGCATCCGACGCTTGAGCGTCCGTAGCAAACGATTGTTGGGTTGCACTCGCTATTGGACGCTCTTTAGTGGAATCAAATAAGGAATGACAAAATCTCACTAGTATCATCGGCAAACGGCGCAATTGTCGCGTTGAAGGGCACAAAATCCTGAGCATTCTGCTGTGTAACAAGGCCTACGGCGTTCATTGTTACTGGCTTCCCAAATCTGAGCAGATGCTGAGAATATGAGAAGGAACGATTGAACCAGATACGTACACTTGACCAGCCGTTGCATGATCCCGTATCCAATCTAAACCTTGATTCAGGCTATTGTTGAATGGCGGCAGGTTGGGGTCATCTGGCGCATATTTATTTTGATCGGGAAACAGCTGGAAGCTACTGAGACCAATCTCCGGAATGCCGAGAATATCGTTACTGTCGACACCAAAAGAACCATCCTGAGCGGAGTCTGAGCTTTCTTGTCGACGGGTAGCTGAGTGTTATGTCAATGGCATTGTAGAGACATCAAGAGACCAGCAGCTTACGAGTCGAAACCCAACGCCCACGAATTCTTATACCACCCTGCGAAGTAGATTTCTTGGTTGCTGCTCGTGTCTTCTTGAAGGCTTCTTTGCGTTCTCGTAGGATTCGTTCTTTGGTAAAAAAAGCAGCGGTGTTGCGACGAATCCCAGGGGCAGGAGAGGGTTGAGGAGCAGCTTGCCGAGGAGGAGGAGGAGGGAAAAGTTTCTGGCACTGCGTGCACTGAAATCCTTGCGTTCTACATATACTTGTATTGGTGGAGATTCCTGATAAAAGATTGGAAAACTAACCCACTTGACACAATGTGGTTAGGATCCATGTCCTTTACATGTTTAGCCAGATCAGAATGCCAGCGAGTGACATTTTGTGTAACACAACCAGGGGAATTTGACACAGACGAGTTGCACCTATTCAAAGTGAGCAGATAACCACCTGTAGTCTCCTGTATTGCTAGGCACACCTGGGATCGTTGGCGAGTTCCCTGTACAAATGTTATTCAATTTCTGCTGAATGTAGATAGTGAAGATACCAAGAAAGCACGTTGGGATGGTCGCGGTACCGTCGGACAATTTCTGTAGTGTAATTTTTGAAAGCGTTAATCAGAGTCTCGTTGGTATAGAATTGATCATGCTCGCGGGGACCACCAAAATTTCGGACATAGGCATCCATACCCCCTTAAAGATATGAGAAAAACCGGTACTTGCCAAGTGTGACGACCGTACCATAATCATTGCTCAGCGTATTTCTGGGGCGTGTACCATTAAATCCAAGTATAGTATCGCGTTTCCCAAACTGAAATACAGTGAGAGGATCAGTGATGTTGATGACATCAGAGGGATGAGGGTTCCAATTGTTCGTCAGAGAAAGAAGGACGTAGAGACCATGCTTCTTGGCAAGTTCCAAAACTTTATCAAGTCTTTGTAGCCCATTAGTGCCATTGTTGATTGTCAAAGTTCCGTTTTGAATCAACTGGAACCATGTACCGTTTTCTGGGATTTGTTCAACATCTATCGTGAGAGTTTCCATGAACCGCGGAAGATGCTTGAAGCGAAGAAGACACACCATTAAACGCCCATGTCCGCACAGCATTGAATCCTGCTTGGGATATATTGCCCAGAGTGTGGTCAATATCTTCGTCAGAGTTCAATGAAGACAACCAGTATGCAGTAGTGCCAATATAAGTGAATCGACTAATTTGGTGTCAGGGTGGTTACGACAAAACAGATCCTCATACCTTCCGTTGACCATCAATCCGCTGCCTTGTACAGATACGAATTGGCTATTTGCAACATTGCTGTTCTGCCGGGCGACGTTTGTTGTCGTTCTCGTGGATGAGTGGGCATAGGTAGTAATGGACAGAAGGGACAACAGAACAAGCCCATGGTAGAAGATGAGCATGATGCCCAGAGGAAGGGAGCCTAAGGGAAGACGAAGCTAGAGGGACACGTTTATAAAGTGGAATGGAAGGGCTGGTGTGATGTGTTATGGCCGACAACGCCGAACTGGTCGAACTGAAAACAAATCAAACCATGGGAAAACAACACACGGAAGACCAGTTCGTCTATCTCTACGTGGGGGAAAATACCACCATGCCTGCCTTTGGATAGCCTCCAGGGAACCTTTTTCAAAATTTGAGAATTGTAGACGTTCAACCCGGAAAATACAGTTGCTGCAAGGGGTTTTTTGGTTCAGTTGTGAAGTATTACCTTCGTCTTGTGCCTGGACAGGATCGTCTACTCCAAAGTATCATTGTGTACTACTATGCAAAGTAATCTCTATGTTAGCCATCAGGGATGATAATTTGTCCAGCTCAGCTGACAGTATTCAATTCTGGTGCTGGCAAGAGCAAGAGGATCAAGGGTGTCTCACTTGCCTGACAACATCATCTGCAGTTCTTCCAGTATGGTCATGCCCGTCTTATAAAACAATTCAAGTGTTGCCAGGCCGTAAAGAGGAGAATAAATCAAACCGTTTTTCAATGTCGAGCACTCGAGGCGCCGAAAGGGCGACCTTATGTCATCTGGATCACTACTCTCGACTTAACACCCATGCAGGGTCTCTTGGCTCGATTCTCTGCACGACCGGGTGTACGACCACGTAGCAACGCATTTATTGCACGTCGTTTGCAATCGTCCAAACATCCTCGTAGCAGTGTCTGGAAACAGGAGTCCCCTGTCTTAGTTCAGGAAAACTTTCCTAAACACTTTGTGTTTGTAAAGGATGTTGGCAAGCGTTTCATCACATTCTCACTCATTGGCATTGCACTTTTTGGTGTCGTTACTGGGTGTGCATATGAAGGGGCTCACCTCTGGGTGGAAAAGAATAGCCTCATCCCAGAATCTAGTCAAGTAAGACAATGGCAATGGGAATCCGATGCAGATAAATGGACGGGCGATCCACTGTTAGGGGGTACCGATCCGGGTTTAGGAATCAGGGCTCGTCATTTTGTCCGAGCTGCGTGGATGGCATACACCTGGGGTATCGGTCAATATACAAAAGCTATCGAAAGCTATGACCAGCGGGGTTCAGGTCTCACTGGGCCCGGAGGGATCAAGATCATTGACCCCCAGCTCCAAGTCACAGAATATTTCCTGCGAGCAGCCATTCGTCATGCTGAATCTGTCTCGGATAGCTTATATCCTCATACTCTGCCTCAGCTTTTCTCTCTCCATGGATTAATCTTGGAGAAACTAGGTGTTCAATTCGTTCCTGAAGCCATAGCTGATTTTGAACGCGCATGGGCTGGATTTAATGCTCAAGGGCTGAATGCAGCACGTACTGCCCTTAAACTTGGAGATATCATTTCGCGTGCAGGGGCAGGGCAAGAAGCACTTCAATGGTGGATGCGTGCGCTCCAGCTCATTTACAACACATCCTCTGAAAATCTGTCAGACCCCAAGGAGCTAATTTCTCGTCAGCCACCGCCGTCACCTCTAGCCCAGCGATTACTTTCGTCCACCCTTGTATCCTTATCAGCGTTTTATGCCAGATCAGGGCAATATCATATGGCTAAATTTGTTGAAGAAAAGGGGCTTTCTGCCCTCCGCGCAATCCAATTGCCTGATTCCCTCATGTCCGCATCTTCACCTCAAGCATTACATGCTCTATTCTTGCTGCAGCGATCATCTGTTCTTTCTATCCATTTAGCTGAAGTTCAGCAGGCACAGCGCAAACCAATAGTATCATCAGTCCAGTGGTTGACTTTCGCAGCAGAGAGTTCAGAACGTGTAGCACGGGCTCTGACAGGACTTCCACTCAAGAAGCCTGAAGAATTTTCCATCAAAAACTCTCTGCCCCACCCGCTTGAAGAGCGTCTTTTAACTTCTTACACATCTTCTGGAAGCATGAAGTCTGTTTCTGAGGGCTTGTTGCGTGATGCCCGTCGTACAGCTGCTGAAGCGTGGAATCTGATGGGGATGTTACACGAAGTGAGGGATGGTCGAAACTCCAAGGTAGCGTTAGCATGTTTTGAACATGCCGTAGAATGGGCTGGTACCCCATCGCCCCAAGCCATTGGCAGAAAAGAGGCAGCAGCAGGCGTTCCAGATGAGGAATGGAAGGTAATTTGGGACAATTACCAACGAGTTTCAGGCCAAACACGCGTAAAAAATGCCATGGACTCGACGTAGCCCATGACATCCTTAATCATTCCTGCATTTGATTCTGACGGGTTATGTGGCAGACCGTAATTGTGTGACGAAAACGACAATGGTTTGATCATCGTGTTTATCGGTAAAGTTTTTTTGCTCCTTGCTCATCATATCATTTATCCACCAAGAGTGAAGATCTGCTGATCATGTTATGTGAGTGTACGAAAAGTTGCATCATATGGACCCCTTAATGCTAAGACTGTGAAGGACCTACTCTACAAGGCCCGATGTTATGTGAAAAAAGCAAGTAGCAGAAGGGAGGTGGTTTAAATGAAGCTTGTTAGTAGATAGCAGACATAACCCATGTTTTGAACCGTTCCGAACTGCCTGAAATGTGATACTGAACCCCGTGTGAACTCGGTTCACACAATGGCATAGAATGGCCTGGTTGAGCTTCTAGTCAACTCTTACCCAATCTTCCATTGACCAATCCTATAAATAAAATACTGCTCACACATCTAGAACCTTTCAGATTGGGATTTTTCCATATGATTCCATATAATGTGTGACCTGCAAACAGAACAAGGTCAAATTCATGACTTGGATGACTAGATCAATTGCTGCTTCACACAGGAGCATGATTGGAACTATTGGGGAGCAAGCCTATTCCATGTTTGGGTTTGGGACATTCTATCTGTTGAAACATCAATATGATGTATGTATTCATTTGTCCCCCAAACATGGTTAGTTATCATATCTATGTCTTTATTCCTATCATCACCGGTCACTATGGAGAACACATCTCAGTATATAAGTCTGTTCTTTACTTGAAGCCAATAGATCACCTTTGTCTCTAAAACCACACCATGTGAACAAACTTAATACTAGGTGAGTAGCAAGAGTGCTTACCACCACTGTTATGATTTGCCTTGGACAGGCCTTCTGACATCAGGAGACAATAGCTGTCATCGATGGACGACTGTGAGAGTTAGAGTGACACCTCTGGGAAGGTGTAATAATAATAGGATGACATGGGAACGGTCCTGTCAAGTACATGACATGGACACACAACAGATGAACACTTGACACATGTTACCAGATAGACATGGGAAATACATAGACAATTATAGAGTACCTAGTCACATGTGATACCTAGTAGATCTCTTGTATAAATAGGTAGAGAATACTAGGAGGACTCTTGTCGAGTTCTCGTTAATCATCCCGATCTATGAGTGGCACTCCTCTTCCTCCATCTGTCTAAGTCCCTTTTGCCTTAGCACCACCGCTGCTCGTGGTTGGTTGCTAACAACCATGCTATGTCGCTGGTGTCATAAACCGCCCTCTACAGGTATTTGACTAGCCACCACAGCTAAGTCATTATTTATTTTTCTTTTATATTTTCTTTTCATTTATTTTATAAAAGCACTGCATCTAAACAAAAGATGACTTGATAGTGATGCAATGGTCATGCATATGTACAAATGTCAGTAAATAGAATAGTTTGTATATAAGTAGAGAGGAATCTAGCAAGAACTCTTATCGAGTTCTCTTTGTCAACGCTGACTTAGAGCAGTTGGCTTAATTCCAGCTCAGGAGTTGGCTAACATTATAGCTGGCCCCCTTTTCTACACTATCATCATGTCTTGTACACCTCTTACTAAGATACTACTATTACTTTAGTATCTCAGTTCACTTCTTACTTAAACCATCCTATAGCCAGTGTACTTGTTCATCTGCTAGGTGAGCTCTGAGGTGAGTTATAATATACTATCAGATACCCTATTTATCATTGGTAAACAGTATTAAGTCTTTAGGTATCTAACATAGTTGTTCACCTGCTGGATAATCTCTGATTATGTCAGTCCTAAACAATTATTCTCCTAGCCTTCACAATAAAGGCAGTTCTCCTGTGCAGCTAGCTAGGTCCTGGCTTAAGAAAGGCAGAGTAGTGATTGGATTGATATACTGAGACAACAAACTAAGAACTACATATTTTACAAAGCTTCAGATATTAGTTTAGAACTGTAAAGTTTTGTTTTGGTGTTATACTGGTAAAAGGAGTAAAAAGGAGTTTTGACTACAACAGATAAATGAAAAGGACAGTAGCAGCTCCCAATTGTGTGCTAAATGTCATGAACTAACTAGACCCCATAGAGGAACTGTATGATATGTACTCAGAGGAAGAAGACACCCTGAGAATAGTAGAAGTAGTGGATGATGG
>Ga0153986_1000309_pt1 | contig 15590 bp, 13 predicted proteins | sample TSGA070MetaG_FD_104724 | JGI IMG/M metagenome (GOLD analysis project Ga0153986, IMG submission 104724) | Attine ant fungus gardens microbial communities from Georgia, USA - TSGA070 MetaG | ecosystem: Host-associated > Fungi > Mycelium > Unclassified | place: USA: Georgia, Alexander Wildlife... | reverse complement strand
CTATCTTCACCTATTTAATATAACCTTATTGAAAACCTTAACCAGACTCCCTTTGTAGAGAGAGGCATAGGGATATCAAGTGTTGACATAAGCTGTTATTTCTATTGAGTTTGACTAGTGGTTTAGAGTCTTAACAGGGACTCTGAATGAGTTCTCTTGACATCACCAAGTCTTGAGTGGAAGTTAATAAGTCATCTTGATGAGCTAGCCCTTACATGTCTGCAGTGAGGCTGTCAGTGTGGGACATTATGATTTCTCTCTCTGTTTTATAAATTCCAACATAAATATTATACATATATGTGATGTACTATACTTGTAGGAATCAAGGTCAAGGAGCCCTGTTTGGGAATTTGGCTTACACATCTGCTGGGGAAACTTAACTGTGTGCCTGCTTCAAAAGAGGTGAAATTTTCATTTGTGGGCACTTTCTTGTCTGCAATGCCATGGTGGCAGGAGGGAAATGTCTTATATAGCAACTTTTGGCATTGATGCACTTAGTGGTCTATGAGAGTCGGAGGGACAATATATTCGTTATATCATCAAGAACATCATTACCCCCGAATTCTATCCTAGTCTCATACTCCCCTTTCGATTATAACCACTGAAACTTCCCCTAATGAATTTCACAAATCTTATCTCTCCAGAGAAGAACAAACAGCTGTACGCCATCAACTTTTTGATATCTGATGAACTTTGTGACGGTGCAACTGTATTGATGTACAAATTATCCTGCAAGATAACAAGGTAACGATGAAGGTAATGATGCTACACTTCACTGGGCACTCAGGGGTCTTCGAATGATGCGACCCACAAGAGACCCACACTGCCCCTAATATAGGGCAACCCAAACTCCTATTCCAACCATGCATGGTATTCTTTGTATCCTCTGATCGGCACCCACTGTGGACAAAGACAGCAGCGCTATGAGCCTATGGAAATTGTGAGAATCCACAGCTTTGAAAGTCAATAGTGTGATACGTCGCCAGTAACTCTGCTGTAGGTATCCGAGCAACGGCGGAGAGCAGGCGAAGAGATCCCAGTATCCTTCCGAGGCATCATAGGGCAGGGAGGCGCCCGGCGTAAGATATAGGCAGAGCGGCCCAAGCGACGACGGCAATGTTCGTTCAGCTGGGGAGACATTTCTTTATGATCATTCAAAACCGTAGGCGCTGAGAAGTGCTTCACCAACTGGGGCGGGGTAAGCGTACGATGACAAAGGTGGGAGCGGCTAAACTTCTGTGACTGTTTATACGGTTTTGCCGTTGCAGTGTGAGACATGTTCGGTGACTCGGGGTTGTGATCCAGAAAAGACGGCAGTGTCTGTGTCTGTACTTGATTTGTATCGCATCGATGTTTGTTGCTATAGTTGGATTGCGAGTCTCCAGAGCTAGATAAATTTCGCCAAGGAGAAGGGCGAACAGAGAATAGCCCCAAGCCTGTGAAGGGTCCATTGCCATCTTTGGACAGAAGACCAGAAATTCCAAGTCCATGCTGGTGACGAGAAGACTCAATGCGCATAGGTGGGTCAACTTTCATGGAAGACAATGGACTGTCCAGAGACGAATGTTGCTGGTCACCCTCCATCACATCAAAAAAAAACACTTCCGCCGTATCGGCATTGGCGGATTCATTATTAGCGCCAGTCATCCCAGCTATACATCCTTCAGACATACTACTGTCAGAAAAGATAAAAGTAGGTGAAGGTATATGGTCTGGCGGTGTCGGGATAGTAGGGACCGAGATCAGATGACCCGAACGGCGAGAACGAGTTGAAAAGTCTGCGAGACTCAAGTCTGACATGTTGACGTCAGCATTCGACATAGCACGACCCTGAGAAGCAAGATAGTTTTCTTGAACAATAGAGATAGTTTTGATAGACATTGTTTGCGAGATAGAGTGTTGAGTCCGTTGCAAGTACGCTTGAACGTATTTATACTGCTGGCAGTGATGTGTTATTTGCTCCACGATCAGAATTATGTCATTGGAGCTACGGCGACAACTCCTATGTCTCCTATTGCCAGTACAACCCCTTGATTCTTTCAAGTTAAACGGCTGTTGAGCAATGTTCAATCGGCTTCGCCATGGCTCACATCAGCATAGGAACTTACCGCTGATAGTTGCTACATTTTGAGGATATCTTCTCCAGAGGCGTGCACTTGGTGGATAATCCCGAAGAAGACATTTTCAACCTCCACTTTAGCTTCTTTTTCAACTTCATTTCGGTAAAAGGATACAGAAGCCGAAGTATTTTTGAGTTGTTATGCCACCGACCCACTCATCCCCGATCAAGTGCTCTATTTGCATTTGTTGATTTCCTTCATAATATACTATGAATATACTATGTCGTATTTTCAAACGTTGGTATAGCCGAGTTTTACATACAACATCAATGATAGGTCTGTTTGACAGGAATTGAATAGCACATATTCAATCTGCCATTACTTGGATCAGCTGTGCTACCTAATAGCCGACATTCACTTGATGAACAATGAGTGGGTTCGGTTGCGTGGTAATTTCTTCCGGCACTCTGCAAAAAGATTATCTTAGTGATTTTTAGCGATATGAAGATCCTGCCTTCAAGATCGCGTCCATCAGCATATCACTGACCGGAGCTATACAGCAGTCATCAAACATTTCTCGGCTCCACTAGCCTGAACCCAGCCACACTTACTCCGTTGAAGACGGACGGCCTTTGACCCACAAACTGAAACTCATCTTTGCATAAATTACATGGGTTCCAACTTGTGTACTTATCCCTCCTCTTCTTGGACCTCACTCCTTAGCTCCTTGTCGCCATCCCAGTGTTGATTATGTCTCAACCTGACGATCTCCACAACATCGATTTGACCCAAAAGGCCCTCGATGCAACCAGGATTCACTTTCTGCCTACTTCGCAAACATCCACAACTCAGCAAAATAATGCCAATGAAACGGAAACTCAGGTTATACAAGAGTATAAGGAGAAACAGAATGTATCCGTTGCTCAGGATGAGACGTCAAGAACGATATACGTGAGCCACTTTGCCCTGCACCAAACCCCTTTGAACTCAGGGAACTTTTTTCTTCAGGTCGACTTCGAACCTAATGACCCTCGGAACCCTATCTACTTTCCCAAGCGCAAAAAGTGGGGAATTACCCTCCTTGCTTGTTTTTCAACGCTTGTTGCATGTTCGTTCCTAGCACTCAGTTTTCCTGTCAGCACGACCAAACTCATCGTATCTCTTGATAGCTTCGACGGCTTCAGGATACAATCTTGGTTTCCCCTCTATGATCCGTGACCTCAATGCTACAGAATTCCAAGCTACTCAAGGCTTGAGTATGTACGCGCTGGGCTTTGGCATCGTACCTCTTGTCACAGCATCATTCAGTGAAGAGTTTGGACGTCAACCGTTGTACCTGTGGTCTGGTATTGGCTTCCTATTAATGTATATTATGGTTGGACTGTAAGTAATTCAGAGTCGGTCCCCAATCAAGTTGCGATATCCACTTAATTGTGTACAGGGCACAGAATATTCAGACTGTCATCGTCGGCCGATTCCTTCAGGGTGCTTTCGGTTCTACTGCAGCGACTATGGTTGGTGGCACTATTGCGGACATATGGGCACCTCCAGAGTGAGTATGATTTCTAGTTTATAGAACTCCAATCACTGAATTCACAACTAAAGGCGTGGTTTGCCTATGTCCATCTTTTCTATTGTTGCTCTCGCTGGTAATGGTTTTGGGCCGCTGATAGGGGGCTGGATCGAATTGAATCCTCGGTTAGGGTGGCGCTGGATTCAGTGGATCCAGTTGATGTTAGTTTCTTCCCTCGTGCTCAAACCTGTGTTCTGACGTAGAACTTTGAAACTAGATACGCTGGTACTTACGTTATTCTCATCCCCTTCATCCTTCACGAAACACGTTCGACCATTGTCATCACCAAAATTGCACAGCGTTTGAGGAAGAAGACAGGTGATAAGCGGTATCGTGCGCGTGCTGAAGATGAAGGTATTAATCTCAAGAAACTCATATGGATTTCATGTACACGACCTGTTTGTGAGTAGACGAGAACTATGTCTGGCAAGTTTGAGGTTGATAAAGATGTCTACAGACCTCATGATTACCGAGCCCATCGTTGCCAGCTTCAGCGTACGTCTATTTATTTTTTTTACTCGTGATTTTGTCTAACAACCCTCTAGTTGTGGTTTGGATTTGCTTGGGGCGTCAACTATTGCATGATTGAATCCATCTCAATGGTTTTCACTACTCTTCATGACTTCAATAGCGGCCAAGTTGGTTTAGCTTTCCTTTCCATGATGTGAGTTAGTCCGGCTTATTACGAGAATGTAATTCTGATTTATATGCAGCGTGGCACCTCTCCTTGGATTTTGTACCAACTTCTACCAGGAACATTTGTACAAGAAATACTTTCCAACCAAGGGGCCTGAAGCCCGTCTGTTCTTGGCCATGGTCGCCGGTGTCACTCTCCCTGCAGCCATGTTCATCTATGCTTGGACTTCCTTCCCTCGTATCCACTGGATTGCTCCTATCATCGGTATCACAGTAAGCCTGCCGTTCCACTATGATTCGATTCAATTCTCACTTGACAATTTTCAGACCTTCATCTGGGGTATCTTCATGATCTATACTGCCGTCTTCTCTTACTTGGCTGATTGGTGTGTTGAATCAGACTTTGGTATAAAGTTGTCTTCGCTAACCTGAAGCAAACAGTTATGGGCCCTTCGCTTCTTCCGCTCTTGCTGGTCAAAGTTTGGCTCGTGAGTCGATTGAGCTCTCCTACGTGTCATTTGTCGGGGTTTGACTGATTCGTGTATGGAAACCTAGGTAACATCACAGCTTTATCGTTTCCACTCTTCACGGAACAAATGTACAGCCGACTAGGCATTCCTTGGGCCAATACCTTATTTGCTTTCATCGCCCTTTTGTTGATGCCAATACCCTTCGTGAGTACATCTCTAAAACGCTTCCAACTCTGCTCCTTAGCAATGTCTTAGGTACTCTTTATCTTGGGACCTCAAATCCGTAGAAAGAGCAAGTTCTCCCGTGTCGTTATGGAAACCGATGAAGCCAAAGCCGCAGAGCGGACAAAGAGAGTGCAGGACCAAACTGCAGGTGAAGTTTGATATGATGCCTTGTTTGGACCTACAACGTGACGTTTCATAACGATCATTGTCACGTTTTGTCAGCATTTGTCACATCATTCCGTTCCATGCATCTTAATATACACTCCATTGTAATTGTAAAATAATGTACCTCAAATACTTACTCTTACTCTTACCTACTTAGCTGAACAGTAGTCAATTAGGTTGAACTCGGTGTTTCAATATCGTAATCCTTAACCCTCTTTGACTGTTGGACTGAAACTGTTTAAAGTTGTATTATACACCACCGGCGATATCCTGATAATAAAATCACCGGTATGACTGAAGGGTTACCAGGAGGTTCGTCGTCTCAAAATGAATGAGGTATAGGGCAATTCGATGCTGAATAAGGTGTGGAGTCCAAAATTCTAAATGGTCAGCGCTTAAGTGGGGCTTTGGTAGCTCGTAAATAAAATAAATAATCGAGTAACGCGAAATGGTTGCATTAAATTTTCCTCGTCTGATATCATATAGGAAATCCGCTATCACCGTCGTGTGTGGGAATAGCTAGGAAATTTCAGTCTTCGAGATTTCCTTTATTCACTCTGTCTAACTCTGCATATTTCTCAGACAGTATTCCGGATATTATAAAAAACTTGTCGGACAACGCGTTGGGCACTCACTGATCACTCCATTCTTGAACTACTGGGTCAAGCCATCTGTCATATTTCTGCAGCTTTGATTTTCTGCATGAGTGAAGAAACGTTTTACAAAGGCGTTACCCCAATCCTGGACCATGCCCCGATAAGCGAGTACAGAGCCAGGTTTTTTCCCTCAAGGAACACATGCATTCCCATGCGGTCAATGAGATATTGGAACTATACTACACATCCTCACTGGATATCCGAGATTTACAAAAGACTGAGTGGGTCACCCTTCCATCTCCTTTCACAGATTTCTCACCTCCAGCCCCTCCGCATTTGCCTTCCCAATACCCAGGAAACCTTCATGAACCATCCCACGTGTCTTCTAAAACACCATCCCCAGCTCCCAACGAGTCAGCCCTGACCTCTAAGTGAAATACACGTCCTTGCAGCCCACCGCGCTCTTTCCCTTTGCACCTATGCCCAGTAGCCCCTCGTATTACGGAGCCTGGCCCAATTGTGTCTAGTGATATCAATCAATGAGGCTACCGCAGACTGTGCTCGTACACCGCGTAATCAACTGTCGGGAAAAAAAAGAGAAGAAAAAAAGAAGCGTCTGTATAGTCACCCAAGCTTCATGGGTGATTTGTCAACGACTTCGTCTCTCTTTCTTTTTGTCACTTGAAGTTCTTTTTAACGTACATAGTACTAGTAAGCTTTTGTAGCCAAGCACTCGTGTGTTCGGCGGATATAGACTGTTATACACTCGATAAGCTTCCGACTCGAATGGGTGGCAAGACTTCGATGATGATAGGTTATATGACATCGTACTCCTACTAAGGTTCGCTCTTGTATGTGATAAACAACCCTCAACGGCTCCACAAGTTCTGCTCATGCAACGCATGCCTGAATGGGCGGGCATCAGTCTTGCTCATGTACCTGTACATATTTTCCCCATCCATTGCCACGGTGCCATTTAATTGGGACCGCATCTGAGTATTCCGCAATTTCTGATGTGAGAAATGACAATTGACCTTCTTGCAACATGTGGACATCTAAAGGGGCAGATAGATCTGTGAATGAACCAGAGGCGACTCCTCCCAGGAAACGTTATCGATACGTCTTGATGATATCCATCACGTCCGCGGATCCTCACGGGAAATCTTCTGCAGAGCGCGCCTTCTCAAACATACTGATTCCGAGAGTGTTTTCTCAATTGCACGCGGTCGGCAGCATGGTCATGTATTACAAATAAGATAGAATGACACATTACGTTTCGCACAGGAGTAGAGCAACTAGATAGATCAGCTCATGACTATTGAGGATAAGACACTGGGGCGTGGTTTTGAAAAGTCCCTGATAATCATTTATCAAGGGTTGAGCCTCATGTTTAGGGAGAGGCATATGGCCCGATGTAAATCGTCATCTGATCTTAGACAAAAGTAACCAGACAGAGGGCCCATGTACTGCCTACACCGATCCTGCATTCATGTGTATCTCTCTACTCGTTAAGAACTCTCTTTTGGGCCTCAGACCTCCTGTGTGAATTTTGTTCACCTTCATGATTCTATGGGCTTTCAGCAACCAAAATTGGCCAATGTATCATATCTGTCGTCTAAACCAAGGGTTTGTGTAATTACTGTAAGTCATTCGAGTCTCAGAAGTGTTATTGCCATATTACTGTCACGAATATCGGTGTATGCCAGCACAAGGTCTTATATTCCCGAAACAATGACATAAAAATAACACTATCAGGTGACCTCATCAGTTGTCTATTCTGCACAATGAAATATAGATTCATCTGTTTACTCGCATTGGTCAGGATTTCGGGATCTAGTTCAGCCGGTGTGCATCAGCCGGCATAAAAATAACATCGCCTTTTATGTGGCTAGTGTGCCGATCATGAAGGCCTGATTTTCGCCTAGTTCAATTCTTAGTGACCCCTGAGGGTGGGAATGTTTCACCGTCATCAGTGGACCACATTCGGTGGACCCTCAGACGATCCCTACGTATGCCGGAGATCGGAAGCGAACTGAAATTAGTCCGTCCTCATCTCAGACCTCTTGAAACAGTTGACGGTGAAAACATTTTAATCATCGGCTTGTATTTCATGTTTATGAAGGTTCATTGAAACTGAGACTCACGATTCACTAGAAACAGACAGACACTTTAGGACAAAATTGGAATGTAGCTAAGAAAGCATTTACGTTTACAGGCTAAGAAAAATTACGACGTCGTTCTCATTCAAGCACGGGAGATAAAAAAAATAGCCTAAAAGAATGAATATCTGTATGAGTGAGAAGTTAATCCATTTGTGGATTTCAGAGAGAGGTTAGCTTTCTCTATGAAGCCTAGGTCGGTCCTGGAGCCTCCTGAAAGTTTTGGAGGTTCATAACCCGCTTTAGACGGTCTTTTTTTGCCTCCAGGCCAGTTAGTGCGGACAGAAATCGGTGGTCCGGACCTGATGCAAGAGGATGATTTGAAGTTTCCAGACGCGGACGAGGGGGGGGTGCAGGTTTCTTTTCTGGTATAGATTATCATCAGGGAACTCAGTTACAGGCATGTGACTCTCACTGCATTAATTCATACGCCAGGGCACCACCACCTACCTCAATAAACGCTGCCTACGAAAGCGGACTGTGCATAAACCCCGTTTGACGTATACTTACACCTTTCTCGTGGTTGCGCGCTCACTGATATAGGTCAATTGACGTGGGCAAGGACCATGGAGTAGAATTCGTCACAAGCCGTGTAACATGGAGACGAAATCAAGATCATGTAAAAGCATCATTGACCCTGGAAACATGTGGTGTAATCTCTCTCTCTCCTTAATAATTTTCTAGAGGTTGACGTCGACCCATTTTCTAGATTGGCATTGTAGGTGGTGAAAAGGAAAGTTAACTAGTTAACAACCCTCATCCGCATAATTGGCCGCCCGCTTTGCGGAATTTCTCAGGGAACGGCATGACGGCCGATGACACTGTTTGAAATAGAACCTTTCATGAGAAAAAGAACAATACATCACCAGATGATGTTATGCATCGACCTGCATGAACTCTTCAACAGTTCCCATGAACATAATCGAGTCCATGCTTCTCGTGTATGAAGATGCGAAAATCATCTATTGTCGGGACGCCGATGGATGATCAGATCATACTGCAGACTGAATGTCTTGTCTTTAATTTTGGAATTTCCCCGTTCGGAAAATGCAATGCGTGCGGCGCTGTCGTGGGTGGAATCATCTGACTTGACTCCTGACGCGCTCGACTATCTTTGACTGACGAGGACTGTAGATCATTCACGGGTCAAGAAAAAAACGGCAGCGGTGCTGGGGAAGCGTATCAGAGTAATGAACCCCTCCCGGCTTATCGCCCCAATTTCAAAGCGCGCAGAATTTTATTATCTGATGTTCATACTACAACTGCCAATCTAGATAGCTGTAACTACCCTGAAAAAAATAGGAGGAATCAGTTGTTCTTGCTACTCACTGCTGTCTCTGGAAGCTTTACCGATTGCTCGTCCAGTCAATTTCAATGCACGTCATCACTGTCCTGTAGGTCACATTGTCTATACGTGAGACCTCCCCCTACCTTTCAGGGAAAGGGGGCCCGCCAACCTGAGAATTTTGCTTCTGATGATTACAATTCTTCTTATCCGCCTTTTCACACATGCAAGCTCAGGTTTCAAAAAGTATCCTCAACATTGGAGATCCCGCAAAACCGATGTCATCATAAGCAACACTACATTTTCTTGGTCAAAAAATATACAAGCGAATAGGTGGCTGATTGCTGCTTGGAATATGAATCAAGCGTTATTTTTTTTCCTACCTCGGCTTCGGATTGAAAGAAAAGAAAGACTTACTTGACTTCTTCAAGCCTGGGCTACGCCCCACGTGACGACATGAGTTCCGTGGGTCGATTCATCTTCAATCAACTTTCCTTTTTTCTGTAGTCGCACTAGACCTTATTTGATAATCATGTCGTAGATGACAACTTCCAAAGATTGTCCACAAGTTTGATTCTTATTTTTTTATAATCCTTTTTTCGTGACATAGAACATATTTATTTGTCATTGATAAAGCATTCAATACTCCGACTTTGCGGACTGTATTACATAAGAGAATACGCCAATATGTATCGATACAGACGTGTATTTAAAGAGGAAAAAAAATAGAACTCATGTGTAGACCGATGAACCAGAAGATTACTATAGCAGTGCATCCAAGAAACAAGGAAACAGAAAATCCAGGACCACATGCTACGGATAAACGATCTCATTGGCGGGTGTTTTCGAATGCCGGCCTCAGAGCAGTAGAGACGAGCGAACCTCCGGAGCCTCGAAGGTAGGGCATGGAGAGGCTGTATTGGTGATGCTGGTTCATTGCATGCGCACCAGCGGACGAGTCAACCGGGGATATTAACGTCGGAAGCGGGGGAGAATCATAGGGGTAGGCATTAGCTGACAATGATGGAGAAGGAGAGAGGGAAGGTGATGACGAGTGGAAACTAGATCCAGGGGTTAATGCACGCATCCGCATGTTGGATGATGATGTTGAGGAACGAGAGTATTGATGGTGGAGGAAACATTCCTGTTGAGCAGACGCTCCAGGGTACTGTGAAACCGGTTGCTCACTTCCGCGGGGTTCTGCCATTGTTTGTGATGTTTGCATCAGAGGTAAAGTTGGAGGTCCTGAATGGTGTGGATCCTCGGAGACAGCATAGTCGTCCAAATCCACTCTGTCACAATCTTTGCGGTAGCCAAAAATTTTATATTGAGAATATTGGTGAGGTGTTTCTGGTGCATGAGGGGTATATGCAGAGGTACGGTGATCATGGAGTTCACCGTTCGGTGTTTCTCCTGCCTGGCTTCGCGTCACGGGCACACTAAGAAACGGATCAGGTGGACTAGTAAAGGAACGTCGCCGACGTCTACGTAGACTATATTCCATAAAGTCTTGAGATTCATTGTCGGCCTCCGTGCTGTGGTTCCTGTAGTGCCTCCGCATGTTCGAGTTAACGTTAAACTCACGGCCGCACTTGGGCCAGGGGCAACGGAAGGCTGAAATTGATAGTCAGTTACACAGTGATTACCATGGTGTCGGCAGATGCTTACGTGTAGCGCCTGTGTGAGTATTATAATGAATCTTGAGGCTGCTCGGGCGATTAAAGGTCTTGTTACAAATGGGGCATATGTGTTTCCGAGGACCGCCGTGTGGTGGGCCACTAGATGTGGTGTCTTCGTTGGTGATGTTCTCAGGATCGTCAGGTAATGATGAAGGGAGTTTGGCGCCCTGAGAGGGATTCACCGGAACAGCAGGATAGTCTCGAATATCTTTTGAGCATGAGAAGGGGACGGGATTGCCATGCTGATCATCATCATCATCATGACGAAGTGGGGCTATTTGATCCGAAAGAGAAAAACGAGATGGACCGTCGACAGAGACAGAAGTGTCGCGGAGAGGACGAGGACCATTGTCATCATAATAGTTCAGTGTAGAAGAGAGAGCAGACAAGTCTTCGCCTGTACGGGAGAGGGGAAGACGCTGCGCTTGGGAACTGTAGTGCGGCTCTGTATAGTGGGGAGCACCGGTCACATTGTACGTCTGTTGAAGGAAGATTAAGTGTGGTCAATGGACAGGGATTGGTCTTACAGATGTTGGTTGCGAGAGGTACTCTTTGTGAGCAATGAGAAACGAGGAGGGAGGAGAAAAGGGAGGAGCGTACCTGGAAAGAGCTCGTGGATGCTGGGGAGGTGGAGGAGCTGGTCAGAGTTGGAGGACATTGGGGAAAGACGGAGGGCCCGCGGCGAGATTTATAGGGCTGGGGTGCAGTAAGAGGCCGAGGGGCAGTGGGATTAGGACGCCGACGATGAACTGATGGTGGCAGATATGGCGGAATCGAAAACAGAGCATCCCGATTCCTTTTAATAAGTTGCCATGTAACGCCCATCTCACCGTGACGACATGGCCCGATGTGGCAGGGCCATCGGCGAGCAGGGATCGGCGTCCTCAACTGCAAGCTGCAGCCACATGCTGGCATGCCCACGCCTGGCCTCTCCTGCACGAGATCCATCTGCACGCAGTACCAGTCTCAACTGTAGCGCCTCCACCACCCAGATCATCGTTTCAGAGGAGAGCCCGATCGGGATCTCTGTCACAGCGCGGTGACAGATGTGTCGATCGCATCGTGCTTCCCAAAAGACGGCTTCCCGGCCGGACGGCGAAAGGGCAAGTGGCAGCCAGAAACGGCAGGAGCAGTCCCGACCTCATGGCGTTTCTCGTGAGGATTCCCGGCATTCAAACTACTCGCCGTGGCATGACTCAGTGCCGATCTAGTCGTCTCCCCACGTTGCTTCGGTCTTTAAACAGTGAATCACGATGATCTTCCAGCCAATTCATCCAGAACCTGTCAGTCCGCCCGCTCTGTGCCTCAGGACGTCTCTGCCTGGTCTCCATCAACTCCACCTGGCCACCACGTTCTTCTGGCCACGAACCCTCCTTTACTGTCTGCGTACGTACGTCTTGGAGGATCGTCATCCAAATACCCTATCAGGATTCCAACTATGGCTATCCATCATCCAAACTATCCATCCGTTCCCTTCGCTCGAGATAATCTTATTCTTCATTCAAGTCGCCGAAATGGCGTCCTTGGACTGCGCGGATGAGAATTGCCCCTTCCCCGGCCGCAAACCCAAGCCATGGCGCTTTAGCTCCGACTTGCGAAGGCCCACACTAAATTCGTAGCATTACACTCAAGATTCATTTCTCTCTGTGGGCTATTGTCACTCGATCAGCCTACCTTCCTTACTATCACGGCCATTTTACGGCCTTTATGCGTTTCAGGACCAACGGACAAGCATGGCTTTCATTTCCCATATCCCATCAGGTCACATGTGGTATAAACACGTTCCTCCTCACTGGGAGATTCTGACAACAGCTGTGAGGTGCGTTTGATCTCATGATGTTTGAAAACCAATGCCCATAAGAAGACATACCAATGGGAGCATTTTAGGAGAACAAGTTCCATCTACTTCTCTCTAAGCACTGCGCGTGGCTCTCAAGGTTTAGCTGGGAACGGAAGCTAGCTTCGTTCCCATCCACGGATTTGTGCATCTTGATGCTCAACTTGGCAAGTCCTTTTCCCCGACGTCCTCGGTATCCATCATGCTGATATAAACAACGGATAGCATGCTACACCCTGAAGCAAAGACCAGTTGAATCGCGATCCCTGTCCTTTTTGACACTGAAATAGTTCAAGTTGTGAAAAATACTGCTTTTTGTGGAATTATTGGATAACAAACTTGTCTTTCTTCGCGGCTTCTGTTCAAAAAGAAACCTATGATCGCCGATATGAGACACAGTGCTCAGCTGACGGACTCTTTTCTCCGTTAGCTTTCGCCAATCGAAGCACAGCTCGATGGAAAAAAGGCTTTTCGGTGAACTAGTAAGTAACCGAAATTGTCGCCATAAACAATTTTGATCAGGGGCAAGCGGGATGCTTGACGGCATAGGTAGAGGGCACGAGGTAGACACTTAGTTCATTCTCTCGCACCAAAAGGAACTAATTGAATCAAAAAGAAAAAACCATCTGCATTTCGCGAACTATTTGCGTGTTTGTACGTACATCATGTTTCCATCATGTTTCGAGCCCTGCACAAGTGGCTGTGCAGATATGGAGATGATCGTTGATTTCCCATTTTTCATCTCGGACGATCCGAATCGGATCATTGCCTTGCATCATAATCTGTGGGTAGCTCCTGCCACAGCCTGTCACAACGCCCTCGGTAATTGAGTTTGACACAGGTTAAACGAGGCTGGAATGTCTTATGTGTGGAAAGCTCTCACATCAAAGGCAGGTGATCAGTAAGAATGATCGGTTTTTTTTATACTACGATAAGGGATGGCCCTGATATTTCATTTCGTTTGTTACTTTATCGGCCGATCGGGGCGTTTTTGGGTTATCGCCGACAGGCACCTCTGAGCACTGGAGAATTAAGGTCAGTGTACTGACACTGCGGGAACTCGTTTCTACCTAGTGCTTCAGAAACTCACCTATACGATTCTCACAGTATATCAATCATCTGACCATCTGGGAAGAGTGAAGTGTCTCTTCGATCTACAAGTCCCGAGCCACAGCCGGTCTTCGAATAGCATATTGGCATGTCAGTCCATGATCAATTTATGAGCTACTCGAGAAGTTCTGACCGATATCAATTCTTTCTGTTGCATCTTAATGACATCCTCAGACGAGATGTGATTGATGAGGCTGAGTTTGAGCAGGTGACTGTCTTTGACTCACCGGTATCCATCTGAAATGACGGTGGAAGTCTCCAAACTGTTTGAGAAGGATCACAAGTCATCGTACTTGCATGCTGATTTCTCATGCGCTGCATAGATCATGTCGAGTGCTTCTCACCCGGACCCGATCGGAAATTACAGAAAACAAGCTGCGTTTGAGGATCACGGCAATTATTTTGGGCTGACCATCGAACTAGGTTCAAAAGATGAGGATTTCAAACGGCATCAGTCCTCTATCTGTGTATTTGTTGCTACTTGCTGTTGGATTTGAGCAGCATCCCCTTGCTGGTCATTCCAAAAATGTATGGGTCGTCCACGTATATGGGTAAGAGTATCCAACTCGGATCGACTGCCTTCCAAAGTATAGAACATGCACCGGTCATAATTAGTGCGAAAAAAAGATTCTAGACCAGTGTGATCTGGACCAAATCAAGCTGCCTCTCTCTCCGCGGCGACAAGAAATATGATTGAGGAGGAGGACCCCTTGTGAGAGATGTGATAAACTTGTTGCTGCCTTATGATGTAAGATACTTTCCGGATGAGGTACGTCAATCTTTAGGTCGGGAGGCGCTCACTGCCTTCCGTAGATGCCGCCTCTATTGGGATACTGGGCCGTTGTGCCTAGATGGTCAGTCATAATCACATTTTTGTCACCATAACCGGAGGCAATACCATGTCTCAGGTTAGCGCTCTTATTGTTTCATGTCTCCATTGTGTGTGGTAAAATCAATGGCATGATCCACTCCGTTGCTATATATTTCTTCGCAACTGAGCTGAGTCTAGTCACCAAATATGATGTGTTTCCAGTCTTCATTTTCATTTTCTTTGAGTAATTTCATTTTCTTTGAGCAATTACGTAGGTTTCATTGTGAACCAAATAATCACATTTCTTTTTGGTCGGATCTGGATGAACTGATCATTTTTTTTTTCAATTTTGTGAACTGGGATGCTGTTAAGATTAGAAGAAGAGATCTGATGTTGGACCTAGAAAATGGCATGAAGTGGGTGTCTACTATAATAAACATGATCTAAAACTTTATCTAGAAAATATTAGAAGACAACCAAAAGAGGATTAGATGGAACAACCTTGGTCTCAACTTATGTGTTATGCCTCCATTCTCTGTCACAGTGTAGTTGCCAACCTTGGTCTCAGCTTATGTGTTATGCCTCCATTCTCTATCACAGTATGGTTGCTAACCTTCGTCTCAGCTTACATGTGATGCCTCCATTCTCTGTCACAGTGTAGTTGCTAATTTCAGAGGAGTGTTGTCATGAAAAATCACAGTGATATGATAGCAGGAGGAGTAGTGTGGGGGTAGCTGCTGGACTACGTGCATATCATCAAGGCCAGATAGTAAACCAGTAGGAGAGGGTGTGTGTGCTTTGTTAGTTTCCTTAATATTGTTTTCTTTATTATTCATTGTTAACAGCATTAAAGCTGTGTCAATTCCATCATTTTGGTGCCTTAGGCTTTTCCTTTTCCTTCTTAGTGTCATAACGCAAGCCTTAATATTACATAAACTAAGATAGAGTGAAAACAACACAAAAATTTATCCTCTCTCTCTTTTG
>Ga0153986_1000308_pt1 | contig 15608 bp, 17 predicted proteins | sample TSGA070MetaG_FD_104724 | JGI IMG/M metagenome (GOLD analysis project Ga0153986, IMG submission 104724) | Attine ant fungus gardens microbial communities from Georgia, USA - TSGA070 MetaG | ecosystem: Host-associated > Fungi > Mycelium > Unclassified | place: USA: Georgia, Alexander Wildlife... | reverse complement strand
TTGAGCTGTTTAGCTGATGACATTGTATTGCTTGTCAATATTTGGCCCCTCACGCGGGTGGGTCCGGAGTTGTTTTGCTTATTCGTGAATTCACTTAAACTCACAATGAGGCCCACAGTTGCACGCGCAGATGGCATGCCTGGACGTAAGATTATTCTACACAGATTTTTTCTCAGCACTGACTAAATTTTTAAACAAAAAAGCCAGGACTTTTGTATGATTCTCGAAAATCATGAAATCTCAGAAATACTGAAAAGCTCGCAACAGAATCTCTGGTGGGGTGACAAGCGTGGTACTCCCCAGAAAGGTGTCATTACCTATGGTTCGTTCCCACTTGGCTCCTCTCAATCTTTTCTCCTTACACTTGTAGTTCAGCTATCTCTCCATGGCAGACAAAGGCTGCCCCTAACATGTTCCGGGAATATCTCTTCAACGGCTACCGCCGAATGGCTGGCGAGCTCAAGTTTTGGGTCATTCCCTTCAGTCTTGGTATGCAATATCCTCGCTTCATGAGGGCGTTTCACAAGTCTCTGAAATCACTCTTCTACAGGCTATGCTATCTACGCGTGGGCCAAGAGTTACGACCACTATCAGAACAGCAAGGCAGGTCATATCGCGTCGGGAGCAACGCACCACTAGAGCATTCGAGATTCATGAAAATAGCCACAACATACCAATCTATCCTTGTTCGTTCTTTCCTCGCCTTGAATTTTTACCAAAGAGCATTTCAGGCAACTCTCATATCAATTTCGGGACCAGTATAATATTTCTCTTCCACTTTGGAAATATGTGTATTGATCACTCCAATCCCCACTTGCCATGAGAAATTGGTATGTGTCTTTAGATGTGCTAGCCCGGAAGATGTATCCCCTGGATTTGAGCATGTTGGTGATGTTTCCAAGAACCTCCTGTAGCCGAGTGCGGTCCAGGGCTGCACTTACTGGAGGAATTGATATATCTTTGCCAGGTAGATGAGTCAGTGCACCCTCTATCTCTTGAACAGCCATAAAAAAGTGATCAACCCGACTTGGCTGATTTTTTCGAAGTTTATACCGGTGCTGTCTACAGAAATGGCTGGGATTTTACCATGTCATGATCCGTCGTGATGTTACACCGACATTTGGGCAGTGCTCAAAGAGCAGGCTCGGCAGTGGTTATGGATCTCGTTGCTCCAGACTTCAGATAGCCATTGAATTGCAGTTGAATTGTAAACATTAGACAATCGCTCGTGTACGACGTAAGTTGAAGAACTATCATTGGATTTCTGAGATAATCCTTTTTGATCAATCTGAAGATCCATTTGATCAAATTTTGGAGTATGGTGCTGAACATAGAACATACAAATCCCTACCTGCTTACTATCGTAACAGAGATACTACTACCCTGAGAATGCACACACCTCTAATATCCGAGTTCATAGCTGGAACAGACCATTCGAGATTACAAATAAAGTTTCTTTAAAGTATGCGAACAAAGCTTGAAAATAAAGTCAGTTAGAGGTAGAACATAATATCTTTCATGTTAGGACCAGTTGGTCCCTTCCCCCAGGACTCTATCGCCTCACGCCGGATTTGCCCTTCATCTTCACTTGCAACCGCAGGATCAGCCTTCTGAACGCCTTGCAACAGTTCATGCAGATAGCATCGTCCCCGTTCACAAGCAAGATGGGCATAGTAAGCAGGAGATGCAAGACTGACAGCTTTCGTAGCACGAGCAAACATGTAGCTTATGTTGTTCGTCAGAGATTGTAGTTCATCCGGTGTAAATCCTATTTCGTCGTGCACAACGAAATAATGTGTGGGTTTGCTAGACGAGTGCAAGGCTCCATGAGCTAACGAGGAACGTAAAGTTAGTCGGGTTGTAAGTTGAACGGACAGAGTCATACCCTGCAAGTAGAAGTCAAAGTGGTAAACAGACGTAATACCCCTGTCGACAACAGTACCAGGAAGAGGGTTGGCTTTATCATCAGCATCTTCTTCTCGGGTAGGGAAGAAACGAGTGCGATGTCGTTTACCCTGATGTCTATTTGAACAATACAAATGAAGAGATAAATCAAGTAAACGCACGCAGATTACAATGGTCAGCTTTGGTCGATATTTCTCATCAACTTTACGGAACGCCCCATGTATAAGCGGCACTTCTTGCTCCATGACAGTTCGGTATTGGTTCTGAGATGATACGTCAAGGTAACCCCTCGCTATAGAGATTTAGCGCTCACTCACTTCGGAAACTCCATCACGATACACAAGAACATGGTCAGGTAAGCCTTGTCGATTTTTACTCTGGAAAATTTTCAACCGCTCGAGCATCATATCTTCGAGATCAGTAATCATCTACTAGGCACAATCAACGATTTCATGAATTCACTACCAGATCTCGGAGACAGACCTCTTTCTTTGACTCTTGCATCCTCAAACTCGCCGGAAACTGGGTGAACTCATTGTCATAACTAGCAGTGACAGCAGCAATTGAAGGTGTTCCTTTCACTGCGCCTGGGCCCGGATGTGTAACATCCATACCAACGAGCATTGTCGGCTTCTTCTTAAACCATCTCATACTGTTTTCATCGAGTGTGTGACTAATGAAAGTCAGTCTGGGTTTCCGGGAAAAATAGATATTGCCTTACTTGGATCCTCCAAGTTTCATGTTGAGTTTGAGCGCAACATTTCCGTAGTACTGGGGGCCACCTGAGCATGAATGTCAGTATAGAGTAAATAATAGGATGATGTACCATCACCTATACGGAGTCTGCTCGATTGGACGCACAGGGTGGCTAAGTGAGAAACATGAGAACAATTTTCTCGAATCTCGAACCTGAGTGTCCACTTACGAACATCCAAGGTGACATCACAAAGATGCTTGAGTCCAGAATAGACGTGTCGGTCACCGCTGGAGAGAATGACCATTATGATGTCCGGTTTGTGAGGAAGCACATTGTCCATTGCAGCTCGTATCTTATTGATGGCGATGCTCCTCATTGGATCCTCAGTCCTATTCTTCGGAGGAAGGACAACCTCTGCATATTTGGGGGGGTTTTTGACAGCCATCCCACTCATTGAGCATGTAGTCATAAAACCCCTCAAGATACTAAGAAATTCAGGATCCGCTGGTCCTTTGAACTCGTCCAGATTACCATCATGGATAGCGAAGACAACCCAGTTCTCCAAAGATGCACCTCGTGTGAACTGGACATTCTTCATGTTCCAGCTTCCTTTGTAGGTTTTAAAGTCACTACCATTAGCATTTTGAAGATATCTCGGTTCAGGAGGGGCAAGAACTCGACCCGGAACAGTAGCCATTTCTCCTCCTATTCCAATACCAAAAGCAGTAAGTGCTGGTGCATCAGCAAACCCAAGCTGTTGAAGGCCCCGCGACTCGATGACTCTGGCGTTTACATTGGGTGGATTTGATGAATATTTGGTCATGAAAGCCACATGCTCTTCAAGGGGCTTCCCGCGGAAATGTTGGTCAAGAAGAATCGTGCAAAGTTCAGCGGGAAGCAAGTTGGTCGACTTTCCACCAACATCTACAAGTGGAAGGTCTGGATGCTTCAATTGAATATTGTATTCTGGGAATGGTTGAACGAGAGTAACCTCAGACGAGAGTAGGATGTACTTCTCAGGAAATATTCCGCAACAGAGACCTCTCCGAATTCACTGCATTCGAACCTATGGGTGTTCGCCGAGTGTTCTGCCATCTTGGAAATTGTCTTGCGATATCCGAGGTGTGTGGTCTTGACACGTAGACCTTTCACAAAGGTACTTGGGAGCACACCGAAGTTGAGCCTCATAAAATCGATCAAAGCATTAGCGAGATTTCCGGGTTTGTAAAAAATCGTACTGCAGACTAAATAGAAGAGAGTTTTATCACTCGTGGTGTGGGAAGGTTCAAAGAAGATTTATACCATCCACATTGACCATCAATTGTTTATGGGCAGTCCGAATAGATGAATAGAAACCATGGACAGCTTGTAAGCCGCCTCCAATAGACGAAGGGTGTACCCTAGGAAAGAAGAGTTTATTGCGACCAACCGTGACCGCATCGCTGCCCAATCGAGAGGCATAAGCCGCGAGTATAAGATTCAAAGCAGATACGATGGGTAGGAGGTCATAATCTCGATATAGAGGGTCTCCGGCAATGTATCTAGGAAACTTCAGTTTTCACTTCCCATGGACAGTTGTCTTAATGAATCACTTTTCTAAACTATCCATTTCGAGCTCTCGAACGAAATTGAAAGTAATAGTGTACTCCGGTGGGGGGGGACTACCAGGAGCGGGTGGACGCTTGTCTTCAGGATACCAGAGAACGGAGACCGTCAGTGTGTCTGAGAGACGCTGACATGCAATCAGTCTTGATGAGTGGTCATGGACGGCATGTCCTGCCAGATTCGATTGCCAGAGTAAGGTATCCTCTGCAAGTTTAATGATACGCCGTTTCATAAGGTTGCTTGATACGCTGGGTGTTATACTGATTTGATATTCGTAAAAAGGACCTTTCGGAAATGTGACTGGAAAGAAGTTCGTTCTTAATGCAACTTGTTTTCCGCTCAGTCCGTAACCAGGACGAAGAGGAAGATCATTGTCATTGATCTCGACACTCTTGAAGGCTTGCACGAGATCGTCTTGCGTTTCATCTTGAAGCCTTGTATCGATCCGAGTTCTACGGCCGGGCGGAGAGTAGATACTAGCATAAGAGAAGATCAGGCGAGACCATTTAACGTGGGGTCGTGTGTACCTCGGTGGAGTACCACGACCACGACTTTGGTTAAGTCCACGGCCAAGTCCACGACCTCTTGTATGAGAGCCTCTATCTTTACCGCCTTGACTATGCGCTGAAGACATTGCATGCCTAATAAAGAGACGAGATTGGGAGGAGGGAAGGTGAATTATGATTTCAGTTAAGGCCAGACGTACTGGATTCCTCAGGTAGTATGCTGCCCACCTAATATTCCCAGAGGCAGAGGCAGAATTGAGCGAAACGCTGCGAGTGCCAATTTGACGCGTATTCGTGACCCAGCATTTACGCATCGCCTCCTGCAAAACAAACAGTTGTAGAACGATCAAAAAAAACCTACAGTAGGACCCCGGGACCTTGTCGGGACTCCGTGGAGCCCTTATATATGAATACTCTCAGCACCTGCAGTTGTTGCCCAAAAACACAATCATCTAAATTCACCACTGAGCTCCCTTTTGATGAAGACATCTTGCAGCTCAGCTCAAACATCACAGAGAATAGTCATTACAGATTACCACTCACCTAAACCAATATACATACCGACGTACAGTAACAGTAACATTTAACCATGCATTACCACTAGTACTGGACCACATTCAGAGAACAAAAAAAAAACATAAAAGCCCATATTTAAAACAAAAAAATTCAGCACAAAATTCACCACTGTATCCACTCTCCATACATATTCGGTCTCTCCCCTCTTATATAGCTCTCAAACGTCCTTTTCAACACTGTCGACCAATCCAAATCCCTCTTATCATTCTCATTCTCACTTAAAGAACTCCCACCGCTTTTCTTCTCCTTCATCAACCCCGCTTTCGCTTTCCGTTCTCCCAGTTCAAACCGATATCCCAAATCAGGATAATTCCGTGTCGGGTCAAATGGTTTCCACCTACAAGTATCTCAGGTTTGGTCTCCAGTGGGAATAAAAACAAGCAGATTAAACATACCAAAAGTTGTGAAAGTGGTATGAATAAGCACCCCGGAAAAAACCTCGGAAACCAAGAGCTTGAGGAGCCGCACTGTTCTGTGCAGGTGTATCAAAAAAGTCTGCGAACCTACATAGTCAATCAGTCAGCTCGTCCATACAACCCCGAGATACAAAATAACTCATACTCAGTAAAATAAGGCTGTGGTGGCCTATCCCTTTGGTAATTTTCCGTATTCAGCCATGCTGAATCAAACAACGCATCTGGCAACCTCAACAGCAACCCTTCTAGATGCGCATCAGTTGTGTACCTAGACACTGTCATCGGATGAAAATCCAGCCCATTCTTCAACGCCGTCCTGAACAAAAATGTCCCAAGGGCCGATTTCTTGTGCATGCGCAGCACCGCAGTATTGTATTTCGGCAATCGTGACCACCGATAAGCGAATGCACCCTTCCAACCCCAAAGTTCTTCCCAATCCCGAAGAAGAATCGTATCCGCGTCGAGATAAACACCGCCAAATCTGTGACAAAGGACGAAACGAGCCATGTCGGAGAGAATGACCGAGAGTCGGTCGTATGATGAACTGGACTTGGAGCCAGTGCGGTTAGTGAGGTCATCGTCGTCGTCGCTTAACCCAGTTGCAGCAGGAACAGCAGCCGCAGTTGCGTTGGGATCGTCTTTCTGAGGAGGTTTTGCATGTGCGTTCTTTTTCTTTTGTGGTACACTGATGACATGACCACCCGAGTTGAACAAACTATCCTGCAGCGCCCTCCACTCGTGTTTAATCTCATCGATGCCGTCGAGTTGCTCCGTGGTGTTCCACATCTTGAATTTGATCACGTCATTGAATCTGGGATGCAAGAAGGGCGAGGCCCAAGGACTTGACTTGAGCTGCTCGTACATATCATGCAACGCATTTGGATTGGGCACGGCGGCTGCAGGACCGGGATTGATCCAGAGCCAGAACTGAGGACGACAGACCTTGGCGTCGCTAGGCCATTTGGACAAATGGATACCCGTGTTCTGTGTGAAAAGGAAGGAGAGGATGGCGAGATAGGGTTTATCGGTGAAGGGACCCGTCCAGAACATGTGGTACAGACGAGGATTTTCTGGATCACAGGGCTGGGAGAGAGTTGACGCCGGACGGTGTTTGAGTGTGGGTCCTAGTGTTATCTGACGTTCGAGTTCGACATTGAGCTTCTTGACGAGTCCAGCGTCTGGGTCATTTGAGAGACGTAGGCCTATGGGATGGGGTATATTAGCTGTATTCTCTGGAGCGTCGTGTTGATCATGATAGGGAATGGATTCAGTGGTATTATCAGGTTCTTCTACGTAGATGTATTTCCAATCATCGAGGTTGGACCGGCGCAAGCGTTCGCCGTTATCAAGGCCACCACCGATTCGGAGGACCTCGAGGCAATCACGGACATACTGTTTGACGCTTTGATTAGGACAGACACATGGGAGATGGAAGGAAAGAAGCACCTTGTTTTGGGCAAAATCACAATGGCGCATGACTTGATCCATGTCCGCTACGCTTCCGGGGACCGGCCGAGGAGGGTATGCGACGTCAGGGGGCAGGCTCTGTATGTCGAGGTAGACGCGTTTGGGGCCTGCGCCGGTGGTATCGGTGATGACATCGCGGGTGTTTGGAGGGCGAAACCGAGTGGGCTTGATGGCGGGGGCCTTTTTCGGGACGGCAGGGTTGACTGGCGCGTGTTTGAGGCCGACCTGGAGGGGAACTGGGAGGAGAAAGATGAGGAAAAAGCGAGAAAACGAAGGAGGACGGACTGTTGGCATGGCTTGGATAGTGGCCACTGGCAATCTCCCAGAGCCAGATCTTCTGGAGGTCAGTGCGGCGGAAGACGAGGGTGGGAGGCTCGGTGCTGGCGTCAGCAACCCAGGGCTTGGAGCCTCTGTTGCGGAGGAGAGCAAGGAGAGAGCCGACGGCGAGCAAGGCGACGACAGCCAGCAGCGGCGCCCGTCTCCGCTTGACAAGCATTGCACTCAGCACGCAGCAACCCAGTCCAGTGGCGGTGCATTTCTTTTTTTGACATACAACTAATACTGCCTAATTTAGACCTGTTTCTTCTGCAGTCCCCTGGGCAGCTCTCGCACCCACGGCAGGAATTTCCGTCCTCCCATGTACGGCCCAAGTGCCTCTGGTATCACAAGGCCCTGCAGCCCCGCTATCAGTGTCGCTCAGTCAACGGACATTTTCGATCCAACCCACATCTGGCGTCTGGTAGTTCTCAACCAAACAACATAGCGCCCGCTCAGTCGCACACAGCGTACCGTTCAGCATGTGCACATACACCTTCCTCGCCTGGTCCTTCGTCTTGATCCCGCATCGCACCTCGAGTCTCCTGCTCTCTGCAATCGTCAGCACATCCACTGCATCCCCCCACCGCGCCACTTACGATAGTCAGTGCAGTTAGAGCACGAAACCAACTCCTTGTAAGCCCTCTGGAACGGAAACCACGCCTCCAGATCGTACTTCTGTGCCGCTGCCAAGTTCAGCGCCCCAGAAGCAATAGCAACCACACGATAGCGCAGACCCAGGCTCTGGTAAAATGCCTCGCTGTTCGCAATCATCGTGTCAAACATCTCCCAGCTCTTCTCGGGATCCGTAATCACAAACTGCTCAACCTTTTCAAACTGGTGCACCCGGAAAATGCCCCACATATCCCGCCCAGCAGAACCTGCCTCCTTTCGGAAACAGGTCGAATAACCAGCGTATTGGATAGGCAACTGTGTGTCAGGGCTCTCAAACCATTCCTCAGAGTGATAAGCAGAAATAGGCTGCTCAGATGTCGCAATCAAGTATTTCTCGTCTTCAGAACCAATGACCTAGAGTGTCATGAGTCTTCATTTCAGGTATTTCACTCTGGGTATTTACCTTGTAAAGTTCCTCGTCAAATTGGTCGAGCTGAGCTGTCTTGCTCATCTGTTCCTTGTTCATGAAGAAAGGAGGTTGAATCTTTCTGAATCCGCGTTTTCGAAGGAAATCGAGTCCGTATGAAATGAGTGCTTGATTCAAGTCGACACCGTCATTAATCAGATAGTACCCTCGGTGACCCGCAACCTTGGCCCCTTCAAACAAAAACTCACGGCGAGTAATGAAAAATGATCGCCAAAAAACGTACCCCTATCAAGATCCATTGCATCGAGCCGAAGCAGGACTTCATGATGAGGCATGATACCTTGACGTACTTGAGGTTCGTCCTTGATATCGTTTGGATCCCAAATCTTCAATACCGCATTATCATCCTATCGGATGGAACAAAAACCCTGAGGAAGAAACCAAGACAATCAAAAAGAACCTACTTCAGTTTGACTGATAGGAACGTTATTTCCAACGATGTTACCAACAGTCGAAGCTTTAGACCTCATCAAAATTTCGAACTCTTTTGTTTCTTTTGTCTTGGCTTCAACTGCGGCGTCGATTTGTTTTTTCTCCATGACCAGATCATCTGCTGATTCTTTAGCCTGAGATAACAAATTTCAATCACATTTTCTTTTCTTTCAAAACATGGAATAACAACACACACACACCCACCTTTTTCTTGATAGATATTTGTTTTTGAATTTCGTTGACTTTTTTGCGCATGATGTTGATATCGTAATCCACTTGATTTTGAAGGAGAAATGGTGGTCAATTTTTTTGTTTTGTTGAGTGACCCGAGTTTTGAAACGACAAAGACGAGAAGATGAACCACCACGAAGATGTGGATGAGACGACAAGGCAACAACAACAACATGAACGACACACTTTTCACCCATTCTGTATACATGGCAATAATCTCATCTACCAATTCAACAGATCCACCACGTTTTCTTTGCGATTCTTTGATCTCTGCAGCATTTCCTCCTTTGTTGTCTATGAAATGGAGTATATCGAGTGTCATGTTCCGAAGGAGGTGGGATTGGGAGAAGATTAGGACTATTATGTAAGGTAGTAGATAAGTAGATAAGATTCTAAGGAACAGAACCATTTACAGCCGATCGATCATTTTGCTTATTTTGGGTTTCATCATGCTCATCAAAAGCCATTTTCATTATAGCCATCGACTGGCTCGTCCTTTTCGAAGACGGCCATATGCAAGCTTTTCCTGCATGCAAACCTTCAAACGACTTCAATTTTCAAAATCATCAATCTCATCAACTTCGTGTTGCAGAAACAGAATGTTCTTTTGCGAGTCAAGGATGAAGAAGAAGAAGAAGATGATGATGATACCGAAAAACGCCCATGAGGACGGATGCATCATCTTTTCACTGCGGGGGTGATCCGCATCCTCCTTCTGGCTGCGAAAGATTGGAATTGAGCATTTGTTGATGGACACGGAGGTCCGCTTCTGTAATCGATGCTATATCTACTGCTTGCTTGGGTTATAAATGGGTTTGGACATTCATTCATTCTTCGAATTCAATGCGAGTCCTTTCTGTGCCCTTACGCTCAGCAGCGTGGTCGTTGCGATGTTATACCAAGTTATCATCGAAATAGATCGAAACCACGACTTTTTTTTCATCTCAACATCACATAAAATTGAAAAAAGTGTTCATAGCAGTCTCAAGTCCCAATCGCTAGCATTCACATTCAGCCTAACTATTTCCACCGAATCCGAACGAACTGAATTGATCCATAGCGAGTAAACTCGCCAAACCTTCCGCTCAAGGACAACGTCAATGAACAAGACAGTTAACAAGCACACTTGTCTAGTGACAGCACTGGTATCCCAAGTATCGAAGACTCAAGCAACAAGTATTCATTTCCCTGCATAAATATTCAAATTCCAAGATTAGGTATATATATGGAATATAAATTTGTATGGAGAAATCCCCGCCTGTATCAGGGAAGAACCAATGATAAACAATTATATGATAGAGACAATTCCAAGATCTGCGGAAGCCATCAATGTGTAATTGTAACAATCGATACTTGCTTCTTCGCTCTAGGAGTCAATTGCGTAGACGAAGCAGCTCCCGTCAACTCACTTCCACCGCCCAAAGTCGGCAGCTTACGGTTTCGTTGTGAAGGTACAGGAGTGGAAGGCCTACTATCCCCATCGCCTTCCGTAGTATTTCCATCGTCAGCGGTGTCATAACTAAATTCGCCTAGGTCGTCCTCGTGCTCATCGTCAGTAGCTCCCATCCAGTTTGTCACCTTTCGGGACCTCATGCTCTCAGTAGCTGTTTGAAACGTTCCACGAGATGCTATCGAGGTATGCGAAAGTAGACTTGCATACGACTCGGAACGTGCTAGCATTAGACTAGATCGAGCTGGCTGTCCTGATTTTGGTTGGCCATGATCTGACAACAAGGAATTCGTCCTCGACACAGTATTGAAAGGCGCTGATTGAAGGGACGAAGAGGAAACCAGAAAATCCGTGGCAGAGTTTTGGAGAACGGATAACGAGGGCGCTAGCAATGCCGTATCCAGTGCTGTTGATGCCTCAATGCCAGAAAGCATGGTTTCTAGATCTGATCCTATCTCAGAAGTAGGCACTTGATTCACTTGTCTGGTTTCAAAAGACGCCTCAGGCACAGGGTGCTTGATATGACAGTGGTCCCTATTTCCTTCAGGTAAATCACTGTTGACATCATGGATTGCAATATTCTCAGTGCTTGCCGGTATAGCATTCGTTACCAGTTCGGCTGGTGGAATGTCTTGTGACCTCGATTGTGACAAATCGGCAGGAGAACGTTCCTGATCGGGTCTCACTGCAGTTTCTTGTATCGGTTGTGGCTCATTGACTGGGCCTTCTGAGGGTTGCCCCATCGCACCTGCATTAATGGCCCCGCTGCCCCTAGTCTCACCAACTGCAGCCTCAAAGTCTGGAGGTCTTTGACCAGTGACCAAGTCTACCGCACTCAGTGAAGCAAACGCAACCGCATCCGGACCATACGGACGCCCAAATTTCGCAAGACCTTCTCGACTTGAAATCAATTGTAGCTGCTCTGGCGTCAAACCTTGTCTTGGATATGCCGCAAATTCTGTACGAACAGCCGTATGGGTCAGTGGTGCAGATATCGAGTTCAGTGATATCATAGAAGGCGATACCAAGTTGGGACGGGAGTTGTTATGCGATGCGGAAGACTTCTGTCGACTGAGCCCAAGAATCGAAACGAGGGATGTAGTCGATGCACCTCGATTATGTATGTGGGAAGGAGAATCTGGGGAAGCAATGGTGGAGGAGTTAGTCCTCGAGACGACTGTACGACCTAATAATGCACGGAATCCAGAGCGTCTAGGCAACGAAAGCAGAGGTGATGCCGGGCGCGAGCTGTCGTCAACTATGACAAGAGCTGCAGAAGTGTTGGGTGATTCAGGTTCAGTGAAAGCACGATTGACGGTAGCCTGTTCCATCACAAAGTACCCAGGAGCTTCTCCACGGGGATGAGGAGAATCATGGCTGGTGTGACTGTCGACCTGGAAGATGGATGCAGAAGAAGTACTACCTACATCTGGGCTTGCAGGGCGTAGATTGGTACCTGATCGAACCGACGAGTCACAAGCTGTGTCACCCTCGACAAGGAGGGCAAGCTGAGCTGAAGCATTCTGAAGTGGAGTAAGAGGGGTTTGTGAATCGGTTTCTATGCTACTTTCTATGTCCTCATCAGCATTGACAACGATAGCAAGAGGCTGGGAGACATTCTCATCCTCCTCTGGTAGTCCCCTATAAAAACTGTAATGAGCACAGCTTTCGGTCGTTAAAATAAAAGGAACCCACTGGGCCACGACCAACTCTTGTTCGCCAGGCTCTTTTGCGTATGCCGGCAATGAGTGCGTAGATTGCTGCGAAGGAGTGCGCCGTTGTCGCCTATTTCTTCTTGACCTTGGCGCAGCAGCGGAGCTACCATTGTTGATTGTTCCAGCCAACTCTTCTGCAGTCAAAGGGACACGAACACCACCATCTGAACGAGCAGCTCTCGTCGATTCACGAGACCATAATGAAGCAGCAATTCGTTTTCTCCTCTTCCACCATGTGATAGCGATAGCTAACACAATAAGGCCACCCAACGTCGCGACTATAGGTACCTGTGTGATATTTTGTCAGTCCGAGCATTTCTGGGTCTGATCAGACTTCGCTTACCCAAGGAGAAGTAGAGGTACTTCTTCTCTTGAGTTGGTGCATCTTGTTGGAAGTTGCTGGCCTATAAGCCTTGGGCAGAGGTACGGCTCCAACGGAGTTTGCATGAGTGCATAACAGAAACCAGAAAACCATGATAAGTTCAAGCGTCTTCCGAGAAAAAAGTTGAACATCCTGTTGATTCCTGGAGCACTTGCATGATGAAGGTGATAACTACGGAGAGACTTGTAAAACGAGAATAAGAGCCATACCCAATCCTTTATGTGCCCTGACAACCATCTACTTGGTGATGGTTGGCCCCATCCTTGATACCATCTCCCCAAGCCATCGGGAATTCCAAGCCTTGTCACCTCGTGTACCATTGTCGGGCCTCCAGCTCCAGCAAATTTTGTTGTTCTACTAGATCCAAATTTCGTCATCATGTCGTTCAAAAGTCGTAAGCATATGAGAGAAATGGTTTCTGAAAGATACGAAACTAGTCCTCGTCGAATCCAGGAGAAAAATATTGATTCCGAGAAATTCTAAGATGTGAGAATATAAGAAACGGAAAATGAGTGGGTAAGCGACAACGCCTTTCCCGGTTCCATAAATAACTGTCAGGTGTACAGGATAATTATGTATGCAATTTGAGTTCAGTACAAGACCTGACTTTGCCACAATGACCGGGTCTCCTCGCACAGGCCGTCTCTGTCCCTTATCATGCTTCACCTCGACTTGGAATATATTCTAGTTTAACCAATATCTCATGCCGGTTGAATATGTTCAAGACCCCGACATTTTGCTGCACATATACCCTTCTACTCTATCTGATACCGCATACCACTGCGACTGACAATTTCATTGTCCATTGTTCATAAGGCATCGTGGGGGGTCTACCGAACGCAGAGTCTGAATTATACCCAGGATGCGAACGTGACTTCTTGTGACTGGCCGAAAGGACCCCAGATCATTGGTGGCACAGTTATATACAGAGCCGGTGACTTCTGGGCCGGCACTCAAATCAACTAAATTCTTGTTTCACGGACGGCCCAGCTTTTTCTACAAATCCGTTGTTAGTTGTTAACTTCGATGCCAGCACTCTCTTATCCTCCAGTCAAGCCATACCGCTGGCCAACTATAGTTCCCCGAGAAACTGTACCAGTCTATCCACCTCCGGAACCTCTTGTATATCCGCCATTGCCCTCTAAACCTCGAAAACTTCCGGTTAATTCGAAATTCACGCTCTCGACGCATATAGTGCCTGCTGCACATCTACGGACACTCCCTTATGCTCCGACACCGCTGCCACTGCCTCCAAACTTGTCAAAAGCTGAACGCAAGGCACAGAATGAGCGATTTCGCACCCAGTTGAGCATTCTGGCCGCACCTCCCGTATCATCTGGACACCCAATGCTCTTATGGCTATGCCTGAATCGTTATGTCAGGAAAGGGGCGAAAGGAATGGGGTTAACATTATTTTTCGCACATGCCAACGGGTTTCCGAAAGAAGTACGGATAAAATTTCATTGCAGTGCTAGACATCACTGATAAATTATTCAGACTTGGGAGCCTACTATTGAATTTGTCTTGGACTCACCATCAAGAGAACTTGTGGACGAGATCTGGGCATGGGAAGCCGTTCAACATGGTGATTCAGCACTTCTTAATGGAGATTCTTTGGGGTACCTCAGTACGATGGATTTTATCTCTCAGATCTTGCTCATGACAACAAGTTTGCAGTTGATTGGACAGATAATGGGCGTGATATTCTCAATTTTTTACACTACTTTATACCTGCTTCTCTCACCGATGCCCCACTACCGACTTGCCTTGGACGTGTCGATCCCGAAGAGACCAAATACAGACTGAAGAATGGTTTCTGGAATAGAACATTGGTTGGTATTGGGCATTCATATGGAGGCTGTGCGACGTGAGTTTTGCGACCTTTTCGCCAAAGGTAGTCTATAAGATCTCGTTACAAAAGGATGATCGCTTCCCTGGAAAACCCCAAGCTCTTCTCATCTCTTGTACTAGTCGATCCTGTCATCCAACAACCCTGCGACAGGCAAGAAGACCAAGACCCCTCGCACCAACATGCTGCGGGACTGATTTCTAGCTCCCTCAACCGCTGTGAATCGTGGCCATCGAGGTAGGATTTTCAAAGAATCTGACGATTGTTTTATCCTGAAGCTAGTTTGTAGGCAAGACGCTCTTGAGAGCATGAGGAAGAACCCATTCTTCAGCGTGTGGGATCCAAAGGTTCTCGAAATCTATGTTGAATGCGGACTTTATGATACTCAATGCCCTGCTGGAAGACCAATTACCAAGCTCAAAATGTCTGGAATCCAGGAGGCAGTTGTTTTCGCTGGCACACTCACACAGTATGAAACATTCCAGCGGATGAAGGATTTAGATGAAAGAATTGAGCTTTTTTGGATCGTCCCTGGTAAACCTGGCGCACCAGAGTGAGCAGCATTATCTTTGGAGCCCATATTGTTGAGACTCACAAAATGACTTCTAGATTTGGTTCTCCCGGATCGACGCGCTTAAGGGTTTGGGTGAGGCCAAAGAATTCCTCGAATGTAAGAATATCAAAGGCGGGTCATCTGGTAGGTTTTGTCTAGTCCATGGCACTTCTGCAATTTGTCATGGGTGTCAATCCAGATACCACAAGAGGCACCGCACGAACTTGGTGAGCATTAAGACACCTTGTTCCTAAACTTTTGTATGCTGAAAGTCACTTCTTTTACTGTCAGCACATGAGATAATCAAGTTTATTGTAAGGAAATATGGAAAATTACATGATCCCAAAAGTAATTTATGAGTAAATCAGTGTACCGTGTAACTATCTTTTTTATTTTTTTATTTTAAC
>Ga0153986_1000307_pt1 | contig 15627 bp, 22 predicted proteins | sample TSGA070MetaG_FD_104724 | JGI IMG/M metagenome (GOLD analysis project Ga0153986, IMG submission 104724) | Attine ant fungus gardens microbial communities from Georgia, USA - TSGA070 MetaG | ecosystem: Host-associated > Fungi > Mycelium > Unclassified | place: USA: Georgia, Alexander Wildlife... | reverse complement strand
GTCGCCCTGGAGTACGAGCCCCCGGGAAAGGCGTCTTGCTCCCTATCGAATTGACCTGAGATTCGTGGAGGTGTCTGAAAGACACATTCAATACTGGGTAGAGTAAACTATAACTTTTCTTACCTGACTTTGAAGGCATCGCACAGTTCTGGAACACCGGTGGCGGGTGTTTCAAGTAGATAATATGCTTCAGGGTTAACACGAACTGGCTGAGAAGAATCGAAAGGAGATCAACATGAAAGTTTCACTGGATATTTTCGGACACAGACCCAGGTCTGAACAGTAGAATTCTTGTTAGCAAGGAAACAAAGATTGAAATGCCCAGGTTTCTTGCGGTTCAATGTAAATCCATACATACTCTTTGCCGGGTTAGCAGCAAGAGAGTTTTTGAGAAAGAGGTCTACAATATAATTAGGAAAGAGAGTGTAAAGAACAGCAAAGCACCTACGCAGTTCATCTTCAGGACCTTGCTTGAACTTCTCGTGGGCCATCAGTTCTTCGACCCGACGAGCTTTTGCTTGCACATGATTAACGATCAGTTCATCAAGATCGGCATAAGTGTACGATGTGTCCACGATGAGCTGACCAGTGGTTTGGTCATTGGGATCAGCATTAGAATCAACGACATCTAGAACAGTTGTTTACAATGGTGAAATTGATCAAATTCGATCACCATACCGATGTGTTGATATAACTTGTCATCCACCTTCCAGGTCACAGCTAAATGATCGATACCCTTAGACGAGGGCCGGATGACGACATCCCCACGTTGTTGGTTTTCCAGGAAGGCTTCAGCTTGACTGGCTTTGAAATTGTGGAAATTTGGATGTTTTATGACTCGACGGCTATGATCTGACTCTGCCCTCTTCTTTCGGTTCAGCATATCTCTGTCCTTGGCCTCCCGCATGACGTCATAGTAGATGTCAGGCCTGATCTTGCGAATCTCGTCATCGCGTTCTTCCAAAAGTTGTCTCTGACAAGAGAGTTCCACAAAAAATTGACCCTTGTCAAGCTGTATGGCCCGGTGGATGATAATACCAGAAATGGTCTGTCCCTTCCGCATGAAATTCTCGATCTGTATGTTTCCATCAGGGGAAAGGGTCTTAGCTTGAATAATTCCCTCTACACCTGAATCAAGGCGCACGAATGCCATGTTCCGTGCAGTACGGTACACGACAGCAGAGACCATTAGACCGTGTCGCAATGTCCGGTCGGTTTCGCCACTGAGCATGGTGATGATTTCCATGTCTTGTGGTAACACGAATGTCTCACGTTGCTCTGCAAACGGTTTTAAAAGTTCATCCCGGATGACATTAAGAGTATGTCGCTTTTGGACATGATGAGCCTGGTAGAGGCTAATGGAAAAGTCATCAAGATTGAGTTCCATCAGCTTTTTTTCTTTGTCTGGATCATTTATGAGGAGAGTGACAACGTGGGATGGATGCTCATCATGGATATCTTCTTCGTCAAGCTCCAGAGCGTCTGTGGCCATTTTCCGGGAATACTCATAATCTTCAGGGTGAATCCGAGTATCATCGAGAGGATCCGGAGCATCATCGTCATCGCGGCGATTTTTCAAGGTACGAATATCATTGCCTTCGCGAGCGATTCGCAAGAACGCAGAAGCATTGAGGAAAATTCTGGTAGTGAGTAAACCTCCTTTGATGAATTGATCGCGATTGACAAGAGTCCCCCCCTCCAACGCAAGTAAGCAAATGTTGAAAAAGACATATAGAAGAACATACGAGCGCACTGATCTTCTTGATCAGAGCTTGTGCTTTCCTTGGCCCCAAGCCACAGACAAATGGAAGTAGGTGTTGATAGTAGCTGTCAGTCACAGTGCGGTTGATATCGACACCGACTTTGTTAGTGATATCAACTAGAACACGTTCAAAGACAATTAGAAGCTTCTCGACTGGAACGAGGTGCTGATCATCCTCTTCAAAAGTTATTGCCGTGATATCTGAACCCAAAGCTACAAATTCATTGAGAGGGCTCTGGACATAGCGCGCGAGGCCAACACAGTATTTTGTAACTGACGAGAGGCCACCATACTCCGAGGCTGCACGTTGGCTGTGTTGATAGATACGAGCCACATCGTCATTGATGTATATAACGGGTATGTTGAATGTTTGGGCCCAATTCTGTTCCGTATGCTTGCCCTGAAGAATTTCCTTCACCCGCTGGATGAGTTTCAAGGTCGCCATACTGAATCCTCCAATGACTATTACACCTGGATCGCGACGCCTGAGCAAATCAATAAATTCATCAAGGTTGTCTTGGTCGTAGAGATTGTCAATTTTGGTATCCTCCCGTTTTTGGCCAGTCGCATCAAGGTAGACCATAGAAACAGCATCCTTTTGGGGGTCACCCCTACCCCACGAGATAGAAAGGACAGTAGGAACACTGCCAGTCTTCATAGCAGGTGTGATGTAAGGGCCTACGTTGATACGCTGTTGAACGTGTATTAGCCCACGAGTTTACGTAAAGAGTGAACAGACCTTTCGTAGCTTAGCAGCGCAGCTGTGAGCGAGGAAATCTTCCACTTCTTCTCGAAGATATTCTCTCACCCACTTCGATCCCAGAGGTACAAGATGCTGCTCGATTACATCATGGATGACGCGACTTCGTTCGATGTTCCACGCTCTGGCGGCCTCGCTGAAATTGTCAGAGCTAAAAGCATTGTTGAGTTTCTGCTCAAGATCCGATTTTGACTCATGAGGAAGAGAAACCGTTATGGTCACGAGATGTTCGGCCTCTGCCGCTAGAATATGCAGGAACTGAGCACTCTCAAGCATTTCGCGGATGGGTTTACGAAGTAAATATTTGAAATTCTAAGCAAGAATAAGCAAAACCAATGTGAAATCAAGGTTCACATACATTATAGGGATGATTTTGATCGATCTTGATGACACCTCGTTCTGTAGGTTCTACAGTGACTTGCGCCTCGTCCTTATAAAGTTTGCGGACATGATCTCTGAGCAGCGGATCTTTACCCAATTCCGTTGACAGTATCAATCGGGCGCGACCAAGCAGCTCCTCAGGTGTCTGGGCTTTCATCGGATCCGGGTCTGCGAATTGTTCGGCGTATGAAGAAGGGTTCAATTCTTGATCTTGGACAAAGTGCACGCGATCCGAAGCCACGAAATTGGTGACCATTTGATATGGCTCCATCCCAAACCCCTAGTCGAATGAGGCAAAAGTAGAAAAAAGAGATAACAAGCCTTACTTCAGCTAATTTTGACACCAAACCTTTCTTCGCGATCTCATACACGGAGATACGGCTTGGCATTTTTGGCTTTCTGATACCAGCCTCCCCATCCTCCTGCAAGCGAGCCTCTGCAGCATCATTCTTCTTCTCCTTGTACTTCAATAGAAGCCATTCCGTTGCATCTGCCACGGGCTCAACTTCATCTACTTTGGGCAGAATCTCTCTCTCATAGTATTCATCTTGAACTTGCAAACGCTCATAAAGCAACGCCAAGGAACGTTTACGTTCAAGGAGAGACTGGTACTTCTGTCCCAGAGTATATATACGCCACAGTTCGTTCAGTGAAAGAAGTTCCTTGCGGGTGCTAATATCTGCTATGTCAAAGTGGCAAAGGTAATCCCGCTTATGAGCCCAAATGAGAGGTACCTCGTACTCTTCCACAAACAAGAGCCGCAATGTGATTGTGACAGCCATAACAAGAGCGCCCCTCAAATGCTGGAACTGACTATCGATGCCAAAAAATTCCCGATTTTTACGGAGAGATATCCGTTGAGTGACCCACATGGCTGCACCATCCATGTCGGCCGCAGTCATAGCAATATGAGTAGAAAGAGTAGCATTGAGAGAAAGGGAAGATGTGGCGAGTTGCATACGTTCGGGAACGTCTCGTACACGAATTAGATCATCGTCATCCGTCAACATGCGTTTACGAATTTCTGACGGTTCAAACACCTAGGAAGAGAATGTTCAGTGAGCGTAAAGATAAGAGGATGTCACGTACATCATGGTATTTTGTGTCTTGCCTGTATCGTTCTTCTTCCTGGTCATGCTCGTCGTCCCCAGCCAATGCCCAATCATAATCATGGCCATCCCCAAAAACGTCGTGAATTTCATCCCAGGCACTAATAAAGCTAGTGAGGTGAGGCTGAGAGAAACATTAAGTTCGACATACTTGGCATCGATACCTGCAAGCTCTGTTCGACTACCAGACGCACGCTTCCGCCGTTGTAGCTCTTGTTGCTCTCGTCTGCGTTCTGCACGAGATACCTCATCCATGGTACCACCCTCTTCATCATACTCAATAAAGTCATCCAAGTCCATATCTCCATACTCTTCGTCGTCGTCCCTTCCTCGTTCATCATCCCAAATCTTCTGGATATCCTGTACCTGCGGAAGGCTGCCATCGTTGTCTATTTCCTCATCCGATGATTCGACAACAACTCGTCGTTTTGAAGAAGTAGTAGGGGGTGAGTCAGAAACACGCCCACGTCTTAACCGCGTGAGACGGTTCTTTTTGAATGATCCTCCTGTGTTTTCAGCCAACAATTCTAGGTCATCTTCTTCCAGTTCCTCCTCTTCCTCTTCGTCTATTGCGCTTTCAGCCGAGAAAGGTTAGAACACGAGGGAAACTCACGTCTGCGGTGCTTCTTGCGTTTCTTTCGCCGTCTTTGACGTTCTTCCTCTTCATTCTCTTCCTCGTCTTCGTCAACGATGAAGCCCTCCCTAATTCTGCGGGCTTCCTCTTCATCATCCTCTCCTTCCTCTGAACTGTCATCTGTCACATTGGGCCTATTCTCATCACCTTCCCCTTCATCCTCCTCACCTGAGCCTCTCAAGGTATCGTCATTATCACCTAACTTGTTTTCACGAAGTTCCTCTGGCTGAGGCGATGACATAGATTAAAGACAGTAAGTGGTGAATGGAGGTTGAACTCTAGAATATTTCAGGATCCTGATGGTGGAGACTGCAAATTGCATACGTAAGCAGAAGGATGTTTCGTGCCTTCTCAATACCCATAAAAGATTTAGTGGCATTTCTTGCCATCTCAGGAGCCAGAATTAATGTAAAATCCTACAAAACTACCTGGCAAACTCTCAATTATTATGTTGGATCATCAAACACTACACTAAAGAGTTCCGTTGCATGTTTGCAACGAGTTTTTCCCCTCTGAAAACCCTTTTGCTCAACCTTAATTCAATATATTAAGCATATACTTTCAATCTCTTTTTTTTTAAATCATCAATTTATTACACGGGTCGCGAAGGAAGACCGTATACACTTTCAATCATGAGTGCCCAGTGATTATTAACAAAATCTATATTTTTACAATACCCAGCGAATATTTGACATATAATTTGTCCCTGCTATTTCCAGTCAAACACTATGCACAAGTATTGAAATATTTGATAATGCCAATGACTTGACCACGTAGTAAAATTCGCCACACCTTACTCCTCTGGCCACATGCTTCATGTATACACACTCCTGGCACTTGGGTCCTCCCGTCTTGTTTGAAAATTCAAAAAAAGATTTCATCACGTGATGCGAAAATGCACAGACAAATTGTAGGACAAGGATGCCGAACGGCCTCCAATCATCCTCCAATCATGCGTATCGAAAAGTGTTATTTCTGCTCAACCAACATATACCCTGGTCATGGTGAGTATATTTTTGATAGACTGAAGCTTCTACGTTCATCGATGGAATAGGGTCGGTCTTCGTAAGGAATGATGCAAAGGTCTTCCGGTTTTGTACATCCAAGTAGGCAGATAGTCCAGTAGATAGGAGTAGCTGACCAGATGAACTACTACAGATGCGACAAAAATTTCAAGTATGATTACATGTTCACTTTCCACTGAAGATGATTAAATTCTATCAGAATGAAGCGCAATCCACGAAAGGTGCGATGGACAAAGGCGTTTAGAAAGGCTGCCGGCAAGGAGATGACAGTCGTGCGTCCTTTCCTAGTCAACCAGTGCATAAAGCTCAAAATGTGTAGGACTCAACAATCGACTTCGAAAAACGGCGCAATATTCCCGTCCGCTATGACCGGGATTTGATACAGACAACAATGAAGGCTATGAAGCGGGTAGGTGAAATCAAAACGCGCAGAGAAAAAGCATTCTTCAGAAATAGGTGCTCGTTGGCTAAATTATTCATCATCCGCGGCGCTCAATTATCATAGGATGATTCTGGCCAAAGCTAAGCAGCGGGCTCATCGTCAGAAGGCCCTCGCAAGGGACAAGTCATCCGTCAGGCTGCATGAGCCTATAATAGCTGAAGAGACGGCAAAGGTTAAAGAGAGGATCAAGGTCTCTATTAAATCAAGGAGCGCACTTGTACAGGGGGATGGTCAGTCAATGGGGATGGATATTGATTGAGACTTGGTAAGTCACACCTGTCTTCAAGTGAACAAAGTATGCATTGAAGCTATTCTAAGCTATTCTAGACACTAGATTACTAGGGTGTGTAGTAGTCACAAAGTACTTTACAAATTAAGAATGCCAGACTGCTATCGGTGTTTATACTTGGCCTCGTTTTCCCGTCGCAAATCTGGATCAAGAGTGTTCTGGAGACCAAGAAGGGTTTTGCTGACAGCTTCGCTTGCTCCAATCATCGGTTTCAGTACCGCGATTGGAACAGCACGTATGACGGAACGCACAGGGCCCTAGTAAACGTGAGAAAGATGAGCACTAGGGGGAGAAATGAATTCTACTTCGTTGCCAGATCGCTCATATACTTCCATGGGAATAGCTAATATCGTTTGGGCCGCAGAATGAAGGTTGCGACGTAGACTTTGGTATGCGGACTGGACACCTTGTCGAATGTCTGCTGGTTGTTCCGCGTATCTCGAGATTAAGTCAGATTCGAAATCCTCCTCTTCTGAGTCATTGCTCAAGTGTTCGACATCGTCAAAAACTTGAAAAGAGCCATTTGCATATGACTCCGAGAACTGGCCGCCCAAAACATTCTCTGCCTGCTCCAAAATAACCTGGGTTCCTGTTGCAAGCCGTGCACCCATTTTGATAGCTTCAATAGCTGTGGACTTGACGAAGGCAGTCGCTCCCTTCTGCATGCCACGAACAATCCGACCATCCTTCTTGTATTGCGAAATCGGAAGCAGGACAAGGTCCGCAACCCCCGACCCGACATTAACCATTGATCGAATGGGTGAAACTCCGGATATCACATCCACGAGCTGAGTAGCCTTGACATCTGGTGTCCAGAGATCATTGAGCATCTCAAAAAACCGGGACCATCCTGTAACCTGTCAAAACGATCATGTTTAGAAGGCACATTTCTCGTAAATATGACCTACTCCTGCCAGAGTGATGTGCCGCAAAGTCATCTCGGCGCCATCAAAATGGAAGAAATTCATGAGCTCAATTGTACGTCCTTCTTGAAGTGCTCTGTAATCAACCCTTCGTGGCTTGTAGTCGAGCTTGAGATCAACTGGAAATATTTCCGCCAACTCTATAGGGAAATCAGTCTCTACTGCAAATTCTAGCCACTGCTTCGTACGAATATAAGCCTCAGGCCCTGGTCTCTGGGAAGACGTCTCGTGAGGATCTTTGAAACTGAAAAATTTCTTTAAAAAATCCACGGCATCTTGATCAACATAAAGGCGGAGGGGTAAAATCTTCACCTTCATTATTTTTAGCAGATCTCGTGTACTGAAAAGGTGTGCACACTCACTCGTAATCGAGCTTCTTCGGAAGCATGACCAGGAGAAGGCCGAACTCCTCGCAGTTCTATCCTTACCATATCCGAGCCTGTCTCACGAATATTCCCTCGAGAATCTGAACGCAAACTGGTCAAAAACTTTTTCCAGGTTGAAGTCTTGATGTGATCAAGGATTTCAACATCCCTAATAGTCGCGGATGACTTGGAGACCAGAATCTCTTCCGGATAAAATTGAACTATCTCTGCATTTAAACCCATCAGCTTGAACTCCATACATGGTCCCTTTGAACGTGTGAGTCTTTTGCCACGAACCCTCGATGCTCGAGATCCATGTCTCCCTCCTACAGAACCTGACGCTCCAGTTGGTCTCAAAGATTGCCACGAGCTCTGCGTTGCTGTTTCTAGGTCATCCTTCAACTCCTCGTCAATAGCTGCAAGCAATGCCCCAGGTTCCCTCAAATCGGCATCTTGGTCAATGCCAATATAGACAGAATTAAATAGAACAGCATTTGTGTCCGCCATGTCTGACTCTTGAACCTGGCCAGTTGCGACTAGCTGACGGATCTTAGATAAACGACGTCGTATCTCTTTGACTTCCTCCTCGATAACCTTGCGTGTGCGAGCCCAATCATATCCATCATACAAAAACAACGTTGCATCTCCTCTTCGTACGTGAATCTTCGATTTGCTTTCAGTCCCACTATTTCCTGCGTGAAAATTGGAGAAATCATGAAATGGATTTTGAAACGCACGCTACGATGGATCCCTGTTGCGCCGCTGGGAGGTTCTCATAATATTCTTCAAGTACATTAATTCCTTCGGAGTAAACCTTAATGGTTTCCCCATTGTGACTGGAGGTGCCGCCTGGCTTGATTTCCATGAACTCAATATTCTTGGTGTCGAATTCATCACAGGGGTCCTCAAGGTCTTCCAGCTCGTCGTCAGAAAATTCCCGTAAACCTGCTGCGGAACCGAAAGATTCGTCCAGATACTCTGGATTGGTAGGAAGATCATCATAAATCATATCAGGCGTTGAGCCTATTTCTGGTGGCCATTGAAAAGCAACATCCTCAACTGATGCTGCGAGGTGGCATGGATTAGATGCTCACATCAGAATTTGTGATACGCTTACCCATGAGGTTTCGCGATGTGCTCATCTCGAAGAGGACGGCCGGTTCTTTGGTATCACCTAAGACACTGCACTCCGGTTAGCTTTCTATCATTTCTTATGCATGTCCTATATTCCTTACTTATCTCTCGGTTTAAATGCTGACATAATATCATTTACTAGCACCGATACCGAGTTGAGAGTGTCAGCAGCCAGATGCAAATGAAGCTGGACACCGTCCACATCCAACTGCGGATGCATCAGCCTCGCAAACAAGAAGTTTGACCGTGAAACGTACGTCCACGTGTACTGGGCTGGCCTTAGTGACAGTGAATATAGCATTCGTCCCCGCAATTTCAGCAACGAGAGCATATCCGAATGACTGCAACGTTCGATCAGGGTGATGAAGGATTTATTTACCTCTAATATTACCCACTTTCCAATAAGAAACACCTGTAGCTCCTTGGAGACCGATATGGTCATTATTGACATCATCAATAGCGAGGAGAGATGAATATCGAACATCAAGTGCGACGACTGACTCCAGCGAGTTGCCCGTGATGTCCGTGGAAAAGTCCGCATTCCCAACGTAAAGCACGATTGCTCCGAGTTTAGTTGGTGCATATGCGCGTATTGACCCATCCATGATTTTCAATACGATACTTGTCCGCTCGCTGGGTATCACGGATTCAAACGTCTGAGAATAATCTGAATATTACATAGAAAGACTTGTGAATTAGACTCACACCCGGCGGTGACTTGGCAAATATCTCAAGGTCTTGCAACCAATCAATGTCTGGGAACACATTACAAGTTAAATCGGAAAGTGTTAATTTGATTTTGGATTCTTTGGAAGTCGTTCCGGGAGTTGTCATTGAGACAAATCTCAACTTTATCAACGGACGAGGTACCGAGGCCTAGAAAATCCATGAATTGGCTTAAAAAAAGATGAATCATGAGGATAATACCAAGCTTCGTGTAGTAGTCAACTGTAATAGTGGCTTGATATCCCCGCTCTTGAAAACGTTCAAGATCTTGGCATCTAGAATGCTGAGCATAACGACAGTCTTTTCCTAACTCTACGTGAGTAAAAAGGATAGATGGAAGTCGTAACTATGAAAACCTTTACATCTTGTGCCAGCTCAACAGAGACATGAAGGTCTGACATGAGAACATCAAATGGACGAACAGAAACTACTTCTGTGTCATGTCTCGGTACCCATGCCCGGAGGAAAGCTATCAGAATCGTTCAGACAAAGCATTCTTCCTGGAACTCAAAAAGAACTGTACCTTCAGATACAATAATTCTCAAAACATTTCCCTTGATTTCATCACATGCACTAATCACCGAAGCACTACCGCTGCTACTCCTTGATTTGGAGAAGAAACGACTCCCAATCAAACTGGTGCTACTATTCTCAATGGATCCTGCTTTTGTGGTGTGTTGGGAGAAAATTTCCAAGCATTGTGTTACATCATCAATTAGATATTGTAGTCCATCCAACGATTCTTTGGATACAACCACATGCACAGAAGGCGCTTCAATGTTTAATGCAGTTATTGAACTCGAGCTAGTGTGGGACCTAATGACAAATACTTGTGGTGGTAAAGGTGTCGGGTGATCGACGAACAGCCCGACTTCATCTCGATTATTCAAAGGTCCGAGAGAGAGCAAACCCGTGGCAAGCGACTGTCCGACAAGAGAATGGGATATAAGGATTCGATCACACTGTGCACTCAGAATTGGTTGGTCCCGACTCTCCGTTTTCACGTGCGCAGGGGCTTCAAATATTCTTTCTGTGAAGTGTCGGTGATGACTGTCTTGGTTTGGGCCGTTCCTGAGTTCAATGTTACAAATGTCGACTACTAGAGCACCAGATCTGGGAGCGCCTCGTGAAGGCGGAGCTCGTACTTCAAATCGAAGAGCGATGAAACTTAAACACACTCTTATATTATCCACGGACTGTGCCACCAGTCAGGCTCAGAATAAATTTATCGTTTAAGGACCAACCTGGGTAAGAGCATCCTCAGGCGCACTCTTGTATGCAGTACCATGATCCAAATGCAGGTCTTCAAATACCAAATCTAGTTGCTTTGAATCATGAATCTCATATGGGTGACCGACTGCAGGAGATATTCCATCACAATCATGATAGCCAAAATCTTGAGCACTCGGGAACGCCATTTTACTATAATCAACAAGTCCTTGGGATGCTTCATCTAAAAACTCCATAATTGTGTCTTCCCCCAGAACGGTTCCCAAGTCCAGAAACACGTGTAACGGCATGACCGTGGCCTCTATGACAAATTGTGGAGGTCCCTTACGCTTCGCATAATCGTGAAATTGTACAGAGATGAAATGCTGTTCGTGCTGAGTGACATTCTGCACTGGCAATGATTTTTGAAACTGGCTTGAAGAAGAGAAGGTTTGAGAAACGGGACAGCGAGATTTTTGCTGTGCTTTCGACTTGCAGCGCCAGTAGGAAACTCGGTAAGCTCCCTTCTTCTGGTGAACAGGATCTGTCCAGTCGAGAACATCAAAATCAGGGAGAGTGTGATTTGGAATTCTGTCCGGCCCATTGGGATGGAAGTGTTGAGAGGGGTATTGGCTTGGCAGGTAGGGATCAGTAAAGAGAATAGGAAATGCGGAGACATTATCGTTGTCACATGGGCGAAACCCAAATACATCCAAGCTGTTAATGGAAAGAGAACCAGACATCTGAGAGAAGTTGACAGAAGTGGCTTTTGCCAAATTATCGTGCTCAGACTGGGAAGGGAGATCGAGTAACATAGAAATTTCCTTGATCTGAAGTCGTAGATAGCCTGAGGACAAGGGTGGGGGAATTAATGGGTGAAGGAAATATTTTTCGAGTTCTTCATATGAAGTTCTTGACTGAGAAGGTAGGAGAAGAAGGACCAAACCGCGGAAGTTCAGAGAACCCTCTATATCAAATGGGATCGATTTGGCGACAGTCTTCCTAGCTCCAGAATTGTATGGCCGAGACTTTGAGTTGAATGATAAAGTACTACTGAAGCACAACAGCCCTCTGATATGCCAGGGTCTGAGAGCAAAGGCAAATAGACCACTTTGACAAGAAAGTGTTATCTTATCCCTCTGATGAGAGATATGCTCTTCAATTGGACTGGAAGGAAGTGAGACAGCTGAAATGGTGATAGGTGTAGTACCGGAAGAGAAAACCAGATCCCCGGGGTTAAGCATGCTATTGCATGAGTCTCGATGAGAAGAAAGAACTGATGCAGGGCAACCTGGTGTGGTTAAAGGTTTGTTTGTTTCACCTGCAACGGGCAGAGCACTGTGATAGATGCTATTATCTATTGAGCAGGTTGGAGACGGACGTTGTGGAAGAGTCTGTGAATTTTCCGAGGTGAAGTCGTCAATTAATGAAGAGGAACAGGTTGAAGCGAGTCCTCGGAAAGTATCCGGACTTGAGGGGAATTTCGAGGAAGTTGGGGACGCAAGCTCTGCCTTGTGCACGATATTCGTCCGTAAATCTTTCATCTTCAGCGAAACCCCATTCACCGTCAATGACCGATTTACACCGACTATATGCTCAAGCATCAACTGGGTCTGTTTCGTACTTGCGTTGTATTTGATTTCGGACAAGTTCAAGTTGACAGCGACGTTGTTTGCATGGATGAGAGTGATCCGAACATCATGAGCATCGAATTCAAATCTCGCCAGAAGACGCTCAATGAGAGCCACAAATAAAGAAATGCCACCCGGTTCCATTTCACTCATTTGCTCTTCAGCATTGTCGGCATTGAATGGGTCTAAGCCACCTGGCACTACACCCTCATTAAGAGCACCAGGGAACTCAGAATGCATCGAGTCAAGAAAAGAAGCACCTTCCCTTGGAATGACTTCCTCATGTAAGAAAGTCTCCGCAACACAGGCAACAGATGATGCCAGATCAGTATTGGGAGCTGGTACAGTCAAGATTGACGATGCAACCTCGAATGTAAGATGGAGGGAATGGGTAGAGAACCCAACTGTGGATGTAAGGGGATTGGGCCATGGAACACGGACAGTGGCTGATGCAAGTGTCCCAGAAGTCAAAGTCAAGGGATAGCCAGAGAGAAATGGATTAATAGCCTGAATATGTAGTCTGTTATCAGGTAGGGCAACCAGAGACTTCACATACTTTATCATCGAGTTCAAGGTCTTTTACCTGCACGAAACCTGACCCAATCTGAGAATCAATCTGACTAGCATCAAAGTGACCAGGCTTGAAGAAGTGGCCAAGTGTTCTCTTCAGTATGAACGACAGAAAACGACCTTGGATACTAGTAGGCAAGGTGAGGCTGATGTTGAGTGCTGGTAGTTTTGGCAGCCATGAAAACCAAGACATAGGAGGCCTTAGCAGCAAAAATGAAAAGCCTAGTTATCAGGAGCAAATAGCTGGTTCCTGTAAATGTGAAGGAACCACGATGACTCCAAACAAATGAGGTCACTAGAGCTGGAGTGATCCCAGACAATTACCTTTCTCGGTAATTTCCCCACGCTAGTGCTAAATGACTGAGCTGTCGCCACAACAGGGTCTGTTGCCATTTTTCGTTACAGCCCTATGATGGCTCATCTCAGTCGACAAATAGAGCATCTGGACTTTCTTTTCCTGGCTTTGGATGAAGCCCGCAAGTGTGAGCCAACCTCAACTGCGTTTTGTGTTGGGTGTGTTATCACAACAAGGTGGCCCACTTCATCATCGGCCATCGTACTTTCAACAGGGTTCTCCAGGGAATTACCAGGAAATACACATGCTGAAGCCAATGCTCTTAATAAAGCAAGACAATTAACGACAGCCCAGCTCCAGGCTTTGTTCCCTGCGGCTATACCAGATGAACTCACGATTGACACAATCTTTGCCAATTCCAACATATATACTACTCTGGAACCTTGTTCGATCAGAACCTCAGGGCTAGAACCCTGCTCTAATATCATAATTGCGGCCAAAATACCCCGATGTTATATCGGTGTCAGTGAACCAGACGATTTCGTGGAGTGCAATGGCGCTCAAGAACTGAAAGATGCAGGAGTAGAAGTGACCTGGCTAGTCGGTTTGGAAAACGAGTGCTTGAAGGTTGCTCGATTGGGACACTCAAAGACTGACTCCAACTAGAACCCAACCACGTGAAGTTGTAGTAGCAGCAAATTCTTAATGATGACACTCAATCACGATGATCATAAGACAGTTATGACAAAGTCAAGCAGCAAGCTCATCGTAAAGTCATCAGCAGGAGCTTTTACCGGGTCAAGGGTTCTCTATAATGAAGAAGTGCACTTGGTCAATCAATATGTTAATTGAGATCAGGTAAGAGGTACACCTGTTCAAGAGAAGAATATACAGGTACTATGTTAGGGTTTTATGTAGTAATTATGGTATTGTTGAGCCCGGGCTTCAGAAAACCCTTGATCCGGATTTGCGACAGGAGAACGAGGCCAAGTCGGGGGGAATGACTGCTTACAACACTTCACATTCCAGTAAGTTAAATATTGGTGCCTTCTTATATGGTACAAGCAACATGAGTCTCATCAATGGTGTTGTATATGTATCCCTCCTCCAGTAAGAAGGTTAAAGCGTCACTACAAAGGTGTGATTTGACATCATTCTGGCGTTCGATAATCGAACTCACTCGAGTTGAATGGGTTCAAGACTAGTATGTCGTTTGGGAATCATTTTAACAAGGACCTCAATTGATACCCCCTTCTCCTCATCGCCCAACACAGATGAGGCATTCTGGATAGTCAGCATGATATCCCTTTGCAGGGCTGATAAATGGGAATAAGGGTCCTGCCGGTGTACGGCTTTCTTTCTGGTTACACTCATGCTCGGATCAGAAGTAATTGGCGAAACCATTCGCAAGTCCTCGAAGGTTGCGGATCGCTGAAGATTGCAATCTCCGGTAATGAAGGGTGGCATATGGTGAGTTGGCCATAACCCATCGGGAGACCTGGATCGCACATGAATTGGAGAAGGAGAAACGGAACCGTAAGTTGGGCAGAGAGAAGAGAGAACATCATTGCTCTTATGATTTCTTCTCCGAGGAACAGTGTTCGGTCGAGAAATATCGGTCAACGTATCCGAGGATTTCTGGATGCGAGACACAGAAGCTGGAGCACGTCCGGGTGTCTGAGGCGCCTCAGGTGAAGGTGTTCGTGGAGGAAGGTCGAAAGAAGTACACAGTTGCTGCGCTGCATCTTGGTTGTCAGAGGGAGTGGGAGTATCATTTCGCAGGGGTCTGGGTGTGACAGTCTTCGGAGGTGGAAAGTTCACTTTGGCTGCCTGTATTGCAGCCTCCACTACTGCACGACTCTTCATAACGTGGGTGAGGTGTACGAGGGTCAGTGAATTCATCATTACTCACAGGCGGGCCATGTTCGTGCATGAGTGATTCCACCATTGCTTTTGTCTTATGATGATGTATTTCGTGAGGCTCTTTCACAACGCGATTGATCTTGGTGAGCTCAATTGAGTAAATGCCACGATACTCTGAGATCTTTCCGATAACTCGTGCAAAGCAAAAGGGGCTGTCAGAAAACGGTATGTGACGCTGTCTCACACACAAAGATGAGACCCACGATTCTCGAAATTCGGTGACCTGGCGCTCAGCTTCTTTATTGTTGGTAACCCAGCTAAATGCCTTGATTCTGCCAGAGCCGTCATCCAATCCATATTCCAGCTTTTTCCCTCTATAGTTAACGTCATAAACGTTGGCTAGAAGAGCAACCTAAGGGAAATACCGTTCAGCCAGTACGCGAAAGAGGAAAATCTTTTTGGAGAGCACATACGATTCCAACTTCCCGACCGTCGATTTCAAAATGAGT
>Ga0153986_1000306_pt1 | contig 15646 bp, 23 predicted proteins | sample TSGA070MetaG_FD_104724 | JGI IMG/M metagenome (GOLD analysis project Ga0153986, IMG submission 104724) | Attine ant fungus gardens microbial communities from Georgia, USA - TSGA070 MetaG | ecosystem: Host-associated > Fungi > Mycelium > Unclassified | place: USA: Georgia, Alexander Wildlife... | reverse complement strand
TTGACAGTAATGAAGAAGAAAGTAATAAAATAAAGAAATTGAAACTGAGAATAATGATTTCACAACAGTCTTCAATGACAAGTTCGCCCTGTGAGGCTTCTGAATCGATCATCACCGTGAGGTTATTAGAAAATCAGAGAGAACTTTGTGCATAAGGCTGATCATGATAGGAAATATCATATGATCCATGATTACACTTGGAGCAATGTAGTCGTCCAAATAATTCCTGTGCCATTTCGTGTGCAACAAACACCAAATTGACCACGGTGCCTATCAATCCAACCATAGTCCCAAATTTCATTGATATCTGGTGCTTCAAAAATTCTTGGCATCGACTCTGGACCTGGGGCACTCCCAAGCCGAGTAACGTAAATATCCGGGTATTCCAAGGCAGAACCAAAGGTGACTCGTATCAGAATCAGAGAAATCATCGATTCTGACCAGTAGTCTAACTGGGAATGTGCAGCAACTGCCAGCAGTGATCCAGATGATGGATGAGCATTGGTGCTGATTAATCGGCATTGCAAATTACCCTCGAATTCGTGAGGTAGTACGAACTCTTCAATAACAGAGTTGACAAGACTCCACCTGAACAAAGCGATCTGACTTGATACCGGAGTGGGTGTTACCCCAACGATGGTAAGTGCCGACGCATGCTCCTGAACATGCCATATGCTGTATAACTTGCAGAGAGGCTCCCCTGCATGTTGGGTCCTCTTGGCATGTAATACTGTTTCACGGGTGTCATCTATCTTTGACTCTGTATGTCGAGGAAGCTCGAAGATCTCGTAATAATGACATCTCTGGAGGAACTGAACACAATATGAAGGTGTCACAAAAAATTGGAGTGAGTTCTTGATTATATCCATTTTTTGAGCCATCTGGTCAACCGTGGTGTGTCTTTGATAATGTTGCTGCAATAACCCAAGAATCAGCGGAATCAAGCAGGGATTAGAAATTCAGTTCTTACAAGTTGAGGTATACTAATCATGATGCCGGTTCTTCTTTCTACGATAAGAATACTCCGGTCTGCTACCTCGTCCAAGTCAATAACAAGGATATAGTTGTTGTCAAGCCACCGCATAATACCATGTGTCAATGGAAAAGGCAAAGCAACTGAAATCTGTGAGGACATTTGAAAATCCCTCTCAACAGCTTGAATCTCAATAAAGTAACTATAGAGGAGCTCCACATCGAAATTTCACAGGAAAATTGACGACAACATACATCATTGTCTTTGAGTCTCCTTCCTCCTGCCTTGCATATGTGATGACAAAAGTATCACCGCTGCAACAAAACTTGTAGTAGCAGGGTAAAGGTGGGAATTGAGGCCGATATTTTTCATCATACGGGAGAGTGAATGTATAGATAGGCTTTAGCTCATGAGTGGCGGTGGCGTCTGCACCGGGCATTGGGTACCAACGGAAAACAGCATCTCCTACAGGCGTCTGGTGATGGTCGACATAACATGTGCCCGTGAATCCACGCGGATAATGACCAAAAGGACACACGCCCAACCGACACATCCCCAGTCTTTGCCGAGGAAACAATCCAGCCCATTGCCTTTCAGACAATTCGGCGCGGGAGAGATGTCTCTGGTACATAGGTGTATGTGAAACAAGCGCTGTTACTCCCTGCGGTAAAAAAGCCATATAACCATAGTTTCCATTGTCTGAGATCTTGAGCCAAACCGCTGGCATCAGGGACAACCCGCGCAGACGACGACAAGTCTTAGAAACCCTTCTCAGAGAGAGGTTTTGGCCTATAAAGATTAGATTAACTTACCAGGCTACAGAGCGATACTTGAAAGGCAGTTAGCAAGCCTAGAATCTCAAGAAGGACATCATCAGGGAGAAGCAGGAGGCCCATTGATGGAATGCTCATAGATGCTGTATATTAGATTTGAGTCCGGCAATTGCCATTGTACAGCTAAATGACAGTCCCCTTGTTCGGACGAAGCTTTACTACGAAGATATGTCCATCCAGTGTAGACTATAGATGTTTGCAGGTACAAGTCCAAAAGAGATCAAGAACAATGAAGCCTGACGGCGATGCTTTCATCAATAATTTATGAGGTATACGCCTACACAGCGCTGTCAGGCATCATTCATCATTCTCCTAAGCAACCTACAAAAATCAACCACAAACATCTTACCGCCATTTGAACCCCATGCCTTGATCACAATACGCGAAGAAGATAATATACCAGAACATTGTATCCATTTCATTGATTTCCTTCCCCATTCAGTTGCTAGTCCAAGGTTCACGCCAGGTAGTTTGATTGCCTCTAATCCTTCCGGAGCACTGACAGTCTGAGTGGAAGTTGGAGGTGACTGGACACTTTCGCTTTCAGTCCCTGTAATACTCTCTTTAAAGCACTCAGGGTCAGACATCGTGTCGAGCGAAAGACGAATGCAGAATATCTCAGGCATGTGGTTTCCCTTGAATACAACTTTTGTGGTCAACGAAAATCTGTGAAAAGCGGGTACAATGACAGTCCCTTCTCCGGATCGGGGAATAGTAAAGGTTGGTACAGCCCCGGAAGGTGGAATGAGTGTGAGCGTTCTACAGAGCTGTGGTGTAAGGGTAACATCCGGTGGATTGCTTTTGAGACTGATCTTGAGTAAGTGGCACACATAATCGGAATGGGACTCCTTTGAAGATTGGGTGAGTATAAAGATCAAGTCGGCGGATTTTGGAAAGAAATCAAGTGATCCGATCGAATTGGCAATACTGTCAGGAATCGTAACAGTATATGTTTCGTTTGTAGTTGCCAACCCGTTTCCAACTGCGGAAAGCCGACATATGAAGAACTTCTTGTGTTGATAGGTTTGAATAAAATGCCATGGAGTTAGGTGGTATGTGGATACATGAGTGAGATGGAGACCTGCAAAGGAAGGTTGTGTCTAGAGGTGGAGAAAATTTGGTCATGATCATGAATAGAACTGTTAGAAAAATTGACTCTCACTTGCCAAGGGTAGCAAAAGACTTGGCCAGTATTCAGACAAAATATGTGGATTGCCGGACTAGGTCGGGTCTCAGGAAGAATTACAAGGTAACCATGGCCAACAATGGGGAAATAACATTCAGAATGACTTTTCTTTCCAGGTAAGGCATCAAGAATAAATTTACTGTCCACAGTAATATTGAGCCTTTCTTCAACTTTGAAGGTAGACTGGGGTCCGAGCTCGACACTTTGAACTATTCTGCAAAGGATCAAAATACAGCGTGTCGATACCACCATAATAAACTCACAAGAAACTCCTTTCTTCCTCACGTACCCCGTAGACTATATGTAAAGTGTTTGTCCCCGGTTCGACCATCCCCCACCATCCAAGCATTCTAGCAACGTTGGGCCCTTGAGCAATGGTATGTGAAAAGACTGGATCTACCGTATCCGGTAAAAGATACCATCTCCAGCTGATCTCTTCGGACGAATTGTACTTTGTTACGAAATATTGCTCTGCGAGCCCAACAAAACTTTCCAGTGGACTGAGAGTGATAGCATATACTGATGGTTTTCCAGTACGTTGCCCAATCCATATATTTTTCGTGATATCAGCTTGGAGCAGAAATTTCTCAAGCTCCATCGTCGGGACGCGGGTCCTGTTTATTGATGGGAGAGGATAGTCATATCCTGCAAGGATACATAGCCATATTTCACGATCCTTGGAGATGCTGTACAGTCGGCTGCAAACCTGTGGAGTAACAATAGCGTCAGCTTCACGCGGGTAGGTTCAATGCTGTCGACAGGCACCTTTCTGACACTGACAACATCGAGGGGCGCAAGGTAAGAAAAGATTTTCACAAGAATTTCGGACGCAAGGAATTCTAGATTCAAGGGGCTAGTTCAGGTGTTAATCATATGTCGGGTTGGTTTTAAAAAACGTACTAGGCCTTTGTAGCAGTACACGAGGGTAGCATATTTGAGACGAGTGACATTCACGCGCTATTTAAAGGTGCAGCGAAACTTGCACCATCATTCAGGTCCTTTTGTTAGGGGTCAAGGTGCGTATTTCATTTGGGGAGGCAGATCACTAGTTCTAGCCGTTGAGGGCGTTAACGCCATCGTCATCATTGAATACTTCAGGAGACCAGATGAAATTAGACTGATCACAAATCAAATTAAGTGGCCGATTACGTCACTCTCCCTCGCTTAACATGGGCTTCACACTTCCATCCCCATCCTCTCCTTCGCAATGCGCACGGTCCTTGATGACAAAGAAAGAAAATATTGAATCTGAAATATCTAGACATATCTCCATCCTCCGTTCCAACAACATCGACATGTCCACTCCTTTAGTCGATGCGGATGGTTTTCCAAGGTCAGATATAGATCTATGGGCAGTGAGAAAAGCACGAGTGCGGATAATTGAGCTGAGGAATGACATGAAGGACATCATGAATGAGCTTGGGAAAACTCTAGAAGACGTTTACGCTCAACCTGCCACCAGTCCGAGTGCGACGAACCAAGCCCAACAAGGGCAACATATTGGCTCAACGGAAGAGGGCATGATCCCATTTGCGAGAGTAGATGGCGTCGCACCTGGAAGTCCAGCCGCAGAAGCTGGCCTGCAGAGGGAAGACCTCATACTCAAGTTTGGAAGCCTCATCAAGTCATCTTTCAATCCTCCGTCAGCTCTGACGCCTCTAGCCGAGCTTGTCTCGCACAATGAGAATGTAAGCAGTGTTTCATTGTTGCAGACTCAGACTTCATCCTCTTGTGCAGAAGCATATCATCATACGCATTCGACGTGCTGATAAACTCGAGTACTTGACGTTGACGCCAAGGCGAGGCTGGGGAGGACGTGGCATGCTAGGGTTTGTCCTCTTTGCTTTAACGTTGTTCCCTTTCTGAAATTAGTTTGAGGTGCCATATCGTGCCGCACTGAAGCTTTCTAGTGTCACTCTGTTTCACGCGGTTGATAATATTTGACTCAAAGGATTACAAATGATGATTCCGGACTAGACATATGTACAATAAATAGTAAGCCAATGAAATGAATGAAGATGCTTATCACGAGTGCAGTGTGGAACTGTGGAGAAAATCCTGAAAAGAAATCAACAAGAGCGCCTCGTTTGCACATATCCATAACGATCGGTTCATGAACTTGTCCACCACTTTCCAATCTTCGCTGAACTATACTTCAAACTCTTGCCGACGCCCGCTGTGATGACACCCTTGAAACTCTGCACTGTCGCGGGTCCCCTCACAATCCTGATCATTTCGTCATGAACAACCCTCTTCAACACCTCTTCATCTGCCGCCAGCTTCATCCAATACGCATTCTCATCCTCCCTGAGTAACTCCTCATCTATTCTTTTTTCCTGCGCAAACCTCTGCTGTACCCGGGCCCTCAGTTCCCGAGGCAACTTGCTCAAGTGATGACTTCGTGCGCGTGCGCTCGTATCCTGTTGAATCTCCTTTTGGTGCGCAGGCCAATGGGTCCCAGGAAGTCCGACCACAAGTCTTTGGTACAGCTCCTTAAACTGCCCTCCTTGTTTCCGTACAATATTCTTGATCTTTCCACGGTTCTCTGCGGGCAAAATCATTCTCGGATCACCAGCATAAGAAATACCAGCAATAGTCTCGAATAGTTGAGTCTCGGAAAAGGTGGATGGCATTGTAAGAAGGGCAGCACGGACTGCGGAAGTGAGGTTGACTTGTTGGGTGAGCCTAACACGAGCATCGTCTTTAATTATCCGTAGTGGTTTGTGCATACGTCCTGCGAGGTAAAGTGTACGCCAGTTCAGGAGGTCGTTACAAAGGTTATCAATGCTCGTTACACCATACTTGATAACCTATGAATTGCATTGAGTCAATGGCATTGAGGTGAAGCTAAAATGGGAAATAGACTTGCTCCACACCCGAACACAGCCCAGAATCAAAAGGGAAAAACTATGCAGGAAGGAAAAAGAAAGAAAGAGAGACTTACAACTCCATCCATTGGCACATAAGCATTGAACCAAACGCCAGGTCCAAGATTTTGAACCTTGGCGACATAACTTGACCCAAATACCCTCGCGTGTAACGGATAATGTGCAGGATATTGTTGCATATTCATATAATGAAAATGTTCAGGGTGCGTCACGGCGAAGATGAAATCTACCATCGGCGCCCTTGTTCCTCCACCATACCCGTCTTGTTCGAATACACCGGAACCATAAGCGAATGCGTATCGAATAGGGGAACTGAACTTTGCGACAATATTTTCCAGTAGGGCTCGTGTGGAATCGGCGACTGGTAGTAATTGATTCCTGCCAAATGTAGGTGGCAGACGAGTGATGCGAAGACTATGGCGTTGATGTGCAGAGAGGCGTGATGAAGTGTCTGATGAGGCAGACACAGGCCGGGGTTGTGGATAAAGGTATGATCGAGGTTTGGTATTAGTATTGGGAGAATTCGGAGAAGCACCAGATGAAAATAAACTTGGGTTTGATGACTGCTGCAGGGGTAGTGGAGGAAGAGGAGATTTACAGCCACCCGTAGCCGATTCAGTTGTCAGCGCACGACTGTCTCCCAGTACGACCAGAAGCCAACTTGAACGAGAGGGAGACGTGCGGAATGCAGCAGCCAGCATTGTAAGATATTCAGAGGAGGATGTGGATGGATGATCCACTAAAATGACCCGCCCCCCACGTGATCAAAGGCCCGGTACCGAACAGATACCATTTCTTCATCTTACAGACCAGCCTAATATGTATAATCACTTGCATATAATTGCTCAGAACATAGCATACTAATGTTGGATCACCAAATGCTTTTGTTTATTGTGGAAAGCAGAATAGAGTTAAGTTGCATGTTTGCTTGACCTTGACAACTAATTCGGTCTCTCACAAAGAACCACTGAGGTGCAGCCACCGATCAAAAATAATAAATTATTTTTTGTCGTACCAAATATTAAATGGTACTTGGCCGGCAGCGCAAACATGCTTTTGTGGGTTTGTGCCCGAAACTCGCCCCTCTGCAATTTAAAATGTCAATCATGCTGGACAAATGCAGAAAAATCAACACTGAAGGTATATTTGCCGCAATCCATCTATACTAGACGTGACAAGACTGGAACTTGATCTCTGGCTTTCCAGGCTCCTTGCAAAAACCCAACTTCCCCTTTCAAGACTCAAGACTCATAGCTCTTGTCTACTCTGTTGGTGTTCCAAAAAACCCAGGTGCTGCTACTGCTAGAAACGATTGTTCGTTTTCTTTGCCGTTGACGTAGAACTGGAGCCTAGCCCGCCCATTGCCCAGCCAACTTCAACCCCACATTTGATACTCCACAGCCATGCGAATCCAAACACGGGAGTACTTATGAGCACATTCAACACTGGATATATGTCTGGATAATGTGTTGGAGGTTTCACAAGCATCTCGAGCAGATGGACAATGACAGCGGCGGTGTATGTGGTCTGTCATAGTATTCAGATGATTAACCAACCACATCGCGTTTTCAGTTCGGACGATCAAAACACTGACCAAGGAGAGGAATCGAACAAATGTACCCTGAGACAGTCGTAATGGGTTGTATCCGATCATCCTGTTCCACAAAAGCAACAGAGCGACATATTGTAAACCCAAACCATCCTTCTTGAGCAACGGCCACATACTGTGCCAAGATCATCAGCATCCAACTAATATGTGTTTCTGATCGACTCGAAGACAAACCTGAAGACACCAATATTATTGATCAATACTCCCCATGCAAACACGGACGAATCTGCCGGTGCACCGGACAACAACAACGTCATCGGCAACAAAGGCACAAGAATCGTCTTCTCGTGTACCTGGAACGAAAATAGGAAGAACGAGAACGACGAAGTCAAAAGCGCATAGGGTAACAAAGGCAAAAGTACTTGTATCTCCCCATCCTTGTCTACTCCCGAGTCTGTATTGGAAGAGTTCGAGTTCGCAAGTGGCAAGCGTACTTTCCATCCAGCACTTAGCATCGACCCCACGCTGGGCAAGAATCCAAGCCCAGTCAACACAGTTGACAGTCTTAGTAGGACGCTCCTTTCCAGTCGTTCACGCCATTTTAGAATCACGTTGCTCGCACACCAAAAGTTGGCAACTTTATCTTCAAACAAGCCTCGATCGAATGGGAAAATCCTCGTGATGGGATCCAGGATAGATTTGATAGAAGGGGCGAAAGGAGGAGCATAGAAAGGGAGGAAGAGGAAGAGGAAAGTCGAGAGGGTTACGACTCCAAGACATGTGAAATGCTTCAGTCTGCAAGATTGACATGAGAGTTATAGATGGAGAGATAGACAAAAAAACCCACCCAGGGCCTGGTACACCAAGAAACAAACACTTTGCCAATAAATAAGAGCCGATGGCTGGGGTATAGTACAACGCCATTTGTTTAAATCCGAGACTGAGAACAAAGAATACGGTTCCAATGAGATCATGTCCCGTAGCAAAGAAATTCATTGCTAAAAGAGTAAAACCTGTGAAACGAATTATGCGATGATATTGATGATCTCAGAAGACCCTACGCACCGAGCATTACAGAATTATATTGAAAGTGCCCAAAGTCGATTAACAAGAGTGCAGGTTGGAAAAGAAGCGTCAAAAAAGCAAACTCCTTTGCAACTAGATCAGCACAGAATAGATGGGAGATCGTATTTTGGCACCTGCCTGTATTCGGCTAGATCGGCTTCCTTGCCAAGTCTTCACAAACATCACTAACGCAGGAACGTAAACTAACAAGTCCCATACTACAACCGTGGATCTCATGAAGAACTTATTTGCCTCAGTCTCAATACCCCTCGACTTGTCCAAGGCAACCCACGTAGGATTGATCCAGTGTGCACTAGAGCAAGAGTCAGGTCTCAATTTGGTTGAGAGTTGAGATTGAAGACGAAACATACATGAGACCACATATCCACGAGACATACGCCGTCAGAGGTGGATAATCTAGTCCCCAGTATTGTAGGTCATATTTATACCACTGGTGAAATGGTAGGTGAAACGTCAGTTCCATCCAATGTCGCTGTGCTTCATAGTCACCAAACATGGGTGGCGACCTGTATCCTATGGCATAGAAAAACAGTGGTGAGCGGTCTTCAGTAACTAGAAGAAGCGAAAGAAATACCAGAATATGTTCCCAAGCCAATACAGAACTTGAGCAAAGCCGATATGAGCACAAGTAAAGGCAGAACCCAAACTTTGATCCCTCGTTTATGCATCCACCGTATCCATGCTTTCCCCATTCTGTCGTCCGCACCGACAGCATCCAATCCATCCCGATGATAGTCGTGCGAGTATCTCCCTGCAAATGTGGACGACGGCCCTATCCCAGTGGAAAATCCAAAACTTCCGCTTCTGTTCTTGTTCTGGAGCGGCTGATTTTGGTATAGGGGATTAAATGGTTGACTTGAGACTGAGCTGCCATGCTTTGTAAGTTTATCGTCTAAGCCTGAACTAACACCAAGCTCTTGCCGCCCGAAAAACTTGTTCGTTCCGGCTGATAAACTCATGAAGTCTTGCTCACGGAAGGAAGAAGACGAGCTCGTGGACATGTGTCGATGACGAACGGAATTTAATGGGGACGGTAGCGAGATAGGGGATTCGGGCAGCATTAGCTTTCTGCGAGACAGCAAACTTGAGTGGAGGGAGAGTTGACGCTCAAGGGTCTTTTCCTCTTCTTGCCCTGAAAGCCAATGAGAGCTAGCAGTGTGATCAATAAGATGTCTCCTGGGGACAGGTGCGAGTATATCGATCTTCGTCCTAAATTTCCACATTACAGAACAGTCAGTATAGATGTATTGTGTACACGCACCGTGGCTGAGGCTGGTGTTGCAAAATACGTGCTTTACCTGGTACCATTCGGTAAGGCTCAATGGATATGCAGCCATCTGAGGTTGCACTTGGAACACGGGCGATAGATCCCAGGAGCACAGATGGCGAATTCGCACGAGAGGTTGCTGGGCTGGTGTTGCTGTGGACGGAGCGTGGATTTGCGTGCTTGAGCGAAGTGGAGCGTGGATGCTGGGAAGCCGAGAATCCACTGCCACTTCGCCGGCGCCGATGTGTGGAGGAGGATGGCAGGGATGTGTGCATGTCCATGATGGATAGGTTATGACAAAGGTCAAAAGAAAGTATATATATATCCAGTTGTTGACGTGGGTTCCGGCTGCTATCAAACTGATTCGAACATTAATCTATTCAACGTCTTCTCCTTCTAACACTACTTCCCCATCTTTTGAAAACTTGACGTTCTTCTACAGCCTCACTATCAGGGGCAAATACGGTAAGCAACGCTTTCGAACTCACAGCATGGATGGATGATTTCCCAATATACTTTGTGTGATCTAGATACTTCACGTCAAATTCCTGCCGTCGAATGAACCTACGAGGCCAGACATACAGCCGTAAGCAACAAGCTCTCCTTGAGCATTCATGAAGTCCGTCCGTGTATATGCCAATTGTTTACCCATTCCTGTTAACACAGTCTTTGCAGAAAGCACATCACCTACTCTCCCAGCAGGACGAACGAAAGAAGTGCCGATGTCAGTAGAAACACCTGTCATATAATATCCATTCGATGCGACAGCCAGTGAACCGAGAGTGTCAGTTAACGATAAGACGAGGCCTCCGTGAGCTAAAGGATGCACGATATGGTTGATTGCTGCATAGGAGGGCTATCTTGAGGCTCACCGGTCTATGATTGAAAGCACAGTCAGTTCATAATAATAGTCAGAACGAATTTTGTAGGACATACCCCGACACGGTTTGCTAAATTGTGACATGACCCTTTGAGTGGATTGTAATGGCCAGATGCTAGCGTACTTACTGTTGGATTGTTCAATTCTGAGCGATGCTTCAACACATCCAGGTATAGCTCTAAGAATTTGTAGCTAGAAGACTGTGAGTATATACCAAGGGCATAAAGAACAACCTCACATGCGGAAAACATTGAGCATCATGGCCTGTAAAAAAGAATGCCCTATTCTTATCCACCCTTCTTAGTGCTGAGTAAGTCAACAAACCTTTGTTGTCGATAAAACTCTTCCAAACCTATGTAACCAATTGGTTGAGAGATCCGAAGATAAGATTTAACTCACTCGGCGTGTAAACCGAAGACAGGCTGCCATACTGGCGATGGGCAAACTTGTACGTGGGGGTTAGGATTGATCCCTTGAACGTTTAAGCCTGGGAACTATGATGGCTCTTTATCCTCTCTTCATCCTTTCCTTGGACAAGTCATGAACTGGAAAGCACCATTCGATGAGGGCGTATCTCTTTTCAAGGCAGGAAAATATCCTGAAGCATTGCAACAGCTCAACAAAGTTAGTCTTTAACCTAACGCTACCTACCTCTCGTCTGAGTCCCATGGCAGGCCATCATCAACGGCGGCGAATGCCACTTCATCCTCTACGATACACGTGCTGCAGTCTATGAAATCATGGACAATCCGAAAGATGCATTAAAAGATGCTAGAACAACCATAAAACTTGCACCTCAGAGATGGCAAGGCTACGCGCGTGCTGCTCGTCTCTTCCAGAAGATTCACAAATTCGATGCCTCGCTCAAAATGATTGGTCTCGCCCTTTCTTACATCAAGCCTGGAGACAAAAAACGTCGAGAGGAGTTACTGAAACTTCAAGTCGAGATCACCGACTACCAGGAGGCCGTTGCTCGCGAGCGGAGAATGCAAGATCAAATGCTTCTCTTGCCAATTGAGATCTACAACGAGATTTTTGAGTGCATCCTGGAGGAAGACAATGCACAGATCATCACTCTATTGCATGTCTGTACGTACTGGCGACAAATAGTTTGGGGTTCTCCCAGACTTTGGCGCACTCTTGTCCTCTCCAAGTCGAAGACAGACAAAAAAGCTGATCTATGGCTCGAGAGGTCGAGGGGTCGAATTAGAGAACTTCATGTCCTCTCTGATTATGATTCAAAGTACCTTCCTTGTCGGCCCAGGTTTCTAGAAAAGCTGGATTGGTCGTATCTTCGCGTTTGCAGATTTCTTTCCTCTCGCATTATGAAATTTTTGAGACCGTCATTCATGTTCCAGGAACTTATTTCCCTTGAACTTAATCCCAACGATGACGTACTCCTCGTTTTCAGCTACCAGAACGATTTCTCATCTACCAAAATGAAGTCTCTATCCTTCCACGGAACCCATTTAAACCTCGACCATCTCTTGCGTCCATTTCCGCTCGTCAGCTCTTTGAGCTTCCAGAATTGTGCCGTTTCATCGACCGATCTTACTGAATTCTTCCTCGCAAATCCTCAAATTAAGTCTTTCCACTCCCATACTAATCGGGTGCAAAGCATTGTGCTACCGACCTCTCGCTCAGACCTAAATAATATACCCAAACTAGAGAACTTGACAACTCTCGAAGTAGTTGCAGATCCTTGGACGTCGACCATATTGCTATTCGATGTTCCTTTCCTGCAAACTGTACGATTAAGGAGCTTGACGGACCGGTATCTGTCGGCCTCTCTCCAACATTGGGCATCCACCTCCCCAAAATTCTTGACTGAGTTCAGTTTGGATCGTGTGGCTATCAGCAGTTCTATTGTCCTCGAAGTGTTGCGCGCTAGCCCAGCCCTGGAAGTCCTGACCCTCACTGCGATGTATGACACGGCTGACACAATTGTCAAAGCACTATCAGATCAAAACCCTTTGACATCATCATCGTCGGAAAGCCCACTTCCAAGTTTATGTCCTCGTCTCCGGCACCTAGACGTATCAGGTTGTCCAGATGTTACCACCTCCTCAGTTTATGCTCTTGTTCAACAGCGTTTGGAACTTTCGAAAGTTACTGGCCAAGGCCAAGGTACAACTCAAGAAAAATTGATGGCCAGTCGATTGGAAGTACTGAAGATGGATCAGTGTCCGAAGATAGATGTGCAATGGATACCGTGGTTCAGGCAACATGTACCTTTCGTGACTTGCGTCTTTGCATCTGCCCCGAAGAAACAGCAAAAAGGGATCGCACGAAGGATGTGAGTTTAGCTGTCTTGATGATCTACAATGCTTAAATTTATTTATATCTAGCAACGGTTTTTAAGGTCTTTGGCACTTGTAAAAAATTATTACTCTGGAGGAAAGTATTTCATGTTCACCATCATAGTTATCACCAGCCACAAAGTGTATACCCGCAAATCCTGATCCGGGTGTCGCCGGCTTCCTAAACGAGAAGGTGTCAGTATTTCTTTGGGGATCCAATCCTGATTGTTTGGTCGTGGGAGTTGTCATCATTCTTCAAAGCTTCACTGATTAAGCAACCCCGACTTGAACTCTTGCTGCTTAATTTCGTGATCACACCGTAGTCACTAAAAACCTTTCGATTATCATTAGTTTACAAAAATTTCCTAGTTGATAGCATATTCCTTGGCCCTGAAATGGTGAACCTTGATGGCTGTATAATTACCAATCTTCTCGACTTCATGTTTGATACCTTCAGGATCTGCGACGCAGTCAAGATGGGCCTGTGTGTGTTAATGTAGTTAGTGGTTAGTGTGTTATCGATAACAGTTCTGACTGATGAGTCACCTGTTTGGAATCCCATCCTCCAATGAAGATGTAAAAGTTAGAGCACTCAAACGTTTCGCCGAAGGCGAAAGGGGAATGTTCCTTCGCACGTGGAGCATTGTGGGCATGCTGCATGAAATGATGCATGTGTTCTTCGAAGCTAGACCTTTGTTTGATGTCCTTCAGCTGAAGCTCGGCGATCTCAGTGGTAGGTGAAGCTAAAGCCATGACAGTGGTGTCGCTGAAGCGCACGTGGTGCATCTCCCCCTCCCAAGGCGTGCATATTCCGAGATTCTCAAGAATTATGGGAAGAGCAGAGTCATTCAAAACACCATTCGAGTTTTCATGTGTATCCCAGACTAAAGGTGGCCAACGAGTTAAGACAGCAGCGTACTGCATAGGAAGTTGAACCGACCAAGAATAAGCCACCTTCTATCGGGATCTTCTTCGTCAACACTAATCCCTTCGTAAATACTGCAGAGGATAGTAAGCCCACGAATCGAGAGACACCAATGAGAAGTGGCGTCCAACAGCAAAGCAAGGGATCTGACATACCGTTGGAGCCCCTTCCAGGAGCGTAATTGACCAATTAGGGCGTGTATGAGCTTTTCATTTTCTTTATATGTATCAGAGGCTAGGAATGACAATACCCCGAGAACAGGTTCGGTAGACATGGCAGTCAGATGAATAAACAGTATTAAGTATCGACATATGTACTCAAGGGTATTAATATCAGCGTGGGTTTTCTGTGGGTTTTCTGTGTGGGCTTTATAAGTGTGTGAGAGATTGAGAAGTGTGAGACTCCAAGCACGATAGGTACGGTAGCAAAAGTCGTTTCGGACACAAAAGACTAGCAAGCACTGATACGGCTACCAGCCGATCAGACTTTCAATGCAACTCTGTCCTTGAACGGTATTAGAACTTATCAAATCTAAAAAAAAAAACCAACAGTGAGTAATCCACCACAGCGATCAAACACCAGCGGTATTAGTCAAAATTGTGGGGAAGCAAAGCAAGAGACAAACTACAGGGATATTAGACTTCCAAACGCTCTCCTTGAAAAAATCGCCGGACAGAAAATCTGGCTGACGAAATGGTCCGTGCGTGGAGGATTCGGATGTGCACGTGGATTTCGGCTGTTTCCCACAACACAATTGCTCGCTTCCGTTTGATTACTCACTCCTGCGATTCTCTTGCCTACTTGCTATTCATCCTTTTTGTCATGATGGAAACCTCTTCGTCACCAGGCCCATCGGCAATTATTCCCGGCTCTCCTCCTGATGCGTCATCGCTCCGAGCTGCAGCCCTCAGGACTCTCAAGTCAGGCAAAAGGCGGCGCCCCGCATCTGGGCAAATTCAAGAAACAATGCTTGCAGGGTCTGCTTCTCAGGATGTTCTTCAGCTTGACTATGGCCAGGATGATAATACATCTGACTCACCGTTGGTTCTTTCCAAGGCACCTGCTCTCTTCACCAGTGCTTTTAACGATGTCCCGCCTGCATTGCAAATAATTGAAGCTATGGACGTGGATATGAAGGAAGAAGGCGAAATCAGCGACGAAGAGCCACCTCAAGCTGAAATTACCTCACCGAAAGTAGTCCCAATTCAAACAGATGATACTCAGAATGATCGTCTATCAACTCCGTCTGTCTCATCGCATCTAGGATCTCCGGCACCTGTGTTGCTGGCCAGGATATCTATATCTCAGTCCCCTGCTTCCAATTCTCTCTCTTCCTCTTCTGCTCCCCTTATTGAGAGGCTGTCTCATCCGCCTTCGGAAATTATTCAGGAACCTTTACCCATGGCATGCCACTCGGATTATCCATCCGGCGGACGCAGTCAACCGCATCCAGAACACGATAGCCATTCTCCCGATACCCATCACTCTGATGAAAAAAATAAACTGGATACTGAACGTCAAGAAATTTATCCCGGTTTGATTCGTATGTTCACTGCCTGTTTGTCTCAAGTTTGTTGAATCTCACTCTCATCAGTAACAGAGACGGAATATACCGCTGCAAGGGAAATTGTCCTCGACCTCCTTGGGTGGGGTGTTTCACCTGAATATCTGATTGACTGTGGCCTCAGCAAAGAATTGATTATCTGCGTTTTTACCGAATTGCGGCTTAAACTCCCACCCGAGCTAGAAAGTCTTCGTG
>Ga0153986_1000305_pt1 | contig 15686 bp, 22 predicted proteins | sample TSGA070MetaG_FD_104724 | JGI IMG/M metagenome (GOLD analysis project Ga0153986, IMG submission 104724) | Attine ant fungus gardens microbial communities from Georgia, USA - TSGA070 MetaG | ecosystem: Host-associated > Fungi > Mycelium > Unclassified | place: USA: Georgia, Alexander Wildlife... | reverse complement strand
CTGGAATTAAGCCAATTGCTCTAAGTCAGCGTTGACAAAGAGAACTCGATAAGAGTTCTCGCTAGATTCCTCTCTACTTTATATACAAACATTTCTATTTACTGACGTTTGTACGTACACGTGACCATTGTATCACTATTGAGTCATCTTGTCGTTAGGTCGCAGCTCTTTTGTAAAATAAATGAAAAGAAATTATAAAAGAAAATAAATAATGATTTAGCCGTTGTGGCTAGTCAAATACCTAGAGGGGCGATTCATGACACCACCCCTCTCTCAAGATTCCTTGTCCCGAGGATTTTACAGTTCTTCTGTTGGGTCACCCATGTTGCCCATCTCGTCTTCTTCGTTCCACTCTTCAATTTTTCCTCCCTCTTCTTCAGCAACTTCATGGACCGCAGTTAGTCTCCCCTTCTCCCTTCCTGCTGGTTTTACATTTTTCCACCGCTTCCAGTTCCTCTCTAATCTCTGCCAGTATTGGCGATCATATTCTCCGTCTGACCATCCAAATAATCTCCTGGCGGCGTACCATCCAGGGAATCCTCCTCTCTAGTAATCTTTATCTTCTTCTACTCCTTCTTGTCGTCTTACCTTCCTGTTATCCCTTCCGTACTCTTCTTTGAATTCCCTTAATAATTCTCCTGCGTTTTGCAGGTTCTCCCTACTCTCCCAAGTGTCTTCTTCTGCAGTGAATCCCTTCTACCGCACCAAGAACTTATCCTTCCCTCGTATTTTTCTCTTGTTTAGTATTTTCTCCACCTCCCACTCCTTTTCTCCTTCAATGACCACTGGTTGTGGCGTTTCCTTCCTCTGACCGTCTACTTGGTCTATGTACCGTTTAATCCGACTAACATTAACTACCAGATGTATTTCAATGGAGGCTGGTAGTTCTAACTCCACTACGTTGCTAAAGATAATAGCCTTAATTTTGTAAGGCCCTACAAACCGTTCAACCAATTTTTCTGAATGCCATCCCACCATTTGCCATTTGAGATCCTTAGTGCTGAGCAGCACCAAATCTCCAACTTTGTATCCCACTGCTTCTCCCCTATGCCTATCAGCATACCTTCTCATGTCCTCTTGCGCTTTTCCCAGCGCCGCTTTGGCCTCCTCCTGCACTTCCTTTATTCTCTTTGCAAATTTCTCTGCCCCCTCAAACTTCCCTTTCTTCCTTAACTCGAACCCCATCCTTGGGTTTTGACCACTGTTTGCCTCGAAAGGTGATACTCTTGTACCAGCATGTGCCTTATTGTTGTAGGCAAATTCTGCCGTTCCTAGCCATTCCAGCCAATGATCCTGATGATGATCAATGAACATTTGGAGGTATTATTCTAACTCCTGATTCATCCTTTCTGTTTGTCCATCGGTTTGTGGGTGGAACGCTGTCGACAACTTGGTCTTTATCTCCAATATCTCATTCAACTCCCTCATCAATCCTGCCGCGAATTGTAGACCCCTGTCTGAAATGATACTCTCCGGCAATCCATGTAGCCGCCACACATTATCCCTAAACAACCTGGCCAGTCCTTCTGCCATAGTTTTCTCAGTTGTGGGTACAAAGTGTGCCATTTTAGTGAACCGATCCACCACCACCAGAATGCTGTCATACCCTTGGACTAATGGCAGCTTCGTAATGAAGTCTGCTGAGATGTGCGTCCATGCTTTATCCGGTATTGAGTTGGGCATTAATTTTCCAGCTGGCTGTTCTGTGCGATTTTTGTTATGCTGGCAGGCATTGTACCCTTCCACATATCTCTTTACCTCCCTCGTTACTCCTGGCCACCAAAAGTTCCTTGTGACCATCTCCGCTGTCTTTCATTGCCCCCAGTGTTCCCCCATAGGCATGTCATGGTGCAGCCTAATAATTTCCACTCTTAGTGCCTTGTCTTTTGGCACATACACCTTTCCTTCTTTCAACATCAATCTGTCTTCCTCTCTCCATTCCTCATCCCTTAACATTTTTACTCCCACCTTCTTCATTTCTTCCACTGCCTTTATCACTTCATCATCTTTTGCCTCCGATTTCCTGATCTTTTCCAAGATTTCTACCCCTTCCACGATCACTTCTCCTGCTCATATGCTCCTTACCCATTCTGGCTTCAGGAGCATTCTTTTCTCATTATCTCCCTCCACTCCTTTCTCCCAATCACTCCTTCTACTCAACCCATCCGCTTTTCCCATTCTACTCCCTGGAATATGCTTAAGTACAAAGTCGAACCTAGATAGGTATAGAGCCCATCATGCTTGTCTATGATTTAAGTTTTGGCTACTCATGAAATACTCTAAGTTCTTATGGTCCGTCCAGATTTCGAACTTCATCTTGGCGCCTTCTAAGAAGTGCCGCCATGCCTCCAAGCACCTTATCACTCCCAGCATATCCTTGTTGTGTATCTTGTAATTGCGCTCTGTTTCATTCAACGCTTTAGAGATGAAAGCCACTGGTCGCCACAAGTTGTCATCACATTTTACAGACAGTACCCCTCCTGTTGTGAAGTTCGATGCATCCGCTTCAACTCTGAATTCTTTGTCTAGTTCAGGAGTTGCTAACATTGGTCTGGTGGTGAATACTGCCTTTATTTGTTCAAACGCTGCCTGTTGCTCTTCCCCCCACTTCCACTTCTCATCCTTCCTCGTCAGTCAATTCATGGGTAGAGCCACCTTAGCAAAGTCTTTCACAAATCACCTGTAGTAATTGGCGAGCCCTAAGAATTTCCTAACATCCCTCATGCATTGTGGCGTCGGCCACTTCAACACTCCTTCCACCTTGTCTTCTTCCATCTCTACCCTCCCTTCTCCCATCACTACTCCTAAGAACGGCACCTTCTGCACCTTCCACATGCACTTCTCCGGTTTGACATAGAGGTCGTTCTCCTCCAGTCGTCTTAACACTTCCTCCACTACTTTGTCATGCCCTTTCTCCATTTCCATCCCCACTAACACATCATCTACAAACGCTGCTACTTTCCCCTCATTGATCATGTCCCTTAGGATTTCGTTCATCATTGCCTGGAACGTTGCTGGTGAGTTTGTCATCCCGAAGAACATTACTACTGGCTCAAACAACCCCACATGTGTGGTGAAGGCCGCTTTCCACTCGTCTCCCTCTTTCACCCTCATATTGTTATATCCCCATCGCAAATCCATCTTAGTAAATATTCGCTTACTCCCCATGTTGTCTACCAATTCTGTAATTAATGGTAGAGGATAGTTGTTCTTTACTGTTTGCTTATTGAGTTTACAATAGTCCATAACCATGCATTTGCCTCCATCCTTCTTCCCCACAAAGAACACTGGCAATGTCTGTTGCGATTTTGAGGGTCTTATGTACCCTTTCTTCAGATGTTCATTGATGAATTTCTGCACCTCCTCTCTCTCATTTTTGGAGAGCGGGTACACTTTTGCTTTGCTTGGTTTGAAATCTTCTTTCACATCTATCGCATGGTCCCAGACTTTCCTAACAGGCATTCTTTCTGACTCTACCTTCCCAAACACTTTCAACCACCGATGGAACCTTTTGGGCACCATGGTTTTGATTTTTCAATGGTCAATTTCCATCTCTTCCTCTCTTCCCCAGTCCTCTTTCTCATCTGCTACCTAGCTGATCGCCTTTTCCCCTTCCATCATTCTTGCCTCCCTTCTCGTCATTTTCTCCTGCTTTTCCCTAGCCTCTTTTCTTCTATTATCTTTGCCACACTATGGTGGGCATCTCGTCATCTTAACTTCTCCTTTCTCCCAGTCTATCTCTGGGTTATGTGCCGCTAACCAGGGCATACCCAATATCACGTCTGTTCTTCCCAAGTTACACACATCGAACCTCATTCTTTCTTGATGTCCCTTATAGTAGACATTACATTCAACTTCATGCGTGATTCTCCCTCCACTATTGTTGCTTCCATCCACATTTGTCACTATCAATGGCTTTTCCAACTTTTCCATCCTAAATTCATGTTTCTCTGTGAACTTTCTGTCCATGAACATTCCTGTGGCTCCACTATCTAGGAGCGCCTTTACTGTGACCCCTTTATGGGTGTCAATCCTTTCCAGTCCAATCCTCATCCAAACTTCTCTTAGAGGTCACATTGTGCGCCTCACCACTCTTTCCTTCCCTTCACTCCTTTCCTTTTGCTCCTTCAACTCCTTCACCTTCTCTCTCAATTCTCATTCCTTTTGCTCCCTCAGCTTCTTTACTTCCTCCCTCAGCTCCAACTCTCTCCATCTCCAGTAACTATTGCAATTTCTTGTGACATGGTTTTCTCCTTTACATGCCACATACACTACCTTCCCTTGTTGCTACGCTTCTCCCCTGTAAGGGCATGCCGCCTTCTTTGGACATGTCCACAGATGATGCCCTGCCTCCCCACATCCCCAATACTTTATTCCTTGCTGCGCTTCTCTCCTCATGGAGCGCGCCGCTTCCCTCTCTTCATCACACCTCATCACTCTGCATTCCAATGGCTTCCACCTATTCTCCTGCCATCCCCCTCTCTGTGCTCTCTCTGCTTCGACCTCCTCCCTTCTGCATTGGTGGGCCATGTGCTCAAACCAACTGCACTTCCTGCATCTCTTGTCTCCCCTATACCCCCTAAACCTCTCCACGTACTGCCAACTTTCCTCTTCACTCCACGTGCTCATTGTTCGGACTTCCTCTTCTTCTAGTTTCTTTTATTTATTCCCCCTCCGTTTTCACTTCCTCTTCTTCCTGTCGTTGCCTTTCCCTTTTCCTCTCCTCTTCTTCTATCTCCTTTTGTTTTAGCGCAACCATGAGTTGCAACTGCTGGATCATCAGGCCATTTTGCATGACAACGGCCATCAGAACTTTCATTTCCTCCTCAGTTGGTTCTGAGAGGGCGGTGGTGTCGAAAGGAAGCAACATAATGTTTTGTTACTTCCAAAAAGAAAAAGGGATGATTTGTGCTAGGTTCTACAGCTATTGGGGCACACAATCTTCACCCAACTAGCTATCCTACTTCGCGACCTACTTGTAACTATGAGGGGTGAAACAATAGTATCCCTAAGAAGGGAATGCCTAAACTAAACGGTCTCTTAAGAAGTGTCCGTTGTTCCTCTGCGTGTACCAGTGACAATGCACCACAGCACAAGACAGCTATTGAAGCGACTATTTAACACCTCAGTTTATCAGGTCTGGACTTTACGCAACTGCTCTGAGCTAGCTGAAGCATATCCTCCTCCAGTCTCTCTACTGACTGGTAAGTCCCCTTGAAGCTGGGGCCCGCTTATGTATGGAGTTTGCTTGAGCTGCGATGGCTCTTCGCTTAGTTGTCGAGTTAAGTGGACGAGCGACGATCGAGACGATTGCCAACTTTAGATAAGAGTTTTGGTGAAGTCGCAAGGAGTGAGGTCACCAGATAGAGGGTATCGAGTTCTAGTGTAACATCAGCCAACTCCTGAGCCGAAATTAAGCCAACTGCTCTAAGTCAGCGTTGACAAAGAGAACTCGATAAGAGTTCTCGCTAGATTCCTCTCTACTTTATATACAAACATTTCTATTTACTGACGTTTGTACGTACACATGACCGTTGCATCACTATTGAGTTATCTTGTCGTTAGGTTGCGGCTCTTTTGTAAAATAAATGAAAAGAAATTATAAAAGAAAATAAATAATGACTTAGCCGTTGTGGCCAGTCAAATACCTGGAGGGGCGATTCATGACACTAGAGGGGGAGACGCTTCGGCTAGCTCAGGGCAGTTGCGTTGAGACCAGAACTCGTAATCTGGGGTGTTAGATAATTGTTTCGCTATCTACCTCGTGCTGCGGTGCATTGTCACTGGTACATGCAGAGGAATAACGGTGACTCCTTAAGAGTCCATTTAGCTTAGCCATTCCCTTCTTAGGGATATTAGTTGTTTAACCCTTGGTATTTACAAAGTAGTCGAAGTAGTTGGTAGGTGGCTAGTTGGGTAAAGAAGTGTGTGCCCCAATAGCCGTAAAACTTAGCACAAATTATCCCTTTTCTTTTCTGGAAGTGACAAAACACCATGTCGCTTCCCTTCGACACCACCAACCTCCTAGAGCCCACTGAGGAGGAAATGAAAATCCTGATTGCCGCCATCATGCAGAACGGCCTGATGGTTCAACAACTGCAGCTCATAGTTGCACTACAACAGAAGGAGATTGAGGAGGACAAGAGCAGGAAGAGGAGAGAGAGGGACAAAAAGGAGGAAGAAGAAAAACAAATTAAATTAAGGGAGGAGGAAGTTGGAACGATGAAGATGTGGAGTGAGGAAGAAAGTCGGCAGTACGTGGAGAGGTTTAGGGGGTACAGGGGGGACAGGAGGTACAAGAAGTGCAGCAGGAGAGAAAGGAGGTGTGTAGAGCATGCAAGGGGGAGAACTATGTTGCAAGAAATTGCAATAGTTACTGGAGATGGAGAGAACAGGACTTGAGAGAAGAAGTGAAGAGGTTGAGAAAATGAAAGATAAAGGAGTTGACAAAGAAAGTAAAAGAACTGAAGGAAAAGGCAGGAGGAGAGGGGAGAGTGGTAAGGCGCACAATGCGACCTCTAAGAGCGGTGTGGATGAAAGTGGGCTTGGAAAAGGTAGATACCCATGAAGGGGTAATGGTAGATGTGCTCCTGGATAGCGGAGCAATGGGACTGTTCATGAACAAAGAGTTCGTGGAGAAGAATGGGTTTAAGATAGAGAGACTGGAGAGGCCAGTGAAAGTGATGAATGTTGATAGAATGCATAATAAAGGAGGAGACATTACACACGAAGTAACATGCAACATTTACTACAAAGGACATAGGGAAAGAGCAAGATTTGATGTGTGTAGTTTAGGGAGAACAGAAGTGATATTGGGAATGCCCTGGTTAGTGGCACATAACCCAGAGATAGACTGGGAGAAAGGAAAAGTAGAACTGACGAGATGCCCACCATGGTGTGGCAAGAGCAATGAAGGAAAGGAGGAAGTAAAGCGAAGAGAGTGAGTGAGAGGAATGGAGGAGGAAAAAGCAATTAGCTGGGCAGCAGACGAGAAGGAAGACTGGGGATAAGAGGAGAAAATGGAGATCGATCATCGTAAAATTAAAACTATGGTGCCCAAATAGTTCCATCGATGGTTGAAAGTGTTTGGGAAGGTGGAGTTGGAAAGAATGCTGGTTAGGAAGGTCTAGGACCACACAGTAGACTTAAAGGAGGAGTTCAAAGCAAGCAAAGCCAAGGTGTACCCACTGTCAAGAAACGAGAGAGAGGAGGTGCAAAAGTTTGTAAACGAACATCTCAAGAAGGGTTACATTAGACCCTCAAAGTCCAAACAGACATCACCAGTGTTTTTTGTAGAAAAGAAAGATGGAGGGAGGCGTATGGTCATAGACTATCAAAAGTTAAATAGACAAACAGTGAAGAACAACTACCCCTTACCATTGATTACAGAATTGGTAGACAACAGGGGAAGCAAACGAGTATTCACGAAAATAGACTTACAATGGGGTTACAACAACATACGCATCAAGGAGGGAGATGAGTGGAAAGTGGTCTTCACCACACATGTGGGGTCGTTCAAACCAGTGGTTATGTTCTTTGGAATGACAAAATCACCCACCACATTCCAGGCGATGATGAATGAAATTCTAAGAGATATGATCAACGAGGGGAAAGTGGCAGTGTTTGTGGATGATGTGTTGGTAGGAACAGAGATGGAAGAAGGATATGATGAAGTAGTAGAAGAGGTGCTAAAGCGACTAGAGGAAAACGACCTCTATGTCAAGCCAGAGAAATGTATGTGAAAAGTGCGGAAAGTACTGTTCCTAGGGGTAGTAATGGGTGAAGGAAAAGTGGAAATGGAGGAGAATAAGGTGAAAGGAGTACTGAAGTGGCCGATGCCACAATGTGTAAGGGATGTCAGGAAGTTCCTAGAGCTAGCAAATTATTACCGACACTTTGTGAAGAACTTTGCCAAAGTGGCCCTACCCATGAATTTCTTGACTAGGAAGGACGAGAAGTGGAGGTGGGGGGAAGAGCAGTAGGCAGCATTCGAACAATTGAAATCGATATTCACCACCAGGCCAGTATTGGCAACCCCTGAACTGGACAAGGAGTTTAGAGTTGAAGCGGATGCATCGAACTTCGCGACTGGGGGAGTGTTATCAGTGAAGTGTGATGACGACTTATGGCAACCAGTAGCATTTATCTCTAAAGCCTTAAATGAGACGGAGAGAAATTATGAGATACACAATAAAGAAATGCTGGGCGTAGTAAGGTGCTTGGAGGCGTGGAGGCACTTCTTGGAAGGTGCCCGGTTGAAGTTTGAAATCTGGACGGACCACAAGAACTTGGAATACTTTATGAGTAGCCAGAACTTAAATTGTAAACAAGCACGATGGGCTCTCTATTTATCTAGGTTCAACTTTATATTGAAATATGTACTAGGTAGTAAAATGGGGAAAGCAGATGGATTAAGCAGGAGGAGTGACTGGGAGAAGGGAGGAGAAGAAGACAATGAAGAAAGAACCCTTCTGAAACCAGAATGGATGCAGAGGATATGAGCAAGAGAGGTGATTGTGGAAGGAATAGACATCCTAGAAAAGATTAGGAAGTCAGAGGCCAGAGATGACGAAGTCATAAAGGCAGTAGAGGAAATGAAGAGGGCAGGAGTAAAAATGCTAAGAGATGAGGAATAGAGGGAGGAAAACAGTCTAATGTTGAAAGAAGGAAAGGTGTATGTGCCAAAGGATAAGGCACTTAGAGTGGAGATTATTAGGCTACATCATGATACGCCTATGGGGGAACACGGAGGACAATGGAAGACGGAAAAAATGGTCACTCAAAATTTCTGGTAGCCAGGAGTGACAAGGGAGGTGAAGAGATATGTGGAAGGGTGCGACGCCTGCCAGAGGAATAAGAATCGCACAGAACAACCAGCTGGCAAGTTAATGCCCAATTCAATACCAGACAAAGCTTGGACACATATATCAGCTGACTTCATAACGAAGCTGCCATTAGCGCAAGGGTATGATAGCATTTTAGTGGTAGTGGATTGGTTTACAAAGATGGCGCACTTTGTGCCTACAACTGAGAAAACTACGGCTGAAGGACTAGCTAGGTTATTCAGAGATAATGTGTGGCGACTGCACGGACTACCCAAAAGCATCATATTTAACAGGGGTCCACAATTTGCGGCAGAGTTGATGAGAGAGTTGAATGAGATGTTGGGGATAAAAACCAAGTTGTCGATGGCGTTCCACCCACAAACTGATGGACAAACAGAGAGAATGAACCAGGAGCTGGAACAATACCTCTGCATGTTCATTGATCATTGTCAGGAGCAGTGGCCAGAATGGCTAGGTACGGCAGAATTTGCCTACAATAACAAGGCGCATAGTGGCACCAAGGTGTCACCATTTGAGGCAAACAATGGTTGGAATCTAAGGATGGGGTTCAAGCTGAGGAAGAAAGGGAAGTTTGAGAGAGCAGAAAGATTTGCGAAGAGAATGGAGGAAGTGCAGGGCAAAGCTAAGGCTGCTCTAGCAAAGGCACAGGAGGAAATGAGACGATACACAGACAGGAAGAGAGGAGAAGCAGTGGAGTACAAGATGGGTGACTTGGTGTTGCTCAGCACTAAGGAGCTCAAGTGGCAAATGGTCGGAAGAAGCTCAGAAAAGTTGGTCAAACAGTTTGTAGGGCCTTATAAAATCAAGGCAATCATTTCTAGTAATGTAGTAGAACTGGAACTACCAGCCACCGTTAGAATACATCCGGTAGTAAATGTTAGTCAGATAAAGCGGTACATAGATCAAGTAAACAGCCAAAGAAAAGAAACACCACAACCTGTAGTGGTCGAAGGAGAGGAAGAATGGGAAGTTGAAAAGATATTAAACAAAAAAAAGGTGCGAGGGAAGGATAAATTCTTGGTACGATGGAAGGGGTTCACGGCAGAAGGAGATACTTGGGAAAGCCGAGAGAATCTGAGAAATGCAGGAGACGCATTAAAGGAATTCAAGGAGGAATACAGTAGGGACAACAAAAAGGTAAGACAACAGGAGAAGGAAGAAGATAGTAGAGACTACTATAGGGGAGAGTCCCCTGAACGGTATACCACCAGGAGATTGTTTGGATGGTCAGATGGAGAGTATGACAGACAGTACTGGCAGAGGCTAGAAAGAAATTGGAGGCAGTGGAAGTATGTAAAACTGGCAGGAGGGGAGAAGGGGAGACTGACTGCAGTCCGTGAAGTTGTTGAAGAAGAGGGAGAAAAGATTGAGGAATGGAACGAAGAAGATGAGATAGGGAATGTGGGCAATCCTACGGAAGAACTATAAAATCCTCGGGATGAGGAAACTTGAGAGGGGGGTGGTGTCATGAATCGCCCTTACAGGTATTTGACTAGCCACAATGGCTAAGTCAATATTTATTTTCTTTTATATTTCATTTTCATTTATTTTACAAAAAGAGTTGCGGCCTAATGACAAGATGACTCAATACTAATGCAATGGTCATACGCATGGACAAATGTCAGTAAATAAATAGTCTTGTATATAAGTAGAGCATAATACAGCGAGGACTCTTATCGAGTTCTCTTTGTCATCACTGACTTAGGGGCAGTTGGCTTTATTCTGGCCCAGGAACTGAGCTAACGTTACACCAAGCACCTTATTACGCCCAGCATCTCTTTATCATGTATCTCGTAATTTCTCTCTGTCTCATTTAAGGCCTTAGAGATAAATGCTACTGGTCACCACAAGTCGTTGTCACACTTTACTAACAATACTCCCCCAGTTGCAAAGTTTGATGCATCCGCTTTGACTCTGAATTCCTTGTCTAATTCAGGAGTTGCCAACACTGGCCTGGTGGTGAATACCGATTTTAGCTGCTCGAACACTACCTGCTGCTCTTCCCCCCACTTCTACTTCTCATTCTTCCTAGTTAATTGGTTCATGGGCAAGGCCACCTTGGCAAAGTTTTTCACAAAGCACCTATAGTAATTTGCTAGCCCCAGGAACTTCCTGACGTCTCTCACACATTGTGGCGTTGGCCACTTCAACACTCCCTCCACTTTATCTTCCTCCATCTCCACTTTTCCTTCTTCTATCACCACACCTAGGAATGGCACCTTCCATACCTTCCACATGCACTTCTCCGGTTTGATGTAGAGGTCATTTTCCTCTAGTCTTCTCAACACTTCATCAACTACCTCATTGTGTCCCTCCTCTGTTTCTATTTCTACTAACACATCATCCACAAATGCCGTCACCTTTCCCTCATTGATCATGTCTCTCAAGATTTCATTCATCATTGCCTAGAACGTGGTGGGTAAGTTCATCATCCCAAAGAACATAACAACTGGTTCAAATGACCCTGTGTATGTAGTGAAGGCTGCTTTCTACTCGTCTCCCTCTTTGATGTGCACATTATTGTACCCCCATTGCAAGTCCATGTAAATACTCGTTTGCTCCCCATGTTGTCTACCAGCTCTGTGATCAGTGGCAAGGGGTAGTTATTCTTTACAGTTTGTCTGTTAAGCTTGTGATAGTCCATGACCATGCGCTTTCCTCCATCCTTCTTTTCTACAAAAAACACTGGTGATGTCTGTTCTGACTTTGAAGGTTGTATATACCCCTTCTTCAAATGCTCATCAACAAACTTCTGCACCTCCTCTCTCTCATTCCTGGAGAGTGGGTACACTTTTGCTTTACTTGGTTTGAAGTCCTCTTTTACATCTATGGCATGGTCCCAGACTTTCCTAACTGGCATTCTTTCCGACTCCACCTTCCCAAATACTTTCAACCATTGATGGAACTGCTTGGGCACCATAGTTTCGATTTTGTGATGGTCGATCTCCATCTCCTCCTCTCATCCCCAATCTTCCTTCTCGTCTGCTACCCAACTAATTGATTTTTCTTCCTCCGCTCCTCTTCTTCTTTCTCCGTGCTTCACTTTTCCTTTTTCCTTATTGTTTTTGCCACATTATGGTGGGCATCTTGTCAATTTCACTTCGCCTTTCTCCCAGTCAATTTCTGGGTTATGTGCCGCTAGCCAGGGCATTCCTAATATCACTTCTGTTCTTCCCAAATTGCATACATCAAATTTCATCCTCTCTCTGTGTCCCTTGTAATAGACATTGCACTCCACTTTATGTATAATATCTCCTCCACTATTGTGGGTACCATCTACATTCGTCACTTTTATGGGCCTTTCCAATTTCTCCATCCTAAATCCATTCTTCTCCATGAACTTCTTGTCCATGAACAATCCTGTGGCCCCGCTATCTAGAAGCACGTTTACTGTCATCCCTTCATGGGTGTCTACTTTTTCTAATCCTATTTTCATCCATACTGCCTTTAGAGGTTGCATTGTGTACCTCACTACTCTTTCCTCTCCCCTTGCCTTTTCTCTTTGTTCCTTTAGCTCCTTCACCTTCTTCCTCAACTCCTGTTCCTTTTGTTCCTTCAACTTCTTTACTTCTTCTCTCAACTCCTGTTCTCTCCACCTCCAGTAACTGTCACAGTTTCTTGTGACGTGGTTCTCTCCTTTGCATGCTCTGCATACTACCTTCCTCTCCTGCTGCGCTTCTCCCTTGGGAGGGCACGCTGCTTTTATCAGGCACGTCCATAGACAATGTCCCACTTCCCTGCATCCCCAGCACTTTACTCCTTGCTGCGCTTCTCTCCTCACGGAGTGCACTGCCTCTCTCTCCTCATTACACCTGATTACTCTACACTCCAATGGTTTCCACCTATTCTCCATTGACCCCCCTCTCAGTTCTCTTTCTGCTTCGATCTCCTCCCTCCTGCACTGGTGAGCCCTGTGTCCAAACCAGCTGCACTTTTTACACCTCTTATCTCCCCTGTATCCCCTAAACCTCTCTACATACTGCTGACTCTTCTTCTCGCTCCAAGTTTCCATTGTTCTAGCTTCCTCCTCCTTCAATTTATTTTGTTTTTCTTCTTCCACCTTTTTGTCTCTCTCTCTCTCTCTTTCTCTCTTTCCTCTCTTTGTTCTTTCTGCTTAAGTGCAACCATCAGCTGCAGCTGTTGAATCATCAGGCCGTTTTGCATAATGGCGGCCATCAGGATTTTCATCTCCTCCTCAGTGGGTTCTGGGAGGTTGGTAGTGTCGAAAGGAAGTGACATAGTGTTTTGTTACTTCTAGAAAAGAAAAAAGGATAATTTGTGCTAGGTTCTACAGCTATTAGGGCACACAATCTTCACCCAACTAGCTATCCTACTTGTTATCTTACTTTGCGACCTACTTGTGACTACGAGGGGTGAAACAATAGTATCCCTAAGAAGGGAATGCCTAAACTAAACGGTCTCTTAGGGAGCGTCTGTTGTTCTTCTGCGTGTACTAGTGACAATGCACTGCAGCACAAGGCAGCTATTGAAGCGACTATCTAACACCTCAGTTTATCAGGTCTAGACTCTACACAACTGCCCTGAGCTAGCCAAAGCATATCCTCCTCCAGTCTCTCTACTGACTGGTAAGTCCCTTTAAAGCTGGGGCCCGCTTATGTATGGAGGTGGCTTTGGTCATGATGACCTTAGCCAAGTTGTCAATGTGAATGGACGAGCGACAATTGCGATGATCGCCGACTTAGATGGTAGATGACAAGGTCATCGGATGTGGTATCGAGTTCTAGTGTCGTATCAGCTAATTCTAGTGACCAGAATTAAGCCAACTGTCCCCTTTATCAGCGATTGACAAAGAGAACTCAATAAGTGTTCTCGCTAGATTCCTCTCTACTTATATACAAACTATTATATTTACTGATGTTTGTACATATGCATGACTGTTACATCACTATTGAGTTATCTTGTTGTTAGATTGCGACTCTTTTATAAAATAAATGAAAAAGAAAAGATAAAAGAAAATAAATAATGACTTAGCTATTGTGGCTAGTCATATACCTGTAGGGGCGATTCATGACACTCTCTGTATCTGCTTCCTATTTTCCCTACTCAATAAAACCCCTTTCCTTTTGGATTTAATGGAAGTGTACCTAGTATATTTGGAGGTCCCTCACAACAGTCTGTCTGGAGACAGGACCTGACAGTATAATGAAGCTGCAAGGTCGCTCTTATGTAAGTGTCCCTAGAATTCCACAAACATGTCCTATACACCTACCCCCAATCCCAGACTAGATTGTCAAGTCCATCAAGACAGAATCCAATTAATTGTCTCTCAAGAATCTACCTTAATCCCCGTCAAGCAACTATTCACTGCTACACAAGCCCAGAATCAAAGGCTTCTTTTCCAAGAACCCCCAATGACAGAAGGGAGAAACTCCACAACAGAAGACACCACCCTCCCAGCCAAGCTCAAGGAGGAAGACCAAGAAGCCCTCCCCACCCCAATGCAAGCCTCTCCACCTATCCTAGGTTTTGACCTCCAAGCACTACTATTAGTTATCCAGACAAGTGGCTCCCCAACAACAGAGGAGAAGATATTAGGAGGTGAAAGAGCCAGACCCCTTCAGTAGTAGCAGCCCAGATGAACTATGTGCTTTTGTTTTCTAGTACCAGATTTACTTCCAGGTATGCAAGGGAGAGTTCACTGAAGATACTGAGAAGGTTTTATTTGCCATTTCCTACCTCAGGGGGACAGCTTTAGATTATTTCAAACCATTCATTAATGAACCAGATCCTTACCAGTGCTTTGATTTCCTCAAGAATTGGACTGCTTTTGTACAGAAGCTATCAAATGTTTTTGGGTTATACTTACCAGAAGATGATGATGAGGATGCCATCATGGCAATTACCTTCCCAAATGAAGGAAAGGCAGTCAACTACTTTATCTAGTCTACAAAGTATCAAAATTGTATCCATTGGGATGACTACTTCTTATAGAAGATAGTCAAGAACATGCTTTCTCCCCATGTAAGGGACAAGCTCAGGTTTAGCCATGAGGATTTGTCATTCTTTGAGGAGCTCAAGTGAGCTGTGATGAGGATTGATAACTGTCATGAACTGCCTCTTCAAGCCATTGACTAGTTTACACAAGTCAATATTTATTTTTCTTTTTATTTTCTTTTCATTTATTTTCCCAGGTCAAAAGACAAAGCTGTGTAATAACAGAAAGATGACTCAATAGTGATGCAACAAGCACATGTATGTACAAACAATAGTAAATAGAATTGTTTGTATATAAGTAGAGTACAATCAAGCAGGAACTCTTATTGAGTTCTCTTTGTCAACTCCAACTTAGAGTATCATGAACTGCTCTTTCTGCACTAAGTTCATTTCTATTTTTCTTTTCTTTTAAATATCTTTTCCTATTTATAGCGTGGGAAATATGTCACACCATGTGACAGGAAGAGTGACAAGGTCACATCAAAGGTCATATCACAAGACCTGTCACACATGATTTGGTTAGGAGTGCAGGATACTAAGTGCACAGACCAAGTAGATTATGTATAAGTAGATAGACCAATGAAGCAAGGACTCTAACAAGTTCTCTTTGTCTAATGCTGATAAAGAGTAGTTGGCTTAATTCCAACTCAGAGTTGGCTTTCTGACATAGAGAGTGTCACAAAAAAGTGACTACTGAATGAGAACAGGAAGTATTGTTACGACTCAGAGCTCCTAACCAGATCTAACTGTGATAGGAACCTGAGGCAACCTTGTATTCTCTCCTCACCTCCTACAAGAGGCTCCGGTTAAGGATTTCAGAAGAGTTATATGCAAAGGAGCACAACGAGACGTTGTTCAGGTCTAGCAGTTCAGCTCTAAAGCTTG
>Ga0153986_1000304_pt1 | contig 15713 bp, 21 predicted proteins | sample TSGA070MetaG_FD_104724 | JGI IMG/M metagenome (GOLD analysis project Ga0153986, IMG submission 104724) | Attine ant fungus gardens microbial communities from Georgia, USA - TSGA070 MetaG | ecosystem: Host-associated > Fungi > Mycelium > Unclassified | place: USA: Georgia, Alexander Wildlife... | reverse complement strand
TGTGAAGCGGGATGTAGAATCGTGGTCCAACATGTAGGTAGTGTAGAAGCCAAAATAAAAAAATATAGGGTTCAGAGGATAAACACGTCAACAAGGTCCTAGGATTTCCCTAGTGGATAAACAAACAAAGCTCTAGGGGGGTCTCTCCCCTAGGATAACAGCAGAGTAGTGAATTGAAGACTGGCCCACCACAAAGGCTAGGACTGGTTTGTGTTGTGAAAACGGAGGCTGGTTTGTCTTGGAATAAGAATATCGATTCTGTCACAAACCAGTGAGTAAAAACATAACAAAATTGTAACTATATAAAACTAAAATCTCAGAACATTCTCGAACAATATGACATCAGCTCGATACTTCAACACTTCTCTTATATTGTATTCCTCCACTATTAGTCTCTCTTCTTCATCTAACTCTCCAATAAATCCTAGGGTTATGACACCATTAGTCTTTCTTTGTCATCTACCTCTTCAATAAATCTTGGGGTCATAACACTAGTTGTACCTTGAGTAAATCTTCACAAAATTTATTTAAAAACTTACTTTTTCACTTATTAGATACTACTATATTTCCAACAGCAACAGAAATGCATACAACAACTTTTTTCTTGATTTCATCAAGTTTTCCTAGTCCTTGCTCATAATCAGATGTCTTTGCAGTCTCCTCAATGACCTGTTCCTCCTCTACAAGATTTGCATTATGGTTAAGCCAGTGCTCTTCCTCCTCTGTGATTATTTCATGATTTGCAAGCCTAATCAAGAGTCTACTCTTTGTCTCTCTTACTTGGGATTGGAGATTTACTAGTCCTTTCTTTTGAATATCCAGTGGACTAGAAGACATGAGCAGAGGTATTGGACAATACTAAGGCTGCAGAAAATTATGAAAAAACCAGAATATCATTAATTGAATATGTACAACATTGCTGAAACAATAGGGAAACAATAGGGAAATGACAACTCAGGTGGCTGACATTTCAATAAAAAAGTATGCCTTATGCCATGTAAAAATTGTATGCCCTATCCCTCATTAGAAACATATGCCTTATGCAAACCGAGTCGGTAACTAGAAAATCTATGCCTTATTAGAGAGTATGCCTTAATGGAGGTATGCCTTATTAGAGGTTTGATCATATCAACATATCAATTGACAGCAACATGTGCTCCACTGAGGACTCATGACTGTGACATTGGCCCACTTTACATCCGCATACAGCAAGGTCCTGAAATTTTCTCAGGAGGGAAGAACAGTCGCCCGATGATCGTATGTCGAACATTAGTCCGACGAGTTACAGATATCGCGCGAGCATTTTTACATTCCATTCCATTCCATCCATGTCCTCGTGGAATAAGGCTGATGTCTTCCATATACAGCGGAATCACAACGGAAGCCGTCTGCGTTCCGTCCAGTCCATCGAAAATGCGAAATCCTGCGCAATGATGATGAACACATAGAAGAAGAGTAACGTGTTCATTCCGACCAGATGACAAAGGCTGTAAGGCTGGCCTGGTTCCCAATCCGATATCTAGTTTTGTCAAAATTCCTGGGATCTGATGTTTTATTGCCATCAAAGTGGAGCGATCAGATCTGCTAGTCAGAACGTCTGAACGTATTGTTATTGCTTTGTTCTCGTATTGCCAGTAATGGTAAAAGTCAGTTCGCTGTATATACATATATGCTGGAGCGCACTAATAATAATAGCATAATAATAGCCCTCCATATTTCAAGGATCAGCTGAGCCGCCGCCCTCGGAACATGAAAGATAACATGAAAGACAGGTTGACCAAAGCAACCAACTTTGCCGGCAAAAACTGCACTGATAAGCATATGACATTAGGCGTTACTATTAAAACTATTAATATTACAGTATAATCAACATGGACTATTGATGGAGATGGTTTGACAGGTAGTAAGGCACTCTGCAAGCTATTTGATGTCCAAATGAATTAGGATGTTGAATGTACCGGGTGCGCCAGTGGTCATCAACCAAGACATTATCGTGATGGAGATATAAGATGGAGCTGGAGGATACACGCCCAGGTTGCGCGCTGACGGATGCGCTCACTGTCAGGCAAGTAGCTGGGAGGACTCTGGTCTGAAAGGCCCAAATCCATAGCCATCCTCGTAGCCAACTGGCAGTAATGCCGGAAACCTGCAGAAACGAATTAGGCCTCATTTTTGACTCACAGACCTATAACTCACTGGATGTTCTGTCACTCTTATATTCGAACCAGGATAGCAACAGCAATGCATGCAACCTTTCCATACTCGGCATGTGGGGAACGGAACTCAAGATTGTCTGAAACCAGTTGTGAATAAGAATAGCGGCACGATGAGACGTAACACACCCTGGCATTTTCAGCATATGTTTCCGCAACCTCATGTAGACCCCGCTCACCAAGTTCAGGGATGGTGACATACCTTGACAGCTCCACAATCAGAAGGACAGCACTTTTTGTAGAGCTGATAGAAACTCACCTTACTGCCAAGGCTGCAATACAGTTTGACAATGCAGGGCAAAGTTTCCGTTCCCAAAACTTGCTTACAGTCTCACCATAAGTGAGGAAAGTAAACTGGGAAGCATATTGATTAAAGAAGCCTTGGATGAAGGACATCATCAGTGTTGGATGAGGGCGTTCAGGATGCTCAGAGTCGAACAATTGAACATAGCGAGAATGCATGGGGGGCTGTGGTGGATAAGTATTATGTATCTGCCGCAGGACCTCAGCGGAACTAGGACCGACACCATTATCATAGCCCATTGAACTGTGCCTCGAATGATATCCTGACATCGAGTGTCTATAGCGACCGTCAACACTTGATACTGGAGACGGGTCCTGATGTGACGTACCTGGAATAATCTGGCTGTCGGCGTGAATCTACAGAGTATGGAGCATAGCGACAAGTATCAAGGCCTGGAGACATAGGGACAGTAGGTTCCTTTGGTGAGTGACGATGTGAAATTGAAGAAGGACTCGAAGAGCCGGAGGAAGTGAACACATCGACGGAACGACAGGAACGAGATCTAGGATGATAAGCCAGATAAGTGGCGCAGCAGCTCGACACTTACCCCCGGTCGAGGCTGGTGCGTCCCGCAATCGCGCGACTGCGCTCAGCAAAGTATCTTTCCCTGTCGTTGAAACTACAGGGGATCTTGGAAGCCTTGCATGCTTTGCACTTTGTGTCCGGGGAGGGCTGGATGCACCTGTTGTCTGAGGACTGGGAACACTTGATTTTTTTGAGACGACTGTCTGGAGTGAGCAGGAGCGGAAGACAAGAGGGAGAGAGACGGACCATGAGTCGCAGGAGGTAACGAGACGGGTGCGCTTGCTGGTGTTGGGGGTGTACTGGGGAGACTCGATGATGAACTGGATGCTGGCCTCCATCGGGGAGAGACAGATGGAGTTTAGATGAACGTCCAGATTATATACAGATTATATACCACCCAGGTCACGGCGTAACGGCCAGAAAATCGCTGAAAACACAGCCGGCGACACATATGTGTATATCATTAGCCTCCAGGTTGGCAACCTCCGATCGGATCTTAATCTGCCACAAAAGGAATGAGATGCAGCTGTCCAATTGGCTTCTCTCGTTTCATCGTTTCATGTTCACTGGCCTGGTTCGCCTCGGTCACGTGCACCTGGTTCGACTCCTGCACTGGTATCTCTACTAAATCCAGCCAAGACTACGAAACACTTCAGGGCCCCTCCTGTCTATCCAAGACATCCCTCTGAACCGTCAGACAGATCCCTTCGTCATCGTCATTTCTACCCGCCTCCCCAGCGTAGCCGGCATCGTCATTCTGACTCGTCACTGGGTTGCCATGGGCGTCCACCGGAACGTTGGACTCCAGAGACTTGTGGTATTTATGGAACGTGAATAGCCCGATGCCTACGCAATATATCTCAGTGCACAGATCGCACAAAGGCCACGACTAGAACCTACCACAGACAGTAATAGCCACTCCGATGACATTCAAAAGTGTCAACAGGTCCCCAAAGAACCATGATGAGATCAAAATAGTGGTTACTTCTTTGGCAATTCCAGCTATTGACATTGGAACAACTCCAACGCGTTGGATGATGCTTTGGATGGTTCGTCATCGTCACATCCAGAACCTGAAAGAGGATACGCACTAGAACTCGCTTAGAACCATACAAAAGGCGACAACCCCCGGTGCACTCAGAAACACCACTGTTTCAAGTATTTTTGAGAGCCCCGAGAAGAACTGCGATTGGAACAGGGATGACCAGCTCTCGATGGCACCACTAATGATAGCTAGACACATCCCCATGACGGGAGCTAGCCAGTAAATTGTCGCTGCAGGGTTATCGCACCCCATCTGTTTGTTTCTCAGCATAATTTGCAAGAGACTCCACCGCAGTCCTCCCATCACGCTCGCAGTGATGACTAGGAGGAATCCTTCTACGAAAAAATCTGTTTCCGTTGCGACCATGAGTAAAACTCCAGAAAAAGTCAAGAAGATCACGGCCACAAGTCTCCATGAAAATGGTTCCAGGCGAAATAAAAATGCGAATAAGAGCACGAATATTAGAGAGGATGATTTACACATAGCTGGTAATAATGTTATAACGTTAGAGCCACAGATCCAGGCAACTTGACCACATACTGTAAAATGATAATGTGATCGTTTTCAAAGAGAAATTAGAGAGACCAATATCAAGACTCGTAGCCACTGCCGTCGGTATTGCCTTGGTGCTAAAAATGGGAGGATCATGAGCATCGCGATCAAACCCAGGCCAAGATATTGAGTAAATAGATCACCGCCGAAACATAAGGTAGAGAAAGATGATATAGCAAATTAGTCCTCAGGGGTCAATACGGCATGCTGCCAGTTACTATGCAGCAGCCTTTGCAACAGTCGGGTGACTTGGTAAAGTGACAGTTAACAGACATGTACGACACGAAATTAAACGTTGCTGCCCGTGGAGTTTTCTTGTGGGTTCACTCAGACAGGCCAACTCACCTGTAGTCTTTACGAGTGGGTGACTTTGACGGACGGAAATGGGTTGGCCATGTGAACCGGAGGAAAGCAGCGAGAGCGAACTGGACAGACAAATGTATCGTAGTGACGAAGAGGGGAGCGGGAAATGCATAACGAGTGGTTGAGAACATCCATTTGTTGTACACAGATAGAATGGTTGCAAAAATAAACCTATGTCATGTCGGATGGACAGTAGACAGGAGCAGGCGGACGTGACGCACCAAGACATAATAAAAAGGGTATTTAACGCAGCATTTCGCCACCACAAACGCTTCTTCTCGCTCAAAGATGCATAGTGAAGCCCTTGCGAGTGGTAGCTGCTTTCAGACTCGAGTAGCTCTAGTTGTTCTTCCTGAATATCTGACCTCGAGATGTTAGAGGTCATGGCCCATTACGGAAGCGAAATGACGCGTGGGCTAGCAATGATTAAACAAACATTTTTTCCCACCTTCAGTTAGTCTTGCATTGCACCTCACAGATATGCTACTGCCAAGATCAGACCCACTTTGAATCTCCAGCTAAACAATGTCTCGCAGACTGGAATTGCATGCTGCGCATTCACTACAGGCACGGCAAGGCACATCTTTCTAAATTCTAAATCTCTGCCGACATTCGTCCATCTTGATCATTCGTGGTCGAGAGCTCACCATTGACAGGTGCTGCGCGTGCCGGGTCTCGCCTACCGTACATGTTTCATTGACTGCCATCTATCATCGAGTGGATTGTTCTTACCACGTCCGCCAATGATCAAATTGTTTCTGGTGCAGGAATTCTCTAAAGTAATCGTCCTTCTTCATCTCAGATCGAAACTGGGCATGCTGTAAGAGCTCCAGATGATGAAGAGCATGTGGGTAACTGACAAGACATACCATGAGAAACATTGCACCACCTACTGAGGAGATAAGCGTACTGAATGAACCGAGCATAATCTTTTTCCTTCCAATACATGAGGTATTCCAAAAAGTTAATAAATGCTGGCTGTTCAAAGATGTTCTGCTGTGCTAGAGACTGAAGGTAGAAAGGATTGGCTAGTGACTGGACAAACTCTAGCTCCAGCTCGAAACGAGCACGGTTTGCTGCCTTTTGCTCATCGAGGGGTGTATCGTTCATCATGCAGTTACCCATTTACCCGTGTGTTAATAAATTATCACATGATCATATGACGCGTGTTTTCGTTGTGTTTTCGTTGTTTCTTCAATAATAGTAGAACAGACAACATGTCGAATGACGACGATTCGAGCGGTTGGCATCTCACCGAGTCTGATCCCGGAGTATTCACGTATTTAATCTTCTCTTCGCCTTGCGTATCCCCAACTGACTGCTCGTCCAGAGAACTCTTAAAAACCCTTGGGGTTCCCTTCATCGTAGATGACCTCTACTCACTTGAAACAGAGTCACTGGCTGCACTCCAACCCATCCATGCTTTGATTTTTCTCTTTAAATGGGTACCCACTACATCAGCAGGTTCTGCAGGTATTTCTGATGGAGATTACGATCCAGACTTCTCTGGGTTCTTTGCACATCAAGTCGTCAATAACGCCTGTGCAACTTTGGCTGTTATGAACGCTCTCGGAAACATTCCCGGTCTTCTCAGTGGCCCTCAGCTTCGGGATCTCATGTCTTTCGCGACTGAATTAGACCCACAGACGCGTGGTCTGGCTATAACGAGTTCGAGTTGGCTGAGAGAAGCCCACAACGCACTATCACCCCCAGACACCTTCTCAATGGATGGTCTGGATATGCCTAAGAAAAGCGAGGACGCGTACCATTTTATCGTTTACCTTCCCTTTTTGGGTGCTTTGTATGAACTTGATGGACTGAAGCCCTATCCGGTTCGACATGGACCCTACCAGGAAGGTGGCGAAGGCTGGTTGAAGACAGCACGGTAAGTCCTGCGTGCTCACCTAGCTCGCCGGTGTCAATGATAATCAGGGAGGTGATTGAAGCCCGCATAAACACGTATCCCATCGGATCGGTATTTCCAATCGTTGTCATTTTGTTCAAGGTATTTACATGAATCACAGCTAGAGTTCAGCCTACTCGCTCTTAGAGATGATCCTCTTCCTACATTACAATCACAACTCAATCACCATCAAGCCTTGGGTAATGTTGCAAAAGCTACGGAAACTATTGCAATTATCAACAACGAAAAAAACAAGCGTGAGCGTTGGGCTGTGAGCAATTCTTCCCCAGTGGTCAGGACTGGTGATCTGATGTGTAAGATCCAGTTCGAGAATAGCCTTCGAAGACACAACTTCGTCGGGTTGGCCTACGCATTGTTAATGGCTCTTGGGAAAGAGAATCTTCTTTCGAAGGCTCAAGATGATGCACAGAAAATAATGAATGAACGAATAGAGAAACGTAAGGCGAAGAGCACGGGCATGGATGACGAGTAGATGATCGTATAATTAGGCGGGGACGATCTCTCCCATTTGAACTGGTTCAATGTATTAATATTACTTGTGTACAGATACCTTCTTGCCCCATGACTTGAGCATTTTCAGGCTCACAGACTGGTGCAAGTTTGTTCGCTCCGTATGGGACGTGTATTGGATAAGCACGTTTCCAGTTACAGGAACCGATTTGTCGGGCGTCAATAGATTTTCACCACGAAAGTACTAATACTATTAGAGACGACAAAGTATTGAACGAGTCGACCAAACAGTAAGTAATGTAGTTACTCTTGTCGCGGATTTTCCATTTCCCGCGAAGATGTGCGGCTTTTTCCAGATAGAAAGTATCGATGCCCAGCTTTCTGATCTGAAAACGAGTTCATGAAGCGGTTGACAAGGGATGATCAATCACGACTTTCTATACACTATGCCAAAAGGAAATGTTTCTGGGGGGCCTTCCCGAGGTCAGATCCGTTACGGATTTGTTCGCCAGAACAGCATACGGACCGGTCGTGGGTATCGAAAGATCAAACCCGATGACCTGGCTGATTGAGTCGGCTTTTCTCGAGTTGCGGCTGCCGAGCCGAATATCATGGATCTGTACGAATCCTTGCACGAACCCACAATTCAGTCCGGGAAGATTTTGGAGTCATCTTTCCATTTCATATGCATCTCATGGTAGGTAGAAGAGTATAGCATGCTTGATCTAGTGGACTCTGCAAGATAGTAAAACCGCGCATGTTAATACCCAAAAGTCGACAAATACGATTCATTTCCTGGTGGGTCGACATTCGACGCGTATGCGTACAGGTGTCACTTCTGAGAAGCATCCTCATTAGCTGGATTTCTGACGTGTGAACGATACGAGCGTCCATCGGTGTTTTGGGGACTATCAATTCAGACAGACATCGACTGCATGTTTGATGAGTTTCGGGCAATATGTTGATCTCGCCTGGCAAAGCACGCCATTTTTCTGCAATGATGGAGATTCTCCAAGCATTGGTTCAAATCCGATCGAATCAGGACTTTTTTTTTATTAACGTAAAAGAGCTGAATAGAGTCCCCAGGTGCGTAGGTCTCCTAGACTACATATGAGCATATAGCATCAATAAGACGAGATTATCGAACAATGGCCAGAGAACGAGATACTGGTCCCATCCTCATCCTGGGTGAGCAGGTGTCATTGGATCAATAAGATGAAGGAGATATACGATCCCTTCAGGAATCCGAACGAAAGTTAATTCGGGGAACCCACCCAGCCTATCAGTTCGCATTGTCCGACTGCCTCCAATGAAACTATCTGATGAATTTTCTCCCGGATAAGTGCCGCCAGTTATCGCAGTTGGAGCCATGAGGGGAGTGTCGCACGGAAGTTGGTGAAGTCAGGAGTCACAGTATCACAGAACGTTCGAAACAGAAAAGGGCGCCAGAAGCAGCAGTAGCAGTCGCTGGAAGAGATTGTTCCAAGTTCTCATTTCATATTGCCGCACTGCCTTGCTTTGTTCTAGTTCAAGTAATATCTCAGGAGGCGGATCTCACTTGCACGCGGCAGAAGGATATTTTATCTATGCGGATTGCAACGCCGTACGATAAGGCTGTCCAAAGCTTTTTTTTGAGCGATTCTGGCAGCCTTTGCTCATGCAAGTATCATAGGGGATAGCCTCAAAGGATCTTGTAACCCTACCGACTTGTGATGAAAGCTCTCGATGACGAGAATTGGAAGACGCGAGTTGCTTCAATATTGTCGTTATGTGCTTGATGGCCTTGTCCACGGGTCTCATTAATTTCATTTTCAACAGAGGGACCTGCTGGCCTCATAGCAACGATGATTCTGGGTCAGTCTGAAATGAGGGTGAGGAACATTGTGATTTATGCTCTTGACAGTGGCGCATGTATCTTCTCTCCGGCGACAGCAGAAGTTCTCATTTCATTTCGGAGTTGAAGGCCTCTCAGGCCGAGAAGTATTCCTGACATGATCTCAAAAACATACTGATTCGTGAGGGAGGTGCAGGAGACCTTGAAGTGAGAGTAGGCATTAATTGTGAGGCATGGTGAACCCTGACCATGGTAATGATAGTCAGTTGATGCAGCACAAATGTTGCAAGGGCCGAAAAATCACAGCGCACTAACTAATCATTTTGCATCTCCATTCCGGGTTAGTCCCTGTGCCTTGACATCTACAGGCAACCTGCAAAGAATTTGCTGGTGTTGCACCGACCCCCACGTCCTCAAAACGCTTTTGGATTAAAACTCTCCATTTGAAATCAGTCACAGTTGGAATACGATCTCGTCTTTGTCACCAGCGACATAATACTCTCTGATGACAATGATAACCTCCAAGCCAGACAATCCTGTACAAAAGTCTACCACGTCGCCGCCGGCATCGCCCACTATACATACCCCAGAGTCTCCTTCCCTTAAGCCTGCGACAACTTCAGGCAAGGAGAAATTGTCGGAACAACGTATCAATTTGCACTCGATTTCACACAGTGTTTCTCGTTATCCGTCTCAGAGATCATTCCAGAAGTCCTGGGGCCAGGGACACGAAACGGACGAGGCTGCATGGGGATCGAACTTCTGGGTGACATTAGTTGATCCGCAGGTGTGTCCGTGGCCACGATGGTTGATCTTATATAGAGAGCTTGATATCATCTGGCAGACACAAACATCTTTTTATGCCTGCCCAGCCACTGGTCAAGTTAGTTGGGACGCTCCTGTAGGGCATTTCGTGTGAGTTGTCGCTCTCTCGCTTTGATGCCCACTTCCTTACATTGATAACTGATATTTAGTCTACCGCCGAGCTCTGAAGGAGAGTGGTGGGAGCTTAGCGATGATTCGCGTGATGGCATACCATATTACTATCAAACCAAGACCGGAGAGACTGTTTGGGAACGTCCCCAGGGCTTTGTGATCCCCTTAGGGATAGTGCAGGTATTTTCATATCTTAGGCCATCATGAGTAGCTAGATTTGACATGGAACAGAATACCGCCCTTGGACGCCGTTTATCTACGAGCAAGTATGATCGTTTCTCACAGTCAATACCAGACGCTCTTGGTTTTGATAATAAAGAGGTGGTCGATGAATTTGGCGTCCGCAGAAACCTTAGTCGGCGTGTACAGACGTCGGCTGGTACGGCATCCGACAAATTACAGATTCGTCACACTCAGTCCAATCGTTCAACCCAAAGCAGTTCAATCCGGAGGCAAATTATTAGAAAGTCTCAGTCTGGAGATCCATCCAATGGAGGGCTGCGAAATTTAACACCGATCCCGGGGTCTCCGCACACCACAGAGTACTCGGTACCCCCTTCTCCATCATCCGTTAGTTCTAAAGTAAACAGCAGTCCCGGATCACCTTTTAAAAACAAGGAAAGCATTAACGGAAGGGCACGTTCTAACGGTGATCATCTCACCGACTCATTCCATCGGACAGCTGGATCATCCTTGACAGTCCGATCGCAACCCCAGAGTCTTAGCGCTGCTTTAGAATTATTAGCTACCTCAGAAGTAGATCTCGTGAACTCTCAAAGAGGTTCTCCTTCAGAAGCTAGTTTTGGTACCCTTTCAAGCTATAAGTCTGCACCAATCATACCGAGTATCGACATCCAAAGCGACTCATCGAGTGTACGCAGTCTTTGGGATCTTTCACCACCATCATTTGGGCAAGGTCCTGTTAAGCTCAACGGAAATAGTCTGAGCGCGTCCAAAATCGCAGCCAGAGGCATCAGTGCTCCAATACCAAACCATGGTATGCCATTATTTCGGTCTCTTTTGCACGCCTATGACACCCGATCAACTCTTCAGCAGCTACAATTGAAATGAATCCAATCAAGAACCGTGTTTTGACTCAGCCTATCCCCGTTGAGTGTGTACAAAGCGCGCCTGCCAATGGCTCGATAATTAGTCTGAATACTGGGTAAGCCCAAAACACTGAATTGATAATAAGTAGGGCTAAAAGATGCGTATAGGCCATATCCTATGTTACCGCAAGATCTTCAGCTGGATATTCAACAATTTTCAAAATCTGACTATGCCAAACAATATTTCTCCACTTATAGAAGCGGATTCATTTTTAGGCGACGAGTGCCAGTTGAACAACTCATGACATGGCAGAAGGTTAGCTTGATGATGCCCATTCTATATGATGATGCACTGGCACTCATGTTTTGAAAACCCAGTCACCGCTGACATCGCCGCTCCTGATGCTCAACAGATCACTGAGCAAGGATGCCGTCAGAATCTTCAAGGTCATTCAGCGAATCATGGGGGATCGCGAGCGCGAGAAGCCGATTGGAGTGCGACTACAGTACGATGCCAAAGCGTCACCCATACATCTCAATGCCTCCTCGACGTCTTTGACCTCTGGCCTATCTGGTATCCTGGAGGAGGAGCGTTGGTTGATTGGGGAGGGTCTTGCACATGGTGAACTACGAGACGAGATCTATTGCCAGGCGATGAAACAATTGACTCGGAATCCCAGCCCGTAAGATTGCTAGCTCATGGATCTTGATTCATGCTGTTGACCGAGTATGCTCGTTCAGGGAAAGTGCATTCAAAGGCTGGCAGTTTCTATGTGTAGTTCTCATCAGCTTCCCTCCATCAAAGGATTTCGAAACCTATCTTCAAAGTTTTATTCAACAACATACAAATCAACAGGAAGGTAGAATCGACATCATTGCTAAATACTGTCTACGCCGTCTAGCTATGATAACCAAAAAAGGCCCGCGCGGAAAGCCACCCACTGTCTCGGAAATAGAAACTGCTGCAGTAAGCCAAACCCTGACCTATCTAAGTCAACAAGTACTGGTCCTTACTACTTCTTAGGATGCTGCTTTCAATCCATCCACTTTCGGTGAATCATTGGATGCGATCATTCGCCTTCAAGAACGCAATTATCCGCACAAGAAAGTACCTATCATCCTTCCTTTCCTCGCTGACGGCATCTTGGCACTGGGGGGACTTCGCCTGGAAGGTATCTTCCGAGTACCAGGCGATGGCGATTCAGTCTCAGATCTCAAGCTTCGTATCGATCGCGGGTACTATACCCTGGACAATGTCGATGACCCTTTTGTTCTCGCATCGCTCATGAAATTGTGGCTGCGAGAACTTTGCGATCCTTTAATTCCTGATGAGATGTACAACGAGTGCATCATGAATTCCAATGACCCCAATTCTTGTGTCCGTATGGTCGAGCGCCTACCCACGATCAATAGACGAGTTATACTTTTTCTCGTCAGCTTCCTCCAGTTATTTCTGGAAGAAAAGACGCAGAGCATCACCAAGATGACACCAGCAAATCTGGCATTAGTTATGGCACCCAACCTGCTACGGTGTAAGTCTGACTCTATGTCGGTTGTTTTTATCAATGCACAGTGGGTCTGCTTGGTATTATCTGCTTTTGCTTCCATTAATCTATTGATTGGCAGATATGAGCAATTGTTTGTTTACCATCTATTACTCCACCTCAAGTGCCATGAAATTGATTCCCACTACAAGCCGACACATGGCCTCGGCGCCATTCAAGAAACTCGTCCCCGAATGATGTATCAGGCACGCGACCGCCGACGGTGACCTACCTTGCTTTTCACTTCTTTAATCGATCTTACACGTAGTTCTATTCGGTGTAGTTTGTATATTGTACACAAACCTTAATTATACCCTGGATCGGTGGTTTTCGTTACCATTTATTAAAACCCTTCTCATCTGACGGATCGTCTCGTAATTCTTTTATCTTCCAATCGTCGAAATTTTTGTTTGGTCGAGTGGACTTTTTATTCACATCGACATGGCCTACATCTCGTCGGATAGAATCCAATTCAGTCCTGATACGCGAGACTTCATCCTCTGGCCATAAGTTTTCAACTTCAATATCCTGCCGGATAGTATCCAAAAGCCTGCCCGTCTTGTGGTCCAGTCGGATACCGTTCAACTGCATCTCCTTGATGACACTGAGAACAGCATTTGCGTCTCGGAAACACAGCCAATATGTTTTAATAAGTTCACAATATGCATCGACCGAACAACCAAAAGCGTACGAGGCAATCGACGATGTTTTGACATAATTGAATATGGCCAGTGTCGTATGAGGATTATGGTATATGTCGCGAAAAGTCGACATCAGGAGAGCAATGATACGCGGATACCAGAGAGGTCGCAGCGTCACATTCCGTTGAATCCTCATCTTCGGATCCATCTTCCTCGCCTCTTCTTCGTACTTTTGCGCCTCAGCAAAGACGTCGATTAGTGTCCAGTCTAGTAGTTCCTGGTCACTTCGACACAAATTCATCTCCTCCTTCTTCCTATCCAATTGCTCCTCCGCCACGGCATCTCCAAACCTGGGCATTGTGGGTGTTCGTCGAATGCGCTCGTAGAATTCGCTAGAGAATGCGTGTGTAGCTTCAGCATTGTCCTTTGCAGGAGAATCAGAACCGGAGGTAGAGGCAACTTCGGCGGCTCTGAATATTTCGTCAAAAAGGTCCGCAAAAGCTCGCTGCTCATCGGCTTTCAAGTCAAGAGGTTGGGAGTTATCAGAGTCGGAATATGGAATGACGTGTTCCCATGGTACATCAGAACTGCTGAATATCGACTTGGAGTAGTCGGAGCTAGGACTGAACAAGGTCAGGTTCAATTATGAAAGAAACACGTATGACTTACGCAGAAGACGATGAGTTCAATCTGACCTGAGACCAGACTGCAGTAGAGCTTTTCAATAGAGGGGTAATTGTTTCAAGGCATGTTGTAGGTCGCAACCTCCATCGGCAGGTATGAAGACACGTTCTAGAAGCTTCAACAATCTCAGTGCATAAGAGCTCTGATTGAGCTATGAAAACATACGGGTAGAAATATTTGTATAGACTTTCCTTGTAGATCTGAACTTGCTTGTTCTACTTAACATACGTTCAAAAATACAAGACCTTGTAAACTAATTATAAACTAATAATTTGAGTATCACAACAGGTCCAAATAGCAGACTATAGGCGAGGTCTCAGTGGTATGGAATAAAGTATAAAATATACATAAAGGAACAACTACTTTCACAACAAATCAATCTCTCGGAGCCAAGGACACTTTCAAAGGCAGGTTCTCGCCCCGGAGTTGTTCACCCTCCAAAGTTGGGATCATGACCAAACATGCCTCCCTCCTCAACTTTTCAATCTCCGGTGTGGGACTTAAATCAAAGTTGCTGATAATCTCCACAGTCAAAGCCTGGAGTTCATAGAGAGCAAACCGCCAGCCAATACAGGCCCGCACACCACCTGCAAAAGTCAAACTAGGGAAAAGGTTATAGTGGTACGCGTCGATGAATCGAGTCTCAAGCTCGATAAACATGCGAGTACACTTACAGGTTTCCATATACACCAACGCTCGGTCCTTGCTTCTTGCCGTTCTCCCTGAACCATCTCTCCGGATTGAAAATATTTGCGTCTTGGCCGAAAATTTCTTGATTCCTGTTTTGGCAGTCACAATCATACATATCGGGGTGGGTGACCGGAACACAGGGTGAAAGTGATACAGGCCAGAGGTAACACGACCCTTGATCACCAACAATCCTAATTGACAGCAAAGTATCTACGGACCTATTGTACCCTGAAATGGAAAGTATGACCTTCAGTCCTTCAGGAATGGGAAGCTCGGATAAAACCTCGCCAGCTGTCGTCGTGATCGACCGAGACAGCGGTAAAACATCGTCTTTGGCTGCTTGTCGGAAATTGTGATACACAGCAGGATGGTACCTCATCGATTCCTAAAGCGTTGTTATCGCAGTATGAGAGCACAACAAATAAAATCGGGAATCAGTTGTAAGTGCAATAGAAAGAACATAAACGGAGAGACGATTCATTCGACCGTGTAATAAATAGATACTGATTATAGAAAGCTCACCTTCAGGACTGCATTCAAGTAGGACATTCCATCGAGATCAGATGCGGTAAAGTCGGACCCTCCTCGCGCGTGGATGGCAGCCTCAGCCTCTCTTATCTCCTTGCGAAGTCTCGTCTGTACATGTGGGTGACGAGCAAGCTCGAGTATTATCCAACAAAGCGTCGTAGCGCTTGTTTCATGACCTGCCAGAAGGATCGTCCTAGCGATCAGCCACCGATAGTCAATTCATATTAAAAATCGATTAGACTCTCCAGTAAGCCAAAGAGAAATACTATGATTTGGAATTAGAACACACCGCATCTGAGCCAGTAGTTCTTCATCAGTGAGCTTCGTTTCTGCGTTCTCCGATGCATTCGCCTGAACTGGATGAATCCAGGATCGCACCAAAATCGCATGCCAGGATTTATTCAGCATGTAAATTCAAAAGGGGTACTACA
>Ga0153986_1000303_pt1 | contig 15736 bp, 16 predicted proteins | sample TSGA070MetaG_FD_104724 | JGI IMG/M metagenome (GOLD analysis project Ga0153986, IMG submission 104724) | Attine ant fungus gardens microbial communities from Georgia, USA - TSGA070 MetaG | ecosystem: Host-associated > Fungi > Mycelium > Unclassified | place: USA: Georgia, Alexander Wildlife... | reverse complement strand
TTGACATCTCTCAATGAGAGTTCTACTTCAAAGGGATCAATTGGTGCAGTAGGGCGATCTTTTGCCTTTTCAAGATCGGACCCTTGATGTAAATCAATGGCGCCTGATGGGGTGATGACATTCGGTGAAGCACCTCCAGCGGTTCTCTTGATCTCAGAGCGTTGTTTAACAATATTCTGATAGGTAAGGCTTCGTTGCTTCCGAAAGGTATCACGAAAGAATAATAAGAAGGATAGCCAGATGATTCCTGAGACGATTGTCAGGAACCAGAAGATCGATCGCCATCCCAAGCCTGAGGTCAATGCACCACCGACAATGGGTCCGAGCGCCTACGTTTGAGTCATATCAGGCCTTCGGCCGAAATATCCGCCGCGAGACTCACCGGTCCGAAGAGGGGAGCGATATAGAATATTCCCATCTAATTTGATTGATCGGATCAATCAGGAACGGGAAGCCAATAATCACTCTACGTGCCTTTGTCCCACGTTCAGCGGGCTCAAAAATGTCAGCCAGAGTTGCGGCACCTATGGCTATAATGGCACTAGACCTGTTCGAAGCGTGAGGATAATGAGCCTGGAGAGGGAAGCTTTGTCAACGGACCCCGCAGCTTGGATCGCGCGAAAAGCGATCACACTACAAATCTATGAATATCAGAATTATGTAGTTTCCAGGACTTACAGTCCGGCGTTGGTGCTGAGGGCAACGGCTATCGATGCCACCGAAAAGAATGCCACTGAGATGAGATAGACGAGCTGGAGGAGACCGACTAAGCTCACGTCCGATATTAATAGGAAAAGTACCAACTTTTCGTCCTTTGACTTCACTAATCGCGGTCCATAGTAGCGGAACCATTCCTTGAAACAAAATGAACAGTGATATGCTTAGACTAAATTGTTGATCTGTCGCTGGCAAATTCTTTTCCATTTCTTCAACGGCAGCTGATAGACACGAATTGACAATATGTATTAAGAATAGATCAACTTCACTGCTCACGATTTTGTATGCTTCCTGCCAACCCCGATATCGTTGCAGCCGATGAGATGAGAAACAAGCAAAAATTCTGAGGTAAGATTGAGAATTCCAGTTTGCCATTTCGCCATTTCTCGGGTGTGTGGATTGCACAAGGATTAATTTGTCACTCACCTTTCTAAGGGATGACCAGCATCGAGGGTCATCTTGAACTGGATTGTGTTCGACATCTACGATAGTTTGAGGCCTAGTTTCTGCAGTGTTTAATTGAGAATTCATGTGCAACAGGTCTTGTGCATCTCGGAGTAATCCGTCGGTGGTAGGAGCAATGGTGATGGTCATCTCGTTTTCCATTGGTTACAGAAGGGAGCACTGGTATTGATTTTATGAAATAAGTATCGAGAAGACTAGTCCCAGGAGGGTACAAGTTGGTGGAAAAACTGGCGTGTGGGCCGCTCAAATGATTTTATTATATCTATATATCTTCGTCCGTAGAGGCCGAAAGATTAATTTATGGGTTAAAAATAGCTTGCCGTCGGCTCCGGAACTTCCCGGAAGATCACAACAAGCTATGGCATAGTTGCGGACCCTCAAGGCTGGATGCGAAACACAATGGACTCTGTGTGTTGCTATTAATGACAGATATTTACTATAAGTTTGTGTACATGGGTATATCGGGACAGACTTGGGCTGTATAGTGATATTTTCAGTTAGGTTGCCATCTACCGATACGGACTCTCCATGTGGTAAGCTTATCAGAATGTGTCAAGCCTGTCGTCTGTATCGTCTGTGTCGCTATTAGTTTACCTGCATGTCTGGCCTTGCCGCATGTATACCTCACTCCAGCTGGAACACAATAAATTACCTGTTAACCTGATGTAGTTACCGATTACTATGATGAATACCCATTCAGCTCCATCGCCACGTATTAAATAATAGAGGTGAAGCGCATCTCAAGGTAGGGGTGATATACCTTTGTCAGTAGCATAAAAGATCGCTCCTATGTTCTAGCACTATAAAGCATTACATATGTTGTGAGGGAACAATCATGGAATTGGCATATGTGGCTTGATAACTTTTCCCTCGCGGACAACACGAGGCAAATATGAGTGCAAGTCTCGATTCAGCTACATGTAAGCGGACTTTTTTGTCAGATGAAGTATGATTTCTTGTCGGTGATGCAGATGTTTCGAGCTGCAGAAGATGGTCCAGGTTCAATGCATCGCAAATTCCAATAATCGGGTCACCTCCGGGTCCTTGCTCTTGAACGTTGAAGTTTTGGCTTCCGGATACATTCATGATATATGTAACGACATGCAAGAAGGATTAGGATATAATTGATGAGGTGTTATGTAATCGAAAGCCCTGAGCTACAGCTTTCCAGAGCTTTCTTCATAACCATAACATACATACTGACTATTCATTACTTTACAAGACTTACAACCGCGTCATGGAGATTTGAGTTGCCGAGCGCCTCTGCGGCCCTCCCCTTCTCGAGTCCATTTTCATCTTATCAGCATCCCTGGCGCACTTTCTGAACACATTTTATTGCCCTCTTGCTGCGAGAGGAGTCCACGCACGAGAGCGGAGTGATCAAAAGACATTTTATTACATCCTACACGATAACTGAACTCGAGAGATACTTGGCAAGAGCGTCATGAATTCAACGGAAGAGCTGCAGCAATTGGAGATCACCGCATTGCGGAGTATCTATGCAGAGGATTTTATTGAAGGTCCTCCCCCTAAAGCATGGAAGGTATGCAGTCTCTATTCTCTGCACCACAGAACATGTGTGATGTCGGTTTGCAGGGAGCAGCTCGCGTACCCGAGTTCATCATCTGTGTGCACCATCCTAGTCCTGAATACGCATCCAGAATCGGATTTTCTCTCAATGTCCGGTGTGTTCTTTGGTTTTCTCAAGTAGCTACCCTTGACTCGGTGCCTGGCACCAGCTTTCCAAAGACATATCCTACTTTAGCATGCCCAACTTTCACCGTCCAAAAACCCACGAAAAGTATAACGCCAGACCAAGTCACCAAGCTCACACAAGCAATAACACGAGAAGCTCAAAGAAATAGAGGATCAGAAATGGTGTTCCAGGTATGCCGTGTGCTAGTTTTGAATTGTATAGTGGCCAAAACATCATCGACGGTGCTTTTACCTAGATCGTCACATTTGCCCAGGAATGGATCGCCGCAAATGTTGTACCACCAGTGGAGGTTACCGGATCACTGGCGCTCCAAATGAACCAACGTGCGATGGATGCAGAAAGGGTGTGTTACTTCGTCCTATCTTTACTCGCTCCGCATGCTCCTCACACATTCTACAGGCACGAAGAGAAAAAGAAGCCGAAGCTCATCGTCTCTTCCTCCTCCAACAAGCTAAGGAAGAGGAAGAACTTGAAACACAGATTCGTGCCGAGAAGTTCAAGCAGAAGCAGCAGTTCCAACAAGCGCAGACTCAGCCCATGATGCTACGAAGAGCGATCAGTAGTGGAAGTACGAGTAACTTTTCAGATATCTTTACGCCTGGGGGAATGCCTACAATGGGTGATACGCCTGTTGAGAAATTTGGGGAGGAGATCTGCATAGACGGTGTAAGGTTTACTAGCGTCAAGCTGTTTCATCCTCGACACGGTGCGTTTCTCCCTATTTGAAATCCCTACCGATCACGGAAGCTGGTGTGGCGGTGATATGTAGAGGCGCTCGGAACGGTATACATGGCGGATCCGATTTGCGATGACATCAATACCAGTTTGCCACTCGAGCTCTATACAGTTACATTTGAATCGGCGTATTATGTCACTACACAAGGTCGAAAGAAACTCAGCATGCTACAAGAAGATATTCAACGGCTCACGAGTATCAGGCATCCGAGCCTGGTCAGTGTGTTTGCTGTGAAACTCGTCCATTCACAAACATTTTCATCATCTTCGAGTTCACTGTCGACTTCGACAAATCCGGCTTTGCAGATGGTAGGTTTGAGCGTATCTTTAGCTCATAGCGGACAAGGACATGGAAAATCAGTGTCGCCAGATGTGCAAGTGTATCACAGTGGGAATGCACCTCAGTTAATGATTTTGACGGAACGGATGCCAGGATTGACACTGTGGGATGTCTTGGAGGATTGTGATTTTATGAGGGAGGATAGAGCGTCTGTGAGCTGTTTCTTCTCTCTCTTCACTCATGTAGTCTCATTGGTTCCTTATAGGGATATCTAAGCCAGATTCTGGGCGCTCTCAATACTGTGCATCTACGCGAAATCGTTCATCGAGGTAAGCAAGTCTTCCGTTCATTCTACTATCTTGATGGACTTCTCGCCGCTAGGTATCACTGTAAAGTGCATTGGCCTTGCTTCCCAATCTTCGGTCACTTGTCCATCATCTTCAACGGCCTCGGCGAAAATCATCAAACTCGGAAAAGCTAGTTACCATACTCAGCTCATGGATTTACATCGTTCAAACCCATTCGGCACGTTCACATCTTTAAGTGATGACATTGACATACCCGAAGCTTGGTATGTACTTTTCCACTTGTCCCACCGCACGTATGAAAAATGTCTATCAGGCTGTCGAATGACGCGAAGAACGAGTCGTCGTTGTTGTATACGAGGAAGAGAGATATTCATTCTGTTGGGATTGTGTTTTTGCAGATGTTGCTTGGGTTGGACGTAATGCAGAAGTTCAATGATGTACATGAGGCCCTACATAGCTGTACGTCAACCAGCCCCCTCTCATTTTCCATGGTATTAATCGCCATGTGCCCTTGAACAAATGTAGCCCACATATCTCCAGGTCTCGCATATATTGTTCTTGAAATGCTCTCACCACCAAAGAAAAACCACATCACATGTATCTCCCTCCTGGCTGAGCTAGCTGAAAATTCCGCTCACGCCACTGGTAGTAAGAACAAGTCGCGTCGTCATGGTGATTACGGTGCAAGGTCGAGATCACGAAGGAGGTATAGTAGTGACATGAATGGGTATAATGCTCTGGCGAATTCGACGTCGACAATTGTAGGTGGAAGAAGTGGAAGTGATGGGTTTGGAGCCAAAGCGGATTTGGGTGATGGTGGAGAGCTGGGCGCTACTTATTCGAGGAGCTCGCCGTGGGGATTTCATAACAGTAAGGATTAGGTTAATTAATATAGCGGGCTCACAGTGATTATGCAGGCCCTGGGACGCCGGTACCAACACCACACATGTATGCCCAACCTGGATATGGATATGCGCATGGCCATTTTATTGGAAGTCCTGAAGTTGAATTCCTTAAGATTCCTCCCAGGACGCGGCAGGCTAGCCGGTGGAAAGAAGATTGGGAAGAGTTGGAATTGCTTGTACGTCCTTTGTTGCCTTTCTTGTTTTACGATTCCTCACCTACGATTGAAGGGGAAGGGTGCATTCGGGTCGGTTGTGAAAGCCCGTAACAAGATTGACAACCGGATTTACGCAGTCAAGAAAATCCGACTCAAGACGCAAAAATCCGATACGAAGATCTTCCGTGAAGTGAATGCACTTTCGCGACTCTCTCATCGGTTTATTGTAAGATACTTCACTACCTGGGTGGAGACCCATGAAACCCAAAACGTGTCAAGCGCTACACCGAGTGTTAGTGGTGTAAGTAGCGGTGATATCGAGACTAGTTTTGGAGTTCGGACGACGCTTCCAAGGTCAAGGTCAAGTTTGAATGACGTTGAGGATGGTGACGATGAAGACGGAGATGAGATAGATGTTTCTGTTTCTACGGTGTCAGAACGCCATCTACCAACGAACGGAGGTGGATTCAGCATTGAGGATTTCTCAGATTTTGATGACAGGACAACCACAACTGAGATTTCCAATACTTCAAGAAGCTCATTCCCTAGCATTCATTTTGATCGTTCTACCTCACCTGGAGGATCAACAGAGGAGGAAGAGGAAGATACAGAGGAAGAAGATGAAGATTCGAATGAGAGCGGTAGCAACAGTGCGTTGAGCTCGGTGAGGTCAGTTGGAAGTGATGTGGGAGGACTGTTCAGGAGAGACTCAGTTACAGGTCTCATAACTGCTGGTCTGGGGTTAGAGAGTAGGGGTCGTGGTGTGAGGGGTGAGGGGAGGAGGAGAGCTGGGACCATAGTTGGTGGTAGAGGGAATACTGCTATCACGACTAGTACAATGCAGCCCGGGAACGTTGCCACGACGAGTGTGAATGTGATTGAGGATGGGAATGGTGTGGGTGGGAGGACAGAAAACCCATATTCATTAGATGTGATATCGAATATGAATATGACGAGAACACTTTATATTCAGATGGAATTTGTGGAGAGGCAAACGTTGAGAGAGGTGTGTATTGACCGTGATTTTTACTTCATATTTCTCATACGAAATGTGTAGAGAGTTGACGAAGGGATCACGGAAGATGAAGCATGGAAATTATTTGGTCAGATTGTGGATGCACTGGTACACATGTCGACACTAGGGATTTTACATCGTGATATCAAGCTAACGAACATCTTTATTGGTGTGTCAATTCGTATCTTGTCGTAATACTTCACTTTATTCGTGGCACGCCATCAGATGCGAATGGGGATTGTAAAGTGGGAGATTTTGGACTCGCAACGTCTAGTTTGGCTGCCGTTGATCCCTCGGATTTGACAAGGCATTCTATATGTTCGGAAACTGATATGACGCTCGGTGCGTGTTTCCGTATCTCTCTATCTGGTGGTTTGTTAACAAATAGCCTATCCAGAGGTTGGCACAAGGCTGTATATAGCACCTGAGGTCCAATCGAGGAAGAAAGGACCGAGAAACCATTCCAAGGCTGACATGTATTCTCTTGGCGTATAGCTTCCTGCTTTCGCCTCTTTGATGTCCAGCTGATAATTACAATTTAGATTGTGTTTTTTGAGATGAACTATATGTTCTCAACAGGCTCGGAACGAATTGCAGTCATCGAAGATTTACGCAAACCTGGTATATTCTTCCCTGCTTCCTGGGATCCTCATCGTTCTCGTCAGCGACAAAGTAAGCCACTCAAGATAAACAGTTTAAGGTTGTTACATGCTTTCATCAGTCATTACCCAGCTGCTTCAACATGAGCTGGATCAGAGGCCTACAGCTTTGGAGCTTTCCGAGAGCCCGCTTATGCCACCGAAATTAGAGGATGAGAGTTTTCGAGGTGCACTCAACCTCATGGGTACGTCTTGATGCAGGTGTCAGACAATTGTACCTGACATATCCTTTTTCAAATAGCCAAACAAGACTCACCCTGGCGTCAGGCAGTCATCTCTTCCCTTTTTACTCAAACGCCCAAAGCTTCTCGCTCCTTTCTCTATGATTCCCAGGCCGACCCGCCTGAACAACAAGCTGCTCTCAACTCAACCGTTCACGATCATCTTGCTGCTATATTCAGACTCCATGGGGCAGTAGACATGGAACCACCCTTGTTGATGCCTGTAGTAGACCTACAAGAAGATCAGAAAAACCATGCGACATTCATTGATCGTTGTGGTGATCTTGTGAGTTTACCGAATAACCTCTTGGTACCATTTGCGAGGATGGCCGCGAGGACTGGTATCAAGAGGATCAAGAGATATCATATTACAAATACGTATCGGCCTAGGTAACAGTAGCTCTACAAGGCTCCCTAGGGCATGTGAACTGATTGGGTGTCTTGTTTTCAGTCCGGTTGCGGGGCACCCGAAGACGACGAAAGCAGCGGTGTTCGACATCATAACCCAGGACCTGTCATCAGGGTCGACAGCGGCTAGCGGAGAGATTGTTTCTGTACTTAATGATATCCTCAACTCATTCCCTAATTTATCGGAAAGCTATGAGATCCATGTATCACATTCCAAAAGTGGGTTGTCTGTCTTGGCTTTTTCTGGTTGTGGTGTACTGATGCATAATCAGTAATTGAACTTATGATGAACAGAATTCCTGATACTCATAGAAGTGCTGTTGTGGAGATCATCAATCAAACGAAGAGTTCGCTATCGCAGAAGAGGGCTTTGTTGTTGAGGAAAGGTCTACTGAGGAGTACTACAGATGAATTGGAGATCTTATCCGAAATCGGTGAGTCTTCATTCGTGTGAATTGCGATCTATCCAACTCATCGGTCTGATTGGACAGATGAGGATGTTGGGAATGTAGTCTCCAGGCTGGAAAAGATTTCTTCTTCTCTTGTGACGCCTTTACAGCCTTTGGTTGCTGAAATACAAGAAACTCTTCAGCTTGCTAGATCTGCTGGTGCTTCGATGCCTGTGTATTTCCATCCGCTTATGTTGGGGAGTCACCAATCAATATTCAAAGGTGGTGTTGTCTTCGAGGTAGTGAAGAAGAATAAGAAATTGGATATTCTTGCTGCAGGAGGACGGTGGGTCACAACTTAGATTGAATGGCCTGCGTGTTTTCCTCATTTGTCCACAGGTATGATCATCTTATTGGCCGTTTTTCTCCTGCGAAACAGAAACTAGACGCCGTTTGTGCGGTCGGTTTGCAAATTGCTGTTGAGAAGATCACGGCCGCGCTCGCTTTGTTCCAAAGCACATCTGTGAAGGCTCTGATTAAAGAAGAACGATCCTTCGGTTTTTGGAGTCCTCGAAGGTGTGATGTTTACGTTGTGTCACATCACCCTGGACACTTGCATGATCGACTCGAGATTGTAGCATATTTATGGCAACACAGCATCAGTGCGGATATCATGTATGAATCTAGCTTATCGAGTGTAGATGCCCATGAAAACCACATAGATCTATGTGCTCGAGAGGGAATTCTGTGAGTATCATGATAATTGCAGCCCGGGAACATGCTTAGATGCCCACATCATAGGTTCGTTGTGTATCCTAGGTCGAGAACTGCGAGGCGAGACCAAGCCGCGTTCAAAGTTAAGAGTATCCTGAAGGGCACCGAGTACGAGTGTGCGTTGTCCCATCTAAATGCAGGGCGACTGCTTTTTACCCTGTATGTGCAGTATCACGCCAGGAGCTTGTTGGATGGCTCCAGCAGCAGATTGCAGAACAAAAACGGGCAGATCTAGCCACTTCATCTGCGCCCATTGTCGCTGAGAATATCAGCGTCTTACCACCAAAGGATGTTTCTATTTCGCCTGATGTACAGCTTATCCTGCCGATTGATACCAAAAAGCAAAGAAAACAGGTTAAGCAGCTTTTCCTCGATCGAGGTGCCTAATCACTCTTGTCCATCTGCCTGGTGTTGGCTTATGGTTGCGTTTAGCTTTCGATACCGCAATGGATGTACGATCTTCGATACAAAATCGTATGCCAACGATTGCGATGGATGTCCCTGCCGATGTGTTCGACTCCATGGTCCGTAATCCAAAATGGGTCAACGATGACGAAGCATGGAAGACGTTATCGGCGACCTTTCCACCTCAGACATCAGCATATGCTTACCAAATCCGCGAGGCAGTGGCAAAACGTAAAGTTGAAGGCCATCCGTATGTTCTCCTATTTGCAGTTCGTGATGAACGTGTTCAGCTCCTTAACCTTTCTTAACCTTTCCTGAGTTTGTTACATCTCATCTCTCTTTATCTATTTGTCTATCCATGATCCACCCCTCAATCTTTTATTTACAAAATTCATATAGTATAAACTGCCGCACCGGTTTCCCTTTGCTTGAGCCAAATGTATGAAGTATTTATGTCCATCCAATTTTATAGTATGCATATTCTACTTCCTCTCCCATCTCCGTATGACAAGTGAAATTCTCTCTAGTCAAGATATGGAGCAATGGCTCGTCTGCGTCATCCTCGCTTCGAGAAAAGACATTCTCTATGTAATTAGATTCGGATGAATGAGTTGCACGGAGAGGTGAGACGAGGTGGAACAAAGCACTACTTTTGTGGTAGTCTGATCTCGATAAGTCTGAGGGTTTTCGTAAGAGATACGTGAGACATGAATGAATCCATTTCGCGTGCTCTGGCTCGTAGATGACATCAGCCCCAAAAACTAAATCAAAAGGGTAGTCAAAAGGATGGAATTTGGTGTCTCCCGGTCCGAATCGCGACCAATCTAATGAGTGAGTTAACACGGTTACAGTTGAATTTTCGTCGGTATGAATGTTAGTTCGGACGTTTGCACTAAGATTCTCGAGGACAAATGGGTAATAGTCTGTTGCCACAATTTGAATCCGGCAAGTTGTATCCAAAGCGATCTTTTGTAAAAGTTTTGCGGTTGTGAGAGTGACGAGACCAGTTCCTGCTCCAAGCTCGAGAACTCGCAACACACTTTGTTTCCGATTATGCAATTGGTCAGAACTGAGTCCGAATGCCCCTGGTTCTTGCACCAGCATTTCTGATAACACACATGCACTACCCCATGTCTGCACACCGACACTACCAAGGTCGTTATCATTCAGCGGCAAATCTGTAATCGTTATCGAGATGAATATAGGCTTGGACGGTTTGGAGTTACTGCCCCGCGGAACATAGTAGGTGAATTCGAAATTCCGCACGATGGTTCCCGAGGCCGAAGGCCCTGCGAGTGATGCGAGAAGAGCAGCGGCATTTTGAATAATTGTTTCCTTCTCTTGTGAATTCTGGTTAGTTGCGTCATCGTCCTCAGCACTGAGAGCAAAGATGAGGGCTGTGAGCCACCTAATAGAGTGAGTGCGCTCGAATAAATCGGCCCGTAAGCGATTGAGATCAGTTGTCAACGGATGAGTTGCTTTATCTACAGCAGATGTTATGCGTTCATTTAGAAAGAAAGACTTCTGTCGCTGTCTTGAACCTCTAACTTCTGGATTGTAGAGGGAACGTAGGTAGCCTATCAAGACATTTAGAGTTTCCAGAGGTTCTAAAGGTATCTTCTTGACAGGAGGGAGTAGACATGTTGGAGCAATTTGAGTGGGATTCATGTGAGCTGTCTGATAAGAATAGCTTGGTGTTGAACAGAAATCAACAAAACTCAAGGAATGAGGGATATAAATTAAATCAATAGAAGACTTACAAAGGAAGATACAAGCGCAATATGTTGCGCAGTATGTATGTTAGCAAATTATCTTATCTTATGATGATGTAATCAATAATAATTTTTGATGCGTCGCGTTTTCCATGAGCTGATGCTCTTTGAGTGGAAAGGCAATCAAAAGATAGGATTGATGACCCTGGATACTATACATGACTTTAATCGCTCTGGATAAATGAGGTGGAAATTCTCGATTCCACTCTTGACTTCATACTCTCCTCACAAAGATCTCGTCACCTCCACACGCAAGTCTCATAGGCATAATACATTCACAAAACTTGGAGGCCTAGCCTAGTCCATCAAGTTGGAGTTACGAATCAAGCGTGCAGCTTTGTCTGAGCGCGGTGTGATTCTGCATGCAAAGGACAGGGGGTATCTATCACGATTGTCAGCAAGTACATATTAAACGTAGAGGCAAAGCTTACGAGATCACTCCATTCGTCATCTCAGGCTTTATCTCAATTTCATTTCCGTCGTCTCCCAGAGCAGGTCGTATATCGTAGACAATCAGAATATGGCATAGGAGGATAAATAAGGAATTTTGGGCCAGGAACCTCCCAGGGCAAATTCTCCTTCCGTACCCGAAACTTGCAACCCTGGGGTCCCGTACTGTAGGATCAATCTTTCCGTCTTTTAAAAATCGGTCAGGGTTATATACAAGAGGGTCTTTATAGGCCTCTGGATCATGCAGGATTGACCTTCAGAAAGCTTGAGTCAAGGATCTTACCAAACAGAGTAGACAGACCATGAGTTCCCGAAGACAATAGTCCCCTTGGGAATGTAATACCCATCATATTCATCTTCATCTTTTGAACTGTGAGCGACAGCTGGGTTGGATCAGATCATTAATATCTAAATGATCCAACAAATTCTTGTTACACACCCAGAGGAACGACAGGTTGCCATCTCAAGGACTCATTCGTCATGGCGTTCATATATGGGAGATTTGGTTGATCGTTGAATTCGGGCAGACGATCGCCAATGACCTTGTCGAGCTCTTTTTGAGCCTTCTTCTGGACCTCAGGGTAGAGGGCCATTGCCATGAAAAATGACTGGATTGTTGAAACCGTCTGATATTATAACGTTCATGGAAAGTCTGAAACAAGAATGCTTGATGACTCACTGTATCCGCTCCGCCTGTAGACATCTTTCAGCCTAGCTTGTATTTTGACGATAGCGAAAGAACTCACCAGCGAAAGCAACTGCACATGCATTTCGAGCCGTTTCCTCCTCTTCAGTGCGATTAGGTGAGGTTTCATCCGGTAGTTTTTCGATGAGATTGGCTGCGACAGAAGGTTCAGCTGTACCTTCTCTCTGCTCTGAAGATGAGAGCTTGCCCAAGGATTGATGAAATTTATCTTACCAACTGTTCCTTGACTGTGTTCCAAGGCACATGCGAAAAATATTCTCCGAGCTTTCGCCAGTAGATGGCCTTTCTTTTCCATCCGGCACCGGGGAACCATGCAGGGATGAATTTCATGGAAGGGAATAAGTCAACGAGGAATGAGCCCGGGTGTCCTGCCTCTGCAAAAGCGGCCATCACTATTTCAGCAGTCTTGACATAGCCAGAATCAGCATCTTCAGATATGTTCATTCCATAGGTCAACTTGAGTATAGTCGAAGTGAATGCACTGGTCAAGAAAATCCAGACATTTGTTTGATTCCTGTATGATGTACACTCACTGTCGAATATGGCGCATGAAATCATCTGGAGACTCCAGCAAGTGACGAAGAAAAACCCGGGACGTCGTTATTTGAACTGATTGGTACTTGTGGACGATGTTTGGATGGAAATAATCATGGAAGGTACGACGGTGACTCCTCCATCTGAGTCCGTACCTAATGAATGCCATGTTCCAGGCATAATCCATTCTGCTTTCTAGTGAGCGTGATTCAACATGAACAGAGAGCAGGTGGCCAACATATCATCGATCATGGGAAAATGCGGCCGATCAGAATAGTTCGACGAGCGTTTCTCGAATAGATCAAAGGTCCTTTCTACGCTCCCAAGAACAAGAAATGGCTGTCCGAGTATCTTGAAGAATATAATATCTCCTATGGAGTCCACGTAAGGAATTTGTGGGTCTCTACTCAATGCAGGATGCACCATATGTCTTTGACCAGTCATCAAACACTCTCCATAACTTGCCGGTAGTCAAATCAAGAAGGTTATGAATAATTGGAAGGCCTTTGGGACCAGGCGGTAAAGGCAATTTATTCAAGTTACTCCCACGATTCCGGAGTAGGCGAGAGAGCCACCATCCTGTTATCAGGCCACCGCTCCATAGAGCAATCGTAAGATAAGAGAGAAACATGGTATGGCAAGAAACTTGATGGTTTCCGAATTCTATATACCTTGCAGACTCGCCTTGAGAATATTTCGAGAAGGAGTTTCTATTTCAGGAGACATCTGTTATTCTTCCATTCTTTCTCTGGGTTCCGGATGTTGATGCAGGGAAAAGTCCAAGCAGAATTGATCGCAGGTGATAGGCTAGGGCTGTACTCGGAATCTAGCTCCAAGGGACGATGAGAAAGAAACCGTTCAAAGTGCTTTAGTGTTTATTTGCTTTATTGATTCACATTTTCCCTCACATTACCGCTGATCACCACTGATCAGTATTTGTTCTTATCATTTGATTTCTAATGTTTAATTGACAATCTTTGCTTCGGCTGTGTCCATCAGGCTGAGCTAAATAGTTTGTTTTGACTTTGTCACTTTTTGTACTGATGTGCCTGGTTGATTTGATTGACAGATCAACAGATTGATAGATTAACAGACAACTATTCTTGTTATGAGACTTATTTACAACTAGATAACACATGTTGTTGGATTAAACCTGACAAGAGAGAGATAGAAGTGAAGATGTGACTAATACTTTTTCTTGGATCTTAACAGCAAAAATGCAGAGAGGATGTCTTTGAGCTGAGAAAAAGAATAGACTAAAGGTCCAGAAAAGCAACTAGACTTAGGGCTTACAGGAAAGTACTCTATACACAGTATTAAATGTATGTCTTAAGAAGTGACCCTTTTGTGGGTAGACGACTGACTAAAATGATTACACGAAGTGGAGTACTTAAGAGAATTTCTAGGTTTCTATAATAGGCTAATGTAAAATGGAGGCGAGTGACAGGTGGAGTAGGAGACTTAAATAGATATCAGGAATGGAGGAAGAAAGGTGACATCGCGAACTTCGGGTGTCGCAGTTCTATTCAACACACAGGATGAGAGTGTATGTGTTTACCTAAGGAATGGAGATTGTCTTGGAGTCTTTACATATGTTGTCAAGTGTTGTAAATGCCTCATTCTTCATTTATTTCTGATGTCTTGCCTTCATCATTTGTGCTCATATTTCTATTTTTGTCATGATTACTAAGCATGTTATTTTTGTGAGGGAAGAGCTTTCTACCCTCAGTTCTGTGGATATCAGACTAAGATGAATATTTTATTATCATGTTTTCTGTATGGTTTATTGATGTATCTAGTTGGACTGGATTCTAGGTTGACAGATTGACATCTGACAACATGGTACAGCCTCACTAAATTCTATTACTAAGGTAACATAATAAGGAATTGAGGAGGAATGAAGTGAAACCAAAAGTCTTAATGACATATACTTTGTTAGATCTGCAACAAGTAAACTAGCTAGTATTAAGGCACAGAGTGCCTAAACAAGGCCCAACATTAAGAGATGTATCTACAGAAGGCATATGGTCATAGAAAAAGTGTAAGGACTTAATTATGATAACTTAGCTCCTTAATGTAAGGGAAATCTCCTCCAAAGTCACTTCTGATGGACTCTGATTGTTATGAACACTCTTGATCCCATCAAAGAGTTATACAACTTGTACTTTGAAGAGGAAATCTCCCCACAAATTGTAGAAATAATGGACAATAGATTGGACCTTGACTCAGACTTCAAAGATGGGCCAGCCAATGTTAAGACTCCAAACTTCTACTCAGCTATGCTTAGAGTAGAGTCTGAAGCAACCAGTATTCTCCCTTAACCTCAAGATAATGAGGCTCCTATTAGGGATTTTAAGAGAGTTATACTTGGAGCTTTTGAGGCTTAGATCAATACTAGCAGTTTAGCTCTTGAGCTTGGCTAGATTGTCTGTCCTAGCCTTTCCTTGTGAATATGTTCAAAAAGAGTGAAGGGAGGAACAGAAGAAAGAATAGAACTGCTGTTCTATTTTCTTCTCCCATGTATTTATAGCCTTGTGTAGTAACTAGTTACTGAAGTGTTACAAGAGTTACAAGACAAAGTCACTGGGTGTTACAAGTAGAGAAGTAAGAAGGATGTTACAAGACAGAGTTACTGGTATTACAAGTCAAGAGAGATAAGGGAAATGAAAGTCTAATGTTCAGTCATAGTTTCCTTCTCCTAATAGTTCTGGTGTAAGAGTTCAAACCCTGAGTTAGGTCTAAGCTCCACTCTTTATCAGAGTTGACAAAGAGAACTCATTAGAGTCCTTGCTCTATTAGGTCTGTTGTAAGAGCGTGGTCATGAAGACTTAGGTCTAACCCTAGGAGCGGAGTTAGGAAGAACTTGATAGAGTTCCCCAGTGTATTATACCTATCTTATATACATGTTGTAAGACTTCCAGAGAGTTGGCCAGTATGAAGCCACTGCTCTAACTCCAGAGGTAAAGGTCAAGAGAACTTGATAGAGTTTCCGCTCGATTCATGCCCAGACTTTATACTACTTTACATGGTCTGTGTACAATACTGACTAAGCAGGTACTCTATGACTCATCTGCTGATCCCATCTTATCACTCCATCACTGATTTGGCAAAGCGTGGAGAT
>Ga0153986_1000302_pt1 | contig 15846 bp, 16 predicted proteins | sample TSGA070MetaG_FD_104724 | JGI IMG/M metagenome (GOLD analysis project Ga0153986, IMG submission 104724) | Attine ant fungus gardens microbial communities from Georgia, USA - TSGA070 MetaG | ecosystem: Host-associated > Fungi > Mycelium > Unclassified | place: USA: Georgia, Alexander Wildlife... | reverse complement strand
CCTTACGCGTCCCCGTCCCCACATTCAGTCCTTCCGCCCTTCCCTCCCCCCTCCCCCCCCCCCCCCCCCCACCCTCCCGGCGAGCGGCAGATGGAAATAAGTAATTTTTTTATTTTTTATTTTTTTTTTTTTTTTTTTTTTTTTTTTTTTTTTTTTTTTTTTTTTTTTTTTTTTACTATATTACATTTTGTTTTGTGCTTGTTCGTTTTTTTTTTCCGACACAAAATGTTGCCTTTTGGTGTCCTGTGTACATGGCAATATGGTTATTGGTAATTGGTAATTGGTGTTTTTTTTTTAGTTTGGTGTGAGGGTTGTTGATTGAGAATTTCGAGTGGTTTTCTTTTTATTCATATTGTGTATGTGTTCTTTTTTTTTTTTAATAAAGCAAGGTTTAAATTTGTATGTCTGTGTACATCAGATGTGTTCTTTCCTCTCTTTCTGGTTTGTATTAGTGCTGTAATTGGATTTTTTTAATCCAGGGTGTGGATCAAACTTGGGTAGAGCCTGTGAAGAGTAGGGAGAAACTTGTGCATTTTTTTTTTGCTCACTTCCCTCCCTTACCTCCAAAATTCTCCATAATATCTGAGAGATTATTTAGTGATTTTGAGTGCTGAAATCCATGTTTCAGGGATTTTTCAATGCTACGTTTCTGAATACATGATACTGTTGATCTTCAAAATGGGACGTGACAGTTAGGATTTTCCAGGAGATTTATGCAAGTCATTAAATTCCCACACAATGCTGAAAATTCATGAGAAACCATAAGTCATTACCTTAAGCAGCATGTATCAAAAGGGCGATGCACACATTTATTTCATTTATTTTTTGCCACAAACACACAAAGTCAGGTATTCAAAGCAACTCACGTAGCGATCCCCCCCCTGGACTTGCGATTCGCACAGATCACAGGTTGCTTGAGGGATTCTTCTTGCTCACTAATTTTTCAGATCATACTGGTGTTGTAAATTGGAAAAACTCATGGTCTCAGCCCGGCCAGAAGTGATACGTGTAGTGCAAAGATCATAGTCTGACAACTGTAAGTGTTAGTTTCCCCATTCATTATGACAGCTGTCACAGATACACCATGACAGATCACAGGCCGAACTGAAGAAGTGCTAGGAGAAGAATCATTGGGAGCAGTTGCTACAGATCGACAGGCAACCGGAGAAGCGTTGTTTCTACTGGAATTTGATGGGATATATATGGTCATAGACCAAGGTATGAAATATGTACAGGGGATTTTCTGGCCTACGCAACACAAAGGGATCAATGATTTTGCCACCCGCAACAGGGGTCACCGCCAAGTAAGCAACTCAAACAGGCACACCACGGAAATACCACAATCTACTTTTATTGACAATTCAACCCATTCTGTCACCACCCAGTTCAACTTCAAGCTTTCCGAACTTTTCTGCTTCCCTCTATCAAGTACGATTATGAACGATATCATGCACTCCACCCAATGATTTATCCGGAATGTAAAATTGGTCAAGGAAATGCCAATGCCTATTTCGAGCGCTTTTCCATGCTAAGTCCGAGACATTGAAGAAAGATTCTGTCGTCCGGATGGGTTTTTCTGTTAGTTTATCTCTATGTTGCTTATCCTCAAATTCAAATGAATAGGAATTTTATCAAAGGTGTCGGTCTTTCCATGGACCCATTAATCCTCAAATTCCATAGGCTATGGCGAGTTGAAAAAGTCTATATCTGCAAAAGATTTCTCAGGAGCAACGGCTCTTGGATGCACGGCTAATGGAGAATTTTGACAACAGCATGAGGATATGAGCAGAGTGGCAATAGAGCGCAAGGTGGAGCATCCCAGCTTGAGAAAGAAACTCGGTTAGGTGGAAGGGCATGATGCATTGGTTCGGACGAGAAGAACACGACGGTATAGGTCAAAAGTTCTACCTAGATCTTAGGTTGGGCGGTATCTTGATAGAAGGGCGAATCTGACGTATTTTCCTATCATTGCGCTCCTGGGCTGATGTTAGTGTCAGGGGCAAGTCTCTTGTAAGCGGTCGAATTACAAGACTTCCGAAAAGTATCGGCTGAGACGATATTCCCGGTTGAAGAGTAGAAAGCGTGTTCAAGTCATTTGACTGTCTCCGATCATTGTTCTGTGGTGAAGAGCATGTCGCACCGTAACAAAGGGGCGAGTCAGATCGCTCAAGTCATAAGTACTTGAGTGCCTGCACGTTTCGATAATTCATCATCATCAAACTACTCGGCCGATGATCATACTCCGGGTGAATCGCGTTTAGAGAGCATGGTAACCTCGTTCAGCGATCGAAATAACCAAGATAGACCAGGGTTGACAAGAAGGAACAAAGCGATCTCTAATTTGAGAATCAGTCTGATTAAATTTGGCCCTGATTGTAGTTGAATATAAGTTTCTTAGACCTGGTTTATTGATGGGGCGGTCATCGCGCAAAAAATATGATCATACCCTTACGGAAGCAGCCCAAGCTCCGATAAAGACGACAGAATCCACAAGCCACACATGGCCTTGAAAGAAAGACACTGGATCGAGATTGAGCAGTAAGATCATGTTGACATAAAAATTGAGAGAGTTCATCAATGATTCTTGACGTCAGAATACGTATGACCTGACAATCGTGTCAGGGAATACAGGAAAAGATCATGTGCATCCATAAGTTCATTTCCAGCACACACGACACCAAGAAGCTTGTTTCGTTGGTTCGAGCTGAAAAACACTGAAGCCCTAGCCTCCACAATGAAATCGAGATGGATGGCAGTCGAGCGAATGCCTCTCATTCAAGGCATCAGATTTATCTTGCCATCGTTCGACCCAGCAAACAATCACCAAAAGCCTTGAAAAAAATATTGATTTAAGCCAATAGCCCGTCAAGATCAGGAATCAAGTATTTGTTTGGCTACAATCCTGTAGAGGGAAAAATTTGATTCCATGTTGGGGTGGATGTTCCATTAGTCAGTTTTGTGGAGAAATGATTGGAGATATGATTCTCAATCGAATGACTGATAGAATCAGTCCAAAGCCTCGGAAGAGGAAGCATCAAAGAATATCAATGATGTCGGGTCAGGAGCAATCCTCCATCAGAGCGATATGGGTCTAGACAGTTGAATTGGAATCGAGGGTAAAACTCATTCGACCTTGTGCGGTCATCGTGTATCCATTACATACCAGAGACAGACGATGATGGACTAGGCATGAGTCGACACGAGGAGAAACTATGCAGCAATATGACGAAATATTCAACATGAGACCCACGTAAAACAAATATAGCAATCCACTCAATGGAAGAGAAAGTTCGTCATTACCTTCATTCAGGGCCTCGACTACGGATAGCCGCCATGTTGGCGTTTCCACAGTCCGGTTGTGGAGTGGCATTTACTAAGTCTTCTGCATGTGGATGTGCTGCTGTGAATGTGATTGGGGTCAATTTGTCTTCTAGTTCTTCTTCATCATGTCCGAGCAAAAATTCTCGCTCTTCTTGAGTGGGACCCCGGTTACCAAGATCAGCACGTCGTGATTGGGGGTATGGTTGTTTAAGTGATGTTTTGGGTGGAACTTGGCCGGAAGATCGGGATTGTTGAGTTTTAGTCTGCATTTGTGCATGGTGAGAGACTGGATTCATGTCTGATCTAGGCGGCAAATGCGGAGTAGACAACTGAGGTCTGAGAAGAGTGTTGTCTTGGTTGATGTTAAGTTCTTCACTAGTTTGGTTATGATGGCTAACAGGATTGGTAGCTCCTACCCCTCGAGGATCGTGGGGTAAGATCTCTTGAGTGCCACCAATGTTGTAGGTAGACATGATATCCTTGACCCAGTCTGCTGCTTCGCGTGAATGGTATTTCATACTCTCGATTGAGAATTGGGGTATCTGATCAAAGCCACGAAGCTGCAGAACATATCGGTTATACAACGTGCCCAACACGGTGTAAGTCAGGAGGAGAATAAGCACTCTAATGGGAGATCAGACGAGGCACGTACAACATATCCAACTACTCACGCGACAGCCAGCATAGAAAAAAAGCCCCAGATGCCACCATCCTCACTCGTTGGACAAGCAAACTAGATACCTTGAGCTAGGATATACTGAACCAAGGTAGAAAGATCGCTTACGTGAGTTCCCCATTGAATAACATAGGTGCAGCCGATGTCGTCATCTCCTGGTGGCAGTTGGCCTACAAGTCTAGGTTGACCAGCCCCAAAAATTGAGGTATCACAGATGAATTCGATGATTGCTGAGGCCTTGAGATTCAGATCTGATCCGCCTGGAGTGGCTTTGCAGGAGGATCCGTCAGAAAGCACAAGGCGTGGTCTTGAGTCAACAACAGCCAATGTAGTATTGACCTTACTAATATCCGGTAGTTCGTTCTTGGGTACGGTGATTGAAATGTATTCAGCCATGACCTACCCAATTGCGAAGGCCCCATGATCCAGGTGTACGAAGGCGGCCACTTCGCTGGACTTGATATCATCTTTGAGACCCCATAGTTCTGTTGTTACACCTTGACAGACATTAATTGACAATGTATGACCGCCCGAGGTTTTCAATTCGAAATCCTTCCTGGAGCATAAGAAAGCATAAGGCCCTGATCAATTTCGCCGTCTCATCAGGCTCACTGTCTCTTGAGATTATTAAGATCGTAGTATTTGCCATCATCAGTATGCATAGTGCATGGTTTCTCTTCTGCCAAGGTCAGGCCGGAAATTCCAAATAATACGAGGAGCAGAATACAACGCATACTGACTGCTGGATATGAAGTCACATTGTTCCGAAACGTCAGACTGTCACGGTGCAGGCGTCACGCGCCCGAACATCCTGCAATCACTATGGCTTCACTCTTCGTGCGCTCCTTGACGCGCTCGACGAGGACATCTACATCCTTGCGGTCATTTCAGTACAGTTTTTCTACAGCTATTGTTCGAAATTTTGAGCAGAGGACCCAGCATGATAAGCCTTCGTTTGATTATCATACCGTAGAGGATTTGCAGGGCATGACCGCACAAGAAATTCTTGCAGAGTCAGGTACAAGACAAGATGAAAAAATGCGACACTTTACTGGTATGTGCGGATGGGCTGTCTACTCCTCTGTTAACCCCAGATGATACAGTGAATTTTGGGTCTGTGGCAATGAATTTCCAGGAAAGACAGGGTTATCTTACCATAATCTCAGCCCTCAACATCCTGCCGCTCATGGTGTGCTGCGCATGATCCTTGAACTTAATGGTGAAGAAATTATTCGAGCCGACCCTGTATGTGGTCTGTGTTTTAAGTGTGATCATGAGCCCTAACGGCCTACTAGCATATTGGTCTTTTACACCGCGGCACGGAGAAACTTATAGAGTATAAAACTTACACACAGGCTCTTCCTTATTTTGACCGACTTGACTATGTATCTATGAGTAAGTCTCTACCGGTAACCCATTCCCAGTCCAAGTTCACATTACCATAGTGACTAATGAGCTGTGTTACTCCCTTGCTGTCGAGAAACTGTTGAATATCGAAGTACCAGAACGCGCCCAGTGGATTCGAACCATGTATGGTGAAATCACTCGTATCCTGAACCGTAGGTTAAATCTATCCATATCAATGGACTTTGAAGATTTATGAGTATCTCGATCATTAGACCTTATGGCTGTTTTAACTCATGTCATGGACGTCGGTGGTCTCACTCCCTTCTTGTGGGGCTTTGAAGAGCGGGAAAAGCTCATGGAATTTTATGAGCGAGTTTCTGGTGCTCGACTTCATGCGGCTTATGTCCGTCCAGGAGGTGTCGCATATGACCTTCCCCATGGCCTGCTTGATGATATCTTCAAATGGGCCACTCAGTTTGGTAGCAGAGTGGATGAGATTGAAGAAGTTGTCACAGGTAACCGTATCTGGAAAGAACGGACGATCGGTATCGGTGTTGTAACTGCCAAACAAGCCTTGGACTACAGTTTCAGTGGTGTCATGTTACGTGGAAGCGGTGTTCCTTGGGACCTGAGAAGGATCAGTCCCTATGACAAATATGCTGAAGTCAGTTCTTTTGTCTTTTCTGCCCTATCTGAATTACCATGGATTTTTGTAGGTTGAATTCGATATTCCTGTCGGATTAAACGGTGATTGCTATGATCGATACCTCTGTCGAGTTCAGGAAATGCGAGAAAGTTTACATATCGTTTCTCAGGTAACATCTTCTGATACTGTACCCCTTGCCGCTCACATCGCGTGCAGTGTCTGAATAAAATAACTCTCGGTGCTATTAAGGTCGACGATTATAAACTTGTGCCGCCGCCGCGTGCTACAATGAAGGAAAGTATGGAGGCCCTCATTCACCATTTCAAAGTATGTGACTTTACCTCTAGCTGACTTATCCCTAACCCCTCTATTCCTCAGCTTTTCAGCGAGGGCTACTCCGTACCACCTGGTGAGACCTACAGCGCCATAGAAGCACCCAAGGGAGAGATGGCTGTTTACTTGGTTTCGTATGTTTATCCATTATGATCGCAGACGCTGTACTCATCTTTTCGTAGTGATGGTACCAACCGGCCATATCGATGCAGTATACGTGCTCCTGGTTTTGCCCATTTGGCTGGTTCGGATTTCATGATGAGACGTACGTAGAACGACTCGCCATCGATATCCTTTATACTAACTTTTTTTCAGATGTTCGCCTTTTTCAGTTTTCCCTGGTATTTTTGCTAACTGGTTTCCATCCTTTAGCACATGCTCGCGGATGCTGTAGCTATCATTGGCACTATGGTGAGTCCAAGTACTTCATCTTCATAAAATACCAATGTTCATGGTGTGTCTAGGATTTGGTGTTTGGGTACGCATTCATCGGTTTCTTCTCCACGCAACATTTATTTTGTATCTCTCAGCGAAGTCGACCGGTGAAGTCTAGATTATTACACCGTTTTTTTGAGGCTCTGGTATCAAATAACACTACGTCTGGAACTCTTGGGAATGAAATCGAAGGCATCATTCATATTTTGAGCGGCTCCCACTACAATGCGTTGGTCATTTTTCAAAGGTCATAAACCATCCAGGCAGTCCTGGAAGTGCTCGAGTGGTGCCTTTTGGACATACCCTCCTTTTCACTTCAACGCTGATGAGAGGTCAGACGAGCTACGTGAGTGCCAAGTACCGCAAGTAGTGGTACATTACAACCTGATCCCATAGATCGAGTGAAAGCGCAAACCCTTTGACCTACAGACTGATCATTATTCATCAACAATGGGATTTAATGTCTTCTCCCGAGCATGATCAGCACTGTGTGACTGTTCCGAGGGTTCCTCGGAACTGAGGGATGTTTTCGATTCCTCTCGAAGTTGTAAAATATACTTGATTGTAGCGCCACCGCTCACTCAAGGCATTCGGGTGCCGAAGCTTGGCCGAATCTAACCCAGGAGATAATTCTTTAGCGGATTGTCAAAAAATAACGTACCACGCAGTTAAAGCGTGAAATCAGGGTTATTACCATGAACTGGTCTGTGATTCCCGAAGTAAACTGTCATTAAAAGCCTCAACGTTTAAAAAACGAAACTCGTAAGGTCTTCGGCTCCAAATTTCAAGTTCGGTACCTAATTGCAATAGATTGCCCGGATTGAAATGTCGACGTTGAACTCGTGAACGAGTGATGATACAATAATTGAATAACCGCCGTGCATCAATTGGATAGTATGATAATGATGCAAGTATGTGGCGGACACGAGGTGTACAGAAGCTTCTGTTATTTCGCTTCCTTCGCCAGAGGGATGAAATATTGTTTAATCCAGGATTTGCACAAGAGAGCGAATAAAATGGAAGGCTAGAACCAATGGTTTCCAGTTGTACTGAATTTTTGCCGATATAGTCCTAAAACACGAAAAAAGTTTCTGATCCATCACAATGAGACAAGGCCAGCATGATAATACACAGGCAATTGAGGAGCCAATGTTATCTGTTGAAGAAATATTGTCCCGAGAGCGAACCTGGGTTGATATAAATCATCATTAACATCAGTACATCTCCTTCCATCATGTCAAATGTTTTTCTCAGGCAAGTTTGTCTAGCTATGGAAAGAATAGCGCCACTACGGTTAGCAGAACCATGGGACAATGTTGGTCTTGGTTCGTCCATTCACCAAAGATTCCATCTCATGTAATTTTCAGGTTGGTTTGCTCTTAGGTATACGAAACGTGTGCTTCATTTCAATGCGTTTCTGATATTTTCAGAATCACCTGTCCTTAAACCGAACCGGAAACGCGTCCTGCTGACAATTGAGTGAGTTCTTTGGGTTACCGTTAAACTAAGGGAAAAGGCTTTGTTGACATATTGCCCAGCCTCACTCAGTCAGTCCTATCAGAATCTTTGGAGGAAGGAGCTGCGGTCATCGTGGCCTATCATCCACCCATTTTCAAGGGAATACAATCATTCACCTTGGCGAATCCGCTGCATGCATCGCTTCTAAAGTGCTCTGCAGAAGGCATCTCCGTGTACAGTCCTCACTCTGCATTAGACTCGGTATGGGGTGGGATCAATGACTGGTTGGCGCAAGGGTTGGTGGGAGCGGGGAAGGACGGCGAAGTCAAACATCTTGTGGGAGAAAAATTTGATCCTAGTGGCATCAGTGAGGGTGGTGAAGGTCGGTTTGTGGCGCTACACAAGCCAATTGGCTTTGACACACTAGTGGAAAGGGTGAAATCACACTTGGAGCTCTCACAACGTGAGCCTCATTTTCTCTGATGGGCTCACTTTGTCTGCTGTACCGACTCCGTGGCTCCTTTGCTTTCTACAGTTCAAGTCGGTTATCCAGCAAATGATGAATCCCGATCATCCTCCATACGTACTATTGCTATCTGCGCTGGTTCAGGTGGGTCTATGCTAGGCGGGAAGCAAGCAGATGTATATCTCACAGGAGAAATGTCTCACGTAGGTCCTTGGACATTTACACGACGTTCCTTCATATAACTTACTTCTTGATTGTAGCACGAGGTTCTAGCTGCTGTCGCTGCAGGCAGGCACGTCATACTTTGTAAACTCTACACATAAATCTACCTAATTATTACTCACGTTTGAGTTTTAGGTGGACATGACAACACTGAACGTGGTTATCTTCCTATCCTAGCGAGAAAGTTACTTGCTGAGCTTCGCAGCCCACGAGCTACTGCCCGAGAATCTGTCGACATCGAGGTTGCTGTCAGCCAAGCAGATAAACATCCCTTACAATTTGTGTAAGGGTGTAAATGACTTTTACCAATATTCGCCTAGCCAATAACATTGTTTGCACAATGAATCAGAAATCTATACGCCACGTTTCCAATTCATTATTCCCTTCGAAGACATATCTTCGATAATGAACTTTCACTCAGTTTGCATTTCGCTGAATAACGAGGAGAGGAATCCAAAGATGATCCGCTCCGCATGCAGTTGGAACTTTGATAAGAAAACCAACGACGGCTAATGCAAGGAATGCATAGTTATATCGAAGAGCGCTCGGCAGGTTGATGCTGTGGGCAAGTTTCATGAACATGGGCCACGCAGGAAAGTCTTCCTCGACTCAGTTCGGCTTTCAAGTATTCGCTGTCGTGTGGCATCGTGCTGTGGCAAATCTCGGGAGTTTGAATGTGGACCATTTGGCGCACAAGTCGCAAGACCCTGAGCAGACTGCGATAGTCACCTTGGAAGACATTTTTGGAACCCCGGCGTCTACCTACTTGTGAAATCCCGATCTCGCGCCACCGCGTCTTGGAGCTCGTCCCACACGAATGACCGCATTTGATCATTACGATCAAACTTCCCAGAAGGGACCTTGTTTGCGGCTGGAATGTGGCCATGATGCCATACAATCAGTGTTTATGGTGACCGGGAATGGTAGTCTAGATGCCGTTTGTGATCCCGGAGTGGCAAATCGGGTTTGGGAACCAGGGATGCTCGACTAGCGTAGTCCTTCATTGGGAAGAAGTCTCACCAGGGGGTGACACACAGTGTTTGGGTATGAAGCCTCGAGGCTCAACTGAGCTCTCTTCACGCAGCTAATGAGATATCAAAAGGTGTGCTTGGTACATCATATATCACAAAGTCGGAGTTAAAGGAAAGAATAAATAAGTGGTAGTCCATGTCGTTTCATAGGTATCATGGTTCAGTCACCCGCCATCTAGGAGGCCAGCCCGATGACCGAGCCGGAAAGTCGGAACTACCATCTTACTCTACGCGTCATCTTGCAGAACTGGTATGGGGCACACAAAGACCTAGACTACCTGGACGTCGTGGGATCCGAACCTTATTCATTAATACTATTTGACCTATGAATCGGTAGTATATGACAGGGCTGGGAAGGTGTTCGAAGTTGACAACTCGTCAGAGGCAATCCATATGGACTCATATGATAACCAGTTGCTTCTGTTCAATCCGAGGTTTGCGGCGGAAAATGTGGTTCAAATGGAGTGCCGCCTAAAAGACAAGGGAGAAAATGCGGCAGGAAAAGATAATGTCGCATATCCGATGGTTACGCTTAAGCTTGGCTAGTCTCTCATGGATGGCCTAGTCCCATGGTCAAGTCAAAGAGGATAGATGAGTCTTGAGTAGATAGTCTGTGTGAAATCTGATTGCGATAAGTGTCAGTAGGGTTCAAGGGTCTATTAGAGACCAGTTGCGCGTTGCTTGAGTAGCGCTCATTTAGAATATCCTGGTCAGGTTGAGTTACGTTGTATGAGGATATTACGGACGTAAGCACTCAGCATAGTGGTAAAAGATAGCGAATACTCGGAGATACAAAATCGCGATGGCCGTTTTCATGAGGCTTTTTTTAGATGGATGAGTAATACCTTATAAAATATAGAAACCGCTTCCGGGTTGTCAGCAGAGTTGCTGGGAACAAAAAGTTTAAATATGGACCGCCTCTACTGACACAAGTCTTGGTCACGTGCAGGATCGGGCGCGACGTGACGACGTGACCTGACATTCTCAACTTAGCAGCGACTGCCAGTTTTCAGCCAAAGACGTCGGTGGGCAGCGATGGTTAGGATGCTGACAGACGAAGACCTCAGCTTGAGGCATCTTCCAGATATCTCTGATTCCTCTTTCTCGTTCCAAATTCCGACAACTTTGTTACCCAGAGGTGGTGACCTGATGGCTGAAGACAACACCTTTTTTGAAAATGCAAACCCAAATATCACTCTGACTACACCAGAACCTCTTGCAGTAGCTGCACGCCGCCTTACTTTACAAGAGTTTGCGCCTAGACTCGAGTCCAGTCCTCTGGCACAACAACCACAGGCTTCGCTGTACTTTAAAACACCGAGCACTTCGTACGGCCATATTGAATCTCATCCATTACCGATCAATGAAGCGCCTATATCAAATAAACAGATAAGGAGCTTGAGGAAAGAAATCACGAAGCACAAGCATCAGGATCAAGGTGAACCACAAGAACCTGATCCATGCTTGTCTGTATCTGTGACTTCATCTTCCACGCTCAACAATATTCTACCACAACCTCCTGCATTCCCTGAACGATTATCCCTAGGATCACAGCCAGAAGCCAGTTATTCTGGATTAGATTTACTTCAAGCTGCATCTTCCGCAGCATCAAGTGGGCACAAGGAAGAACTACAAGGCAACGCCAATCCTAGAGGATCGCGAAGGGGGCACCTCGGCAACAAGTCCAGACCGTCAAAACAATTGATTGCAACCTCCAGACCTCCCCGACAGGTAAAGTTTCTCTCATCTGCATCTGTCGTCTTGTTGACAGGATTCTTATCATTTAATCGGGCTCAATTTTTGATATGCATCATGCCCGCCCGTTATAGTCTCTCATCTCTGGAGGTATTGTCAAATCTCGGAGATTGAGCGTGACAAAAGGCAAAAAAAGCGTAGTCAACGCCTCCCTCTCTACTACTGCAATGCGCACTCTAAACAATCGACACAGAAAGCCTGACAGATTCTTGGACTCATTTGGCGTCGATAGATCAATGGATTCTAATCTCTGCATGTCCTCGTTTGCTTTGAGTAAAGGTGCGACAGTACAGCGTGTGATGTCTAGTCAGCAATTCATGAATGCACAAGACGATGACACGGAGTAAGTGTGCCTCATTATATGGTATACTGGCCTGTATTGTTGACGCAAAGGGTGTGTTGACTACCCAAGACCAATCAACCAAGGCGCAGAACCGAGAGTAGACAGACACGAACTACAGGACGTCAGGATGAAAGTGGATCCCTGCTTAACAGATGATACCCACATGAAGAGTTCTGGGGGCCAAGAAGATGATCGGGACAGGGCTCTCACGATATCTCAGCTCTCCCCTCGTAAGCGTAGTGCAGTGCAGTTTAGCACTTCGAACAAAAAGCGGCATGCGCCAGCATTTCGTCACAATCGACAATCTCAAACAAGAGACACGAGTTGCTCGTCGTCAAGCGGCCAACGATCATTGGCGGCATCTGTCGTCGCTCCTCTAGATCTGGGGTCTGTTACCAGTGGCGCTTGTTTGGGAATCTCAGATGTGACGAATGAAAATGAGGGTGGAAGGATGGAAGGAATCATGGTGGACAATAAACATGCAAAAACACAACGCTCTTCGATGTCGATTTCAACAAACGCGAAAGGGAGCTCCGCAAGAGTAGCTGATTCGGGACTAATGCCTATTCCGGGGCAAGTTGTGAAGAGACCTGTTAGGATTGGGGCGCGAAATCGAACACGAAGAAAGCTCAAATCGTCCTCTGCCGTTAGTGGTGGGGGGATATCGCGGCCTCGATCTAATTCTAATTCTGTTTCTGCACGTGCGGATGTTTTGTGTGCTAGTAAACGAGGGAAGCGCCTGTCACAAGTTCGAACTCGAAAAGACCGTGCAAGAGATCATCTCAATAAATCTGGCCAGTTGGGTCTAGAGATGGGCAACATTGAAGAGGTACAGACGAGTACTAGCGTAGACAAACTCAGACGTGTATGTACTCTTTGCTTTCGCATTGTTGTTCTTGATACTGACTTTCCAGCAAACTAGTCTGACATACAAAGTTCCACGTGTCCCGTAGAATTTCGGTTTGCTTCGGATCTGCGAATACAGGCCCGCAAAGGTCATGACGGTCAGCAAATGAGGTCGATATCAAGCAATAGTAGCATAGGCAATTCAGTCGTCCGCCCCATCCCTGACTTCAAGATATTACATGCTCAGATAGGTGCATCGCAAGCGCATCGGAAAGAGAATGTACATCCTGTAACGGCTCAGCCTTTTCACTGGGCTACAGATCAGCGAATCAAACAACGTAGGGAGTTTGATGATATGGTGAGGGAGAAGGTAAGACAGCGAGAAGTACTAGAAGAACAAAAGCGGAAGGAGCTGGAGGAGGAGGAAGAGAGGGGAATACGCGAATTAAGGAAGAGGCTAATACCCAAAGCAAATGTAGTACCCGAATGGTATAAAGGTGTCCCGAGAAGGAGGAAGGACGAAGGAACAACTTGACAGTGGTTTTTGGGAGGGGAAATGTGGGCATCGCGAGCACTATAGTATATTGTTAGATTCATGAAAGCGCCTATTGAATTAATTGATGTTCTGCAGTAGATCCCATGACAAGACTTTATTGTGGACGACACATGTCACTGAAGTCATTGAACGTGTTTGTTCCTGTGACTGAATCGCAAATCAACGGGTCCGCAGCCGGACTGGTTCCGGAGTTGTGGGTCAGTTTGTGGTTAATCTAGTGAACCGGGTTGAAATCGGGCAGGCAGAACTGGGCTGATTGAGTGCCAAGTCTATGGTTATTTCTGGCAAGTCGACTATAAATGACGAGCATAAAAAGCCAACTCTTTTCATCCCAAAAATCAGCATCTCATCCCAGCTACTCTACCAGCTCATCAACCATGTACTCGACTACTCTCATCGTTCCTGTTGCTGCTGCTGCCCAAGCAGTCGTTGTCTCGTCTACAGTCCTGAGCACCGCTCGTGTCTCTGAGACCTGCTCCATCGTCGACCACAGTGCACCCGAGTGTTGCCACTGTGGTTCCCGTGGCTACCACTCCCCCAACTGCCCGTTCCGCTGAACGATACTTGTGTACCACTCAGGCCATTTTCGTGAGCCACTGGTTTTCTTTGGTTGATGAGTGAAGAAGCTTACTCTTCTGTCAAACAGACTCTCTCAATGGCCGCTCCTGACATATCATCATCATCAATTTTTGTCGCAATCTGTGCTTTCGCTACGTTCGTCTATTTAATACCCCCACCTTTGTGGCATCACCATGATGGATAATGGAGAGAGAGAGAGGATGGATACTGGGAGGGGATACTAATGTGTGCTCAAGCCAATAATGTACTAGTATATCATCGTCATCGTATCTTGTACGCTTTGCTTGTGATGTAAGATAAGATCCTGTTTTGGATGTGCCTGGTTCGAATCTGGCATTTTCTCCGCAACCACATGATCGCACGCGACGCACAACAATAACAATCCATCATCGATGTGGAGTATTCTTCCGGTAATGGAAATAGCCGATCGGACCCAATAACTTTTCCAGCCTTTGTGGTTTTTGCCCTTTGTTTGCTCCTCGCCCTGTATAGTGAACGAAAGCTGATACATGGCGTCCACACTGGTGCTTCCTCATTCTGTAGACTTGAAAGTTTCAGTTCCAGATGAACACGTTCTACTTATAATATTTAATCGACCCAAGAGCCTTAATGCTATGACCCCAACCATGACAGAGGACCTCAAACGTGTGTTGGACTGGTTTGAACAAGAGCCTGAACTTTGGTGAGTGCATTGTTGCGCAAACATGTTTGGCCATGATATCACTCTTGTCTGAAGGGTCGTCATAGTGACTGGTGCTGGACGACTATTTTGCGCTGGTGCAGATTTGAAAGCGTAAGTCCTGTTAGACTTCGTTTCTCGTTCATCATTCAATTCCTTCAGGTGGAATGAAAATCAGCAGGCCGGTGTGAGGAATGAACAGAAAGGTTTGGTGTCAGAGCCAAATGGCTTTGGGTCCCTCTCTCGAAGGCAATGCAACAAGCCCATTATCGCTGCTGTAAATGGAGGTGTCTATGGTGGAGGTGTGGAAATGATTTTAAATTGCGATATCGTCATCGCAAGTGAAGATGCTAAATTCGCTCTACCGGAAGTGAAGCGGGGTGTCGTTCCTGCGCAGGGAGGTGAGTGAGCTAGATCCAAAGCGGAAGGCTGTTCCTACCGTTAACGCTGTTTTGCGGTATTCGCTTGCCATGATTGTGCTTTGTTACTGCCTTATAGGAATACCCCGCTTGTCCCAAATAGTCGGCCATCAGGTATGTACTTCCCTGGAAATTTTATCCTTTTTTTCCCCCTTTGTTTCCTCCGAAGCATCTATAATGCATCTATGATCTATGATTCGAGGAGCTATGCATGCGGTTTCAATGACGTTTAGATCGATCTTGGAGTGAATTGACTTCCTGTTTCGACAGTTTGCTTCTGAAATGGTGCTTACAGGCAGGACGATCACAGGTCAAGAGGCGGCAAATCGGTTTGGCTTGTGCGTATCAAGTTTTTCTAGATATCGATGGAATTTATTAAGGAAAATGTCTCCCATCCATTCCTTTTCTGTCCCATCTCCGACGAGTGGATAATAGCGTGAATACTCTTGTTCCGACTGATCAGTTACTTCCGGCAGCACTCAGAGTCGCTAAAGAGATTACATCAAATTCTCCTGATGCAGTCCAGAGCACGAAATATGGGTTGTTGCAGTCTCAGCAGCTGAACTACCACAAGGCCTTCATGACGCACGCTCGGAGCGACTTGAGCACACGAGTATACGAAGGGGAAAATATCAAGGTATCTTGACCAATGATCGTTTGTGATCTAACTCACCTCCCTTGTCAGGAGGGACTCAAGGCTTTCGCTGAAGTGAGACAATAGCGCCTAAAAATTT
>Ga0153986_1000300_pt1 | contig 15873 bp, 23 predicted proteins | sample TSGA070MetaG_FD_104724 | JGI IMG/M metagenome (GOLD analysis project Ga0153986, IMG submission 104724) | Attine ant fungus gardens microbial communities from Georgia, USA - TSGA070 MetaG | ecosystem: Host-associated > Fungi > Mycelium > Unclassified | place: USA: Georgia, Alexander Wildlife... | reverse complement strand
TGTGCAGCAAATAAGTGAGTAAGAAGCCGACGAACTGGAAAGACACTGAAACAAGCATGTTCCATAAGAAGGAAAAGACAGAACCAGTTGGCAAGGAGTCGATGATCATCTCGCCAGCAGAGTTGGGAGAGAACGGCGCATGGACGGTAGTTTCCCAATACGGAGGAACAGCATCGGCTTGAGCAGACTGATATGAAGGCGGCGTATCGTTCCTAGTCTCTTCTGGGACGAGGTAAGTATCATCGCCTAGATTTTCTCGTTTGAGTACTATGATCGAAACAAGATATCTGAGAACTAACCTTGTTGGATGCGCATTGGTGCAGTAGGCTTTGCTGTGACATTGGCGAAAACACCATCGTTTGAAGACCCACTTCCGACTGGTCCAGAAGGCCTGTAGTAACCGATGCGGAATTTATGCACTAATCGGGGAGGGAGAATAGCAGCAGCGGTACGTCTGAGCCAGTTCATATGGAAGGGAGGAGCGGCTGGATGAAAAGAAGGGATGAGGCCATTCGAATTTCCGATGTTATTTGGGAGAGCTGTGGAGGAAGGGATAGGTGGTGAGCCCGGGGGAGGATAGTCGTAATCAACATTTTCAAAATCGTAAGTGGATGGTACTGTGGCAGATTGAGTTCTGCTTGGATTTGCAGAAAATCTGAATGCATTGGATGCTGTCTGTGGGTTAAGAGGCTGAGTTTCCATAGGGTTGTGACTGTCATTGTCGTCGTTGTCGCTGTCGTCGTTGTCATTGTCGTCGTCGTCCTCTGAGTAGTCAAAGGCTGCAGCCATCTCCTCCTCCTGATCACGTTGCGCCTGAGTACCTAGTCGAGAGTTGAGAAGAGGGGCATAGCGATGGGACATGATGGTGAACAAATGAAAGAGCGGGAGTGAGGCTGTTCCACAACCTTGTTTGGTTATCTTTGGCGTGGATGATAGATAAATAACATCAATATTGACTTGGATGACGTCAGCAATGGCTCTCTGCACACTCCACCATCGCATCGGTCATGTGACCCCATTCTATCCCTACGCCACATTGCTCATCACCCCCAACGGCTCCATCTCTCTCCAACCTGTACACCCACTTCGCCTCACCTCCTCGACCCTTGATCGTCTCTACTACTACCTCGCCCTCCAGTGCGACGACCAGCCACAGTCTTCCTGGCACTTGTCCTCCGTCAAAGCGGTATGCCTTTCTCTACCCTTTTCGGGTCAAAGTTCATCCTTTCCAGTGCCATCTACCCCATGCTACTTCCCAGACGCTCGTTTTTCATATCAATAATTTAAAACCTTTCGCTGTCGATTATTTTGTCTCCCCTACCCCTCTCGACGCCTCCTGCCCCAATGTAACTCCTAAAACATACCTCGTCGAGTCCATCCGAGCTCTCAACACTACACTCATCCTCAAATCGTCACATTCACCTCCACTGTACGAGACCTTTCTCTTCAATTCACCTGACTCATGTCGTTTTAGGCCTCAGCTTCGCAGTCCCCTGCCCCTCACCCCGACAGGTCAACCCGTCCAGACCCTCCCCCACAAGTCCTTCCTTCAAAAGTACTGGATATACATTGCCCTTTTCTTGTTAGCTCTAGGTTCGTGCTTCGGTCACATTCACTCAACCGCTGACCTTAATGGCCCTTTAGTCCTGACAAGCAGCGAAGATGCAGGGCCTAGGAGACACGCCCAAGCTTAAATTTATAATTCATGCGTTGGTGGCCCAGCCACCATCTACTGCTCATCTCAAGCACGTGTATCATACATTAACACTACTCATCGTTAGTCCAGACCTTGTCCATCTGCTTTTTGAATGGTTCCAGCGTCATCTCCAAAGCCGAACAAGGAAATCCAATCTCAAACTTTTCCAGTACGTTCGGGTGCAGGATGCCCAGAATTCCAATTATAGTGTCATTTATTGTGCTCTGAGGCGTTTGCTGGAATCCTGAGAACTGGCCCCGTTTGTCCAGAGGTGGTCTATAATATATCGTCGCGGCTCGGTCAGGGAAAAACATTGGGTCTAAACTTTGATTTTAGTTTATCCCGGTTACCATTGGAGCAACGTACTACTCGATTCCTGCAAGTAATAACCCGTTGCAGCCTCCTTATCAGTGCTCTGAATGCGAGGTACTTCAAGCATTTTCATTGCACGATCAAGAAGACCATGAATGACTTCAAACCCGGCCGTCTTATTACACCACACCGCACCTGCATGCCGTTGGTTACGTGCCTGGCGCTCCCGTTTGCTATCTTTGAATGCCACGTCTGACGTCTCAAAAATTTTAATAGGAAGAGCGTGTGAGCGATTCTCGCGGATAGTCTTCAAGAGACCAGAGATCAAAGTCGTTCGAACTACTTGGAATTCGAGCGATTTAGGATTCGCAATCTTGATCGCTGTGTTGTTGTCATCCTCTTGGTTTAGCCATTCAAAATTTTCCTCATGCGAACACTATCATAATACATTAGTTTTGGTTTATTGATAACGATTGAGCTTACAAGAATGAGAGGCAAAACTTCAACCCAGCCTGCCAGAGCCCATTCTCGACGAATGACATCGGATAGTTTACCCATTGTCAAAGGCTGACCCACTGTACTCGTTGTCGGGGACACGTCTGGGAGATTATTGAATCCATACGCTATCGCCGCGTCTTCCATGATATCACATTCATGAAGGATATCAGGCCGAGTGGCTGGAACGTGAACAATAATTTCATCTGTATTTTCAGATGACAATTCGGTACGCAAGCCCATTTTCTCAAGTAACGCCGAAGCCTCTGGTGCATTGAGATTGAGTTTGGTGCAAGAGTTGATGTAAGAAGCATGTGCAACGGTTTGACGTTCGGAAATGTCGGGTGTGATGCAAACTTTGCCATCAGGATACACCACCTTGATGGGTTCAATTCTTAAGTATCTATGAGTATAAAAGGGGCGGCCAAAGTCCTTCGTGATTCTTACGTGAATGGGTCATCACAATATTCAGAAAACATTGTAGTGACTATGTTGACGACAATATCGAGTTTGGTTTGATCAATAGCGGTGACATCGATGAAAACGTTATGCGTATTCAAGGTGATTTTGCTATGTTCAGAGTTGATGATAGGGGGCATTGAAAGGACGTGATCTTCAGCATCATAGATAATTGGGTATACTGGTGAATCTCGAATAATATGCAAGTATCTCGCGAGATGTTTTTCGGACTGGTGGATAATCAATCTAGTCAGACTCAGGAAAGAAAGGACGAAGGGGGTCGTCTATCGCAGGGAAAAAAAAGTCCGTTTATACCTCACCTCATAGACAGTCATCAATTCTTCTGCAGTATAGGCTTGGTCTTTGTTCAAAGGAACAAATTTGATGTCTTTCGGAGGCTTTGCCTCATATCGAAAGGGCGGGATCAGGGTATCTAGATCGTGTGTTCCGATAGAAACCAATTGTCTCCTTCGACAAATATTCTGATGCAATTTATCTTGAAGATCAATGAAAGAATCATACGACCTTGGAGTAAATTTGATATTTCTGAGGATGGCACCTGCGAAGAGAGGACGGATTTTTGCAGTCTGAAGGGTAATATACATTCACATTCCAAGCACTCGAGTAAGAGTCGAATTCAAACGCACATCGGGGTGAAGATTGATTGTTAACAGATTCACTTTCCCTCCGGGAGGGTATACAAGCTTATATTGAGGGGCAGGGGCGTTGCCCAGGAAAGTATTCAGAACTCTTGAGATACCTTCTATGCAGAGTAAATCATATCTAATCCTCTATTAAGCCTGTTTCTTTCTGTCCTACAAATGAGATCGCGTACCTATTTGCAGGAGTCTCTATTTTCAGTTGCTACCGATAGCACAAACAACAATATGAGTATGATATCAGTATTACATCCTAGTCGTACCGGACGTTCTGCAGGCAATCCTTTCTTGATAGCTTGTTCTACTTCTTCCGTGGTCTGAGCCAAAAATATATCAGCATGTTGGCGAGTAACTTTATCCAGACAGGAGAAAAGTACATCTTCGTCAATTTCAAGGCCATACTCAAAGCATAACTTGTCAAAGTCTTCAGTCGCTATTGCTTCAACTTAGAATCAAGTGGGAAATCGAATTTCAACGGGATGCCCACAGTACTCTTGTCCAAGTCGTGCCCAGAGATCGGCCTTGTCAACAGAAATCGTAGGCATTTTTCGACACGGGTGGAATGGCAAGGTCTAGAAATGATCGAAAATGATTGAGAAATGATTGAGTCCCCTAACTCCGATAATTAGATAAGATCAACCTTGATGAAATACGTCGCTCTTCTCAGTGGTGGTAAAGACAGCTGCTTCAATCTCTTACATTGTCAGAAGAATGGTCATGAACTTATTGCTGCTGCTTCTCTTGGACCAGAAAATGGGAAAGGTCAGGCCATCTCATTTTCAATTTCATGTTTGCTGACTCTCTTTCCCATTCTCCCGCTTTCCTTTTTTATTTAATCTTCAGAGGAACTCGACTCGTTCTTGTATCAGACTGTTGGACAGGACGCCATACACTTTGTTGCGCGCGCTCTTGATGTTCCTCTATATCGACGTGTAATTTCTGGGAGTGCAATCGAACAAGGCCCTGAGTATGGTACAAGAGGAAAATTCACCGCTTACAGTGTTCCAGGGGATGAAACAGAGGACCTTTATGATTTACTGGTATCCGTAAAGGTAATATATACCGAGAATAACATCCAAATTTTCCTCTTATTCACATGCCGAGAGGATTAGGCTGTTCATCCCGATATCCAAGGTGTGTCCGTCGGGGCAATTCTATCAAATTATCAACGTATTAGAGTGGAACATGTGTGAGTCTCCTTAGATCTCAATCGTATTCCCTCAGAAACACTCTTCCAAGCTGTTCTCGCCTAAGCTTGACACCCTTAGCATATTTATGGCAACGTAACCAAGCAGAGCTGCTGAATGAAATGGTGGAAGCGGGAATAGAAGCTATCCTGATTAAAGTTGCAGGCATTGGGCTGACTCCTGATCATCTGGGGAAATCACTAGCTCAGATGCAATCTCATCTAATAAATTTGGTACAATTTTTCAACCATTTTCCCATCCCCTTTTTGAATTTTTAACAATCCAACAGAACACGCTTTACGGTTCCCATATCTGTGGCGAGGGAGGAGAATATGAATCTTTGACCCTGGATTGTCCGTTGTTCAAAAAAAGGATACAATTGTTAGTCATTATCATATTGCAATACGACCCGATCCATTGACCCTCTCCCTTCCGAAAAATGTGATTTTCTTAGGAATGACATTGAAATTGTCATCCACTCGGATAACGCATTTGCCACAGTCGCCTATCTCAGAATAACAAATGCTATTCTCATTCCAAAAGAAAACCCAAACGTTCAGCTCTTATCAGTTCCGCCACTACTTGAAGGCGAGTTCCTCTCCGTGCAAGATAAACTTCAAGAAGAGATAGATACAAATGGATCTGAATGGCCTGTTATTGAGAATCTGGACCTTTCTCCAGTTATCAACTGTTCCAGCTCTCAAGTCGGTAATTGGGTCTCCGTTTGCAACGTTCAACGTTGTGCATTGGAGCCTCAACGAGATGTATCCCTTGAGGATGAAGTCGAGGAATGCTTCACCATCCTACAAGGTGGGTCAGTCAGTCAAGCAATCCAACTGCCTATCTCACTTATCATTCAGAATATCTTGGACGATATCAACTCACCATCTCCGACTGTACCAATATCAATCTATTCATCTCCTCCATCGACTTATTTTCTCGCATCAATACCATCTACGAAAAATACTTTGGAACGAGTCCACCCTCACGCACTTGCGTTGCTGTTGATCTTCCTCGTCCTATACGAATCAGGCTAGACTGTACCGCCTTCATTGAACCTCACCCTTGCTCAAGGCAGGCTTTACATGTCCAGGGACTCAGTTATTGGGCCCCTGCCAACATAGGACCATACTCCCAAGCAGTAGTAGTATGAACCCTTCCCTTCCGACTCTGGACTTTAAAGCTAAACTTAAAATCTCAGGCCGAGGAACGAATAACAATATCTGGTCAAATTGGATTGAAACCGAGCAACTTGACTCTACCCGTGCCGCAGTCACTAGCGACGGAATTTGTTCTATCCTCACAGCATGTCACGAGAGTGACCGCAGCTCTTCGCTGTAGTTGGGAAGGATTTACGCAATCAACCATTTACTTTCTAGATGACGCGAAGCATATGCACGTTATTCGTAAGGGACACAAGCTTCTTAATGTCTGTTCAGTTTGTTTCATATAGCTTCCACTGCTGCCACCTGCTCATCCGCACCGCAGCTCCCTGATTCCCCTACATTATTCGTCGCAGTGAAAGCCTTGCCCAAAAATGCACTCATCGAACAACAAGTCCTACTTCATACTGGTCGTCGAGAAATTGAAGATGACGAAGGCGACATAGAGGTTCAGATAGCTCACCCTGTTCTGTGCACATGTGCGATCAGTTTTACTCTTAATAAGTTCGGCTGATGCTTTTCCCCGCTTCTTTTCCAGCCGAAACAGAGGGAAACGGGTCCAAAATATACAATGAGAGTCTCAGTTTCCAAAACGGTCCCTTCCTTTGTGGGGTTATATTTGGGAGAGGGATTGGTAATATTAGCCCTCCCAATTGTTGTCCAGACAGAAGCTGATCAATCTTCGTTCAGATGAAGCACATATGCGATCAAGCCTAATGATGACCTTTCAATCGGAAGCTGTTCTGTCCGCACGCCTATTCTACCAACCCAAAGCTCTGCCTTTTAGTACGTATTTAGATGTCATAGAAGCAAAAGCTATTGTTGACTTCCACAGTCACTACCATTACCTCCAAATGCAAATTCCCTGTTGCATTGGTGCCATGTCGTGCCATATCTTCGATCAGCGGCAATGGATGGGATTACGCATTACACGTTATGGGCATTGATAAAATGAAAGTATAATTCCGAATAGCATTCTTGACTAGACAATTACTGATAGTTACGAAAACCTATACATGTGTGAAAGATTCCATGATAGATACCTAGTTTGCGACACTAAAGAGTTCCGGGAAATCGCGACTTATTCACCGAACAAGTCATGGGGAAGGTTCTTCACCAAGCAATTGCATCTCGCCCAAACGCCTTCGCATGTCTCGTTCCGTAGGCGTAGGGGGCACCATACGTGCAACAAAGGCTCCGACGAAGGCACACAAGCCGCCGAACCGTAGGACCCAGCCCACCCCGGTTTTTCCATAATAGGTCTCACCACCACTCATTCCACTACTGATCGTGGCCGGTCCGTCCACGAATCTGAAAATGATGCTGTTCACAACAGCAACCTGGAAGATATCTGAGGTTCAGACATCAAGACGACAAATTACAACCAGACGTACAAGGAATTGAGGAGCAACGATTGCTAGATTGTGAATACCTAATACAGTGCCCCCTGCAAGTGGAGTTGGAGGTGCTGCTCCCTCCCCTGACATAATGCCAGACTCGTCCAATGACCAGCGTCGAAGGAGAGGTGTCCTCTCTCCATTCTTTCGCGTAAGCCCAGATGTAGATATATGTCGGGTGCGACCAGGTGGGCAATTAGCAAGAGCCAAATCAGTGGCAGGTTTGAGCGGTTCCTTCAACAGCTGGTGGCATTTCAGTCATGTACTGAGTTGCAGGACGACAAGTGACCTACCTCCATGATGATTGCGAATGGGGCCCACATCGCAACTGCCCAGGAGATGCCAACTAGGCTGATGAAAATCGTTGCCTATGAAAACTTGAATTTCGATGAAAAAAGAGGAGTTTTGTAGACAGTTTACCTGAGTGACCGTCTTGATGAAAAAGGTCGAAAACGTCAGGAGAGCGTACAAAAGCATGGCGCCGGACCAAATATTCCTCAGGAGAAAAGGGACTGTTGGAAGTTTCAAAGGTTTCCCTTGGCGAGCAGCATCAACTTTCCATTGTCTAACAGTTTCACGAAGTCGAGTCATTTCTGCATCCTCATCAACGTCGGTTTTACGCCCGAGAAGTCGGCGATCGCGATTTGCAAGGTAAGGAAGAATTGTTCCAGCGATAACACCAACTGATTGAAGTCAACCTAGCTGGGGATAAATTGAGGAAAGATGTATACATACCGACACTATAAATCAGCATCGCGAATTCACCTTTCCGAGTTGCAAGTTCAGGGTCTGGTTCTCGATCCAATTCATGGGCCATGACTTGACCAACGTAAGTGGTCCTAGTTGGATTCAGTACGTCATCACTGCGAAGCTAGACTGGACATACGAGTAGAACAAGAATGGAAACCTACATACTGAAGTCAGCTTCTCGTGGTCCTACAATCTTGTTACCACATACCATCCCATAAAAGCAAAAATTTGAACATAACAAACTCGGCGAATAGATTTGGGAAGTCGAAGGACGGCCGCTCGGATGTTGTCGAGGACTTCTCGAAGGCCATTACTATGTATTGATGGTTAACGCAATTTCAGCTGACGGGAGGATCTAACGAGTTTATCACCTGTGACTTTGCTCCTTTCTTGGTCGTTCTTCCTCCTCGTGACACACACAAGTAATGGCCACCGTTATTACTAAAATGACGATGCAAATGATACAAAACTTTCGGAACTGTGATCCCTTGATGAGCCGAATGACTGGGAGCTTAGCCAAGGGTAAGAAACCTGAGACATGAAATGAGCCAGTTATACTGTCGAAGGGTTCATTATCGAGCTCACCGAAACCATAACCAACGATATTGCCGGCATTTGTCATACGACTGTGCCAGGCGTTACCAGTATTGAGCTGGTTTGGGGGGGATATATCCAAAAGAAGATTTCGGAGTGAGGCTTGGAGTCCATTCAAAGCGAAATCAAGAACATAGAAGGAGATGATGGCGAATACGATAGCGACGTTATTCGCCTGAGGTGTTGAGATTGGATGCGGCTGGATGTATTAAAGCGAATTCGTACCTTATCTTTCCTGGAGTCATCCCAATCACCAGAACCAACAGCGAAAATGTCGACCCAAAATTTAGCAAGAGGGACACAATATGCCAACGTAAGAGTTGAGATAACCAAAGCAACTGTTGAAAGAATAATCCAGAACCGCCTGCGATACTTCGAAGTTGATGAGTCGGAGACAGCCCCTTATCGCCCACATGGCGTAAATCACTCAACCAGCGGCTTGCATATAAAAGAACGTACCGATGACGGGTTGTGCTATCAACCCACTGATAGGACCTGCTAACCAGACGAGCGATGTCAACTGTTCCGAAAGGCCAAGGCTCAACAGAAATGGTGTTCCGTAACTATAGTGGAACGACGGTGAGTCTGTGCCTCCCAGAACATGATAAGCTGTTAGCTTACCCTAGCTCTACTGTCCAGGCTATTTGAGCACCAGCCATAGATATACTAAGGGTTATTAGGTCCCTTGTCGACAGTGTGCGCTTTCCAGGGTTCGCTGCATCTTGGCTGCCATTTCGTGGTGTCGAGCGCAACTCAAGGCTGCCGTTAAAGCTTGTATGAGGACGACTTACTCCCCTGGCATGTCTAGAAGGCCAGGCAATCTGGGTGGTAGGGTCTGGGTCGCTATCTGAGGCTGGAGGAATCATGGGGTATGGGGGCCGTTGGGTGGCCAAAAGACATGAGGTCCGCTTTTGTAGATGTCAATTACCGGCGTCACTCATGCGCTGCAACACGCCGAATTCGGCTTCTGCCGACTTAGGAACTGGGCTCGGACGTTTTTAACTCAGGTTCATACAATGTTGGAATGCTGACATTTAATAGTACTCCTCCACCTGACCACGGACCTTGATCCTTGCTCTACTGTACACGAAATCTGATAAATACAATCCGTGAAGAAAACATTTGCCAAACAAAGTCCAGACGATAGATAATCATACAACGCTGGTGACACAATTCGGGAATACAGACCAGCTGCAATCCCTAAGGTCCACGTACCGCGGTAACAGATATACCACGTCGATGATTGGATGAATGGTCCAAAGCATGTAAGGGTTTAGACAAAATTTGGAATCCCTTCCGTCGAGAAGCAGTAGGAGTACTTGACTCTTCCTGATGCGGCAGAGGAGGCTCAGGAAACTTGGCATATTGGCTTGGCGGACCAGCATAGGCATTCGAAGCTTCGCCCGTACCAGTTGGGGTAGATGATCGTAATGAATTTGATGTTGATGATGATCGAGTAAGTTGATGTCCAACTGAAGGCGTCGGCTTCGTGCTAGGATTGGTCCCCGCTCGGATTCGATTCTTCGCAGGATTTGGGGCATCGTGAGTATGTCGTAGTTGCGCTGCAGATGCAGATGGCCGAAGCCTCCGCGGGCTGATGATCCCACCTTGAGAGAAATCGTTATGCGCTTCGTCATGAACTGTTAATACATTGGAATATGCGGTATTAATTTGCGACTTCGCATCTGTCGACGAGCTTTCGCTTCTGTTTCTTCGCATGTATTTTTCTCGAGCATCTGCATCCTGCACTCGTACCCTACTGGCAATCGGAGATAGAACAGAGGCCGGACTAATGACCGAGGCACTTGCTGGTGGTTTCACATTGTTGGTGGAAGGTAATTGAGGATTAGGAATAAACGTTTTCGGACTATAGTAGAATGAGCCGGACCCCGTGGTGGAAGGTTGAGAGGGGGAAGAAGAGGTTGTCAACGGAATTTGGCCTGGGCCGTCGATATCCCCGCTGTCAGAAGTAGCAGTCGTACGACTGGTGCCGGATCCACTTCGTATCCTCGGCATTGCATCTCGAATACTGGACGGAATGCTGATCGGCGTTGATAACCCATAATCAAGTGGTCTAGCATTTTGTACTGCAATACGACGTGTTTTTTTGGTGATCTCGTACTGTTTTTCGGCCGTTTTTTGCATTTCTTGAGTGCTAAAGCTATGCAGTTGTGTTGTCAGCAGGACTGAAGAACGAGTGATATAGTAACATACGAGTAGGCATAATCAGATGCTACGAAGCCTTGGTTATTGCGTAAATTGTAGTTACACCCTCGCTCGATAAGGAGTTGGACAATCTAAAACGTGTATGGCATAGGTATCGTATAGTATGTTCTTCAGGTAAATAGACTCACCGAGACGTGCCCCCAAGCACTCGCACTTTGGGCATCCATTAATCCAGGAGCTAGATTCACACAGTAAATCTCACTCACTAGTGCAGCGGTGAATTTCCCTGATTGTCGGATAGGTTGATATCCGCATTAAGATCACAGAACATCTAACGAGGCGAATCAAGTAGGGTTTTGCCCAAGAGAGAACATTTGAGACATACACGAACCAAATCCTCACTTCCTTTCACAGCAGCTAGGTGCAACGCAGTCCTACCTTGCACATTTGACCAATCCAACAAGTCCATATGGCTGGCCTGATAGCGGTCGTAATAGAGTCGAGCCATCCGCAGCGCAGCACTATCGAAGTCAAGAGTAGACACGGACGAACTGTGGACCTTGGGCGGTGGTACACAATCTGCTAAGATCATAAGGATGGTATTGTTTTCGGAGTCCTACATGTTTTCGTGGTTTACTTTCTTGCGGGATGAAACAACGAAATTCATACCCGGCTTAACTCCCGATCGTCATGACCAGATCCAAGCAAGAACTCGAAGGTCTCTTCATGACCAAGAATGGCGGCCCATGCTAGAGAGGTGAACCTTCGCGGTGCCGGGTCGGCATTGCGCATATCCGTCCTTTGGACCAGCCTTCTGACGAGAAAAAGGTTGTTTTCTGTAACAATAGGTATCTAGAGCAGGTGGGAGATCAAACAGACCTACCCTTGACTGCACGGCGCAGACGCGATGGGGAATCCTTTTCTGCCATTACGGCTGAAAGAAAAGAGATGGCAATAAGCCCGATAGTTATAAGCGAAAACAATCAATCAATGAACTGTGCATGCCACAGCCAAGTAGGTTCATCACGTGGTATAATGGAGGAAGCCCAGAAATCCATAAACCATGCATGAGATGAATCCTATCAAGGAGACGACAAAACGCATCCAATCTATGATAATGATACTTAAATATGTCTGGAAACGTACAATTAGTGCAAGAGAATTACTGATAGTACATCTGACATGGAAAGATTCAAAGATTCAAAGGTCTGTAAGTGATATCATAAGAGAAAACACCAGTTCAAGCAAAATTTGAGGTACTAACACCGGAAAGGGGACTTCTCGGGTAGAAAGGGTGTGGATGAGTTGTGTTAAAGAATTATGATTCAGTTGCTATCATCGTCGCTAGTCGCAGTTTCTTGATCCTCTGTGGTCTGTAGCTTTCTCTAGGTCTACAGACTAGACAGCCCGGCGTGTTGCCACCTATCACACAACTTAGTCGGCCTACCGCCAGATTGATTGTCTATAGACGCCGCTAGTGATACATAATCATTCAATAGTTCGTTGAAAGAGTCGTGCGTTCAACATGTCTTACGTGGAAATACCAAATGGAGAGCAATATACATCGACATTTTGAAGGGTGGCTGAAACAACAGCGATGACAAAGCTGGACCCTGAGAGTGGCGATGCTCCAGGTCCTCTGTTCTATAGTAGGTCTATAGTGGCCACCAAGGATGCCTAAAGTTGTCTCACGTTCAGCAGTCTCGTCGTCAACTGACGGTGAATTGAACACAGTTATTGTGACTAGCACTACTGCTGATCACATATTTCAGCTCGGCCGACAGCGTCCTCAACAACTGCTTTACGCGTGTATTGTATGTCTAGCTACTTGGACCCATTGAGACAGACATGCTCATTCTGCGTTAGATTGCATATGCGGCGAGTTTATTGTACGTTGATCCTCGAAAAAACCCAGTCTCATACTGAATTGGCTTCTTGGTCTAGCTTGTTATTGACAAGGGCCTGGCATCACTGCCGAGGCGTCAGACAGATAATGCAATCGTCATATGTGCACAGGAGAATGATACAGGTAAAGCTAGGATGTTTAAGCTAAATGCGACTGCCAGTGAACACCCCATTCTCCTTGAAAGGTAAGAATTTTATGAATTTTGTTTTCATTATGATTGAATATATGTAGGAGCAACGGACATGAACGACAGTACCGATTTCTTTGTCCAAGATGCTCACTGCCAATTGGTTATCAGACGTCGCCTCCACCAGTTAGATCTGCCCCTTATTTCTACATCCTATCTGGTGCTCTCTCCCCACTTCAGGGACAAGTCCCATCAGATGCATTCAATGATACATAGACCATTAGCCAATACACAGAATGATATTTAAATGAGAGGATACATATTTGCAGTCCTGTTGTCAGATGTAAGCATCTAAGCGGAATCACAAGACTCGAGAGAAAGGTAGCTCATCTACCGTTGTAGAAAAAGATCACTCAAAACAAGCATGTCCTTTGGACATGTGTTCAGACAGTGTGAATAGAGTGTAATCATAGCCAGTGAAGAAAATTTACAGCTACTCACCAGTAGTGATCTCGCAGGAAGGAAGTGACACGACACAGCCAGTGTTTGCTTGAAAATAATTTTGCTTTGGCATGGTATTGAGAGACAAACATGAGCAAGCACTCCTGCGGTATTGAGTCCATGGAGCTCGTATTGCCTGATCTGTGTGAGCACGAAGTTGAGTAATGCACCGTTAAAATTCAACAAATCAGCGCGTGTATGCAGATGGATGATGCAGGATTGAAAACAAACTACCCTGAGCGTCCGATACCTGGGCGTCTAAGTCTAAAAAGGAAGTCCAACACCACAGTACCTTGTCGTAAACCACGATCATCCCAGATTTCATTTGCCTCGTTTCCTGGTGCGTACAAGTACAATGAGTCAATCTATACAGCCTCCGACGGCGAGAGAGGCTCGCCTAGAAACTCTTCTCAGCGAACGTGATATTCAATTATCAGAACTCCATGCAAGTCCGAGTATAGTGTTTCTCTATCCCACCATCTCACATACTTTATAGGATGAGGTGGCGCAACTTCAGGCCCACCTTCCTGCACAACCCAATTTATCCGACACCACTCCTTTGTCTCTCCCACCAGCAGTTTCCTCGATTCTTCTTTCCCAGTTGTCTACAGGCGTTCCAGGATCAGCCTTATCTAACTCGAGTACTGTTGTCGCTGCACTAACTCAGCGTGCACGACTACTCCAAGAGGAAAATGATGAGCTATATGATATTCTAAGATTCAGCGAAACCGGCAAACTCAGGGAAGAGGTTCGTGGCCTGCGGAGGCTTGTGCAGCGGCTACAGAGTGCCTTATGCCGTACGTACTTTCCGCTGAAGACAGGGTTGATTGAGCTGACAACTTCTCTGACATCTTCACAGAGTCTCACGAGACACTGAATATACTTTCGTGAGTCCCAAACAGCATGACAACTTCAAAGTGCTTAAGCTCCGCATGATAGTCGTGAGCTGGACAAGTCCTATGAATTATATCTGAGCGTGGCACAATCCGCACCTAGCCCTCAGCTGTCACCGCAAACATACCCACCATCACCATGTGCCAACTACACATCCCAAGCAAATGTCAATGCAAACCATAGCTCGAAGCTCCCTCCTACTGGTCCTCGCGCACAAAAGCGTCCCCGCCTTTCAGAAGCCAATGCTCAATCAGTCTCTGGCCCTGCAAAACAGCATAATTCGGGCAGCCACAACCATTACAGCCATAATTCGGCAAAGCGCGGAGTGGATGGCCAACCGAAACGTGGAGACAAAGATAATCGTGGGGGTAATGATACCAACAAAGGAAATCGTACATCAAAGATGGACATCGACAATGAGCATTCTATGCCTTTAGAACCTGCGCGAGGTTGGGAAAAGGACGCAGGTCGTGAATTCGACAAAGATCGCGGCAAGGAGAGGAATAAAGAACGTGAACATGATAGAGGTCCAAAGGACTCAGATCATAGCAGTCGTGACCGAGACAGAGGGAACACCAGCAATACCAGGAGAGGTGGATCCAGCCGCGTAGGTGGTCGCCGAGGTGACCGGCCTAATGGCGGTGCATTCCATGGTGTCGGCAACGCATCTTCAAATAACTCCTTTGGTGTCAATGGAGATCGGACGTTGGCAGAACGGATGGGTTTATAAGTTGTATGAATCCCTTTGTTCTCCGGCTACTTTTTGCATTCCTTTTTTCTCCTGTTTGTTTCAGAATCATGCTGCTTCTTTTTTCTTCCCTTTCTACTCTGACGGAATATTATGGGCAGACTTTTGCACACAGAACGATGTCTTTCTTCCGATGCTTCAGTCCATCCTGTTTAGTACTATGTATATATATCCGGTATGACTTCATCTCGCTGATGAAATGTAGCCCTAGCTGACTTATTTTCTCACTTATGAATCTGCAGTCGTCCCTGATTCTTTCACTCACGAATTTGCAGTTATTTGCAGTTGATCTTGAATGTAATCATATATTTTCCCTGTTTCGCTGTTCTCTTTGAATTGAATTTTTTTTGCATTCCTCGTTCCTTACTGCATAGTTTGTGATTTGTGGTTGGTGCAAAAAATTCACCGCAAATGTGATAGTTCCTGACGGCCTGAAATTTTCAAGATTCAACGCGTTCCACAGCCTATTCCACGGCCTATTCCACAGCCTATGATGGTATCGTCAGCAGGGTATAGATCAGATGCTCGACAGTGTCAATGAACCAAATGTGGATCTCGTCGCTGACCAAGTAATAACTGCTCCTTTTTCCCAGGTTTCAATAAAAGGATTGAGTCGTTAAGTTATTCTTGAAGGTATTCTTGAGCGCTCATACGTGGTCATGGTGACCGAGTAGTGAGCTGCTTTAGCGTAAGTAGTATCGTAAGTAATAGTGCCAACTTTTCCTCCTTCATAAATTCTATACAATGAAGAGAGACGGAAACAAGTAAAGGTCGCTTGTAACCAGCACGCAACTGCTAGACTGTTCAAAACAAAATACA
>Ga0153986_1000297_pt1 | contig 15946 bp, 13 predicted proteins | sample TSGA070MetaG_FD_104724 | JGI IMG/M metagenome (GOLD analysis project Ga0153986, IMG submission 104724) | Attine ant fungus gardens microbial communities from Georgia, USA - TSGA070 MetaG | ecosystem: Host-associated > Fungi > Mycelium > Unclassified | place: USA: Georgia, Alexander Wildlife... | reverse complement strand
GGGAAGAGTGTCATGGGTCAAATCGGCTTTTGTGAATAAAGATAAACAACTTGTCCTACAGACCCACTGAAAATCTGGACTGATTGAGTATACCGTCAATCCCCAGTGGTGACGTTCCAGCGCTGTGATAAATTCAGGTACCTGAAGTCTAGGTACTATCAGGCCGTGACGACCCTAAGCAACGTGAACGATTCCATCTATTGGGTAGTTGAATGTTAACGTCGTTGGCAGGGAAAATAAAGTTAAAATTATTCTCGAGTCTGTCAGCCTCCGTCATCCTCCTGACAAGGGGTTACTACATTTTGTTTGCAACTCGTCGAAATTGAAGCCCATAACCAACACAAGTCCATACTGTCAGGAGATGGCGAGAGCAATTATATCAGGGTCCAGGAACAATAAGTAGAACTATCTAAACCAAATCTTAGGGACTCAGAGCAGGCACGGTGGTATCGGAAGCGAGTTACAAAAATTGTGATGCTAACCAATAGATTAGTAAGCTATGTACCTGCACGAGTCCATGATGAGGACCGAAGAACCTGTAAGGCACTGAGGATAAGTGATGGAAAAACTCAAAAACAGAGAGATAAGCATTGCTGTCAAAGCGCTTGTTCGCCTTACGATTTTCAATCCTGTGTTGAACTTGGCAAGGTAAGAGTGGGTCATCTCACAGGCGGAACAATTTGTTGACAGACCTAGGACCCATTGGTGAGAAAAGCAAGCTCTCCGTAAAACACCAGTGATATCCCCTACAGGCTCTTAATGCGGCTTAGCTTCTTCAGCATCATTTTGTGTTTCACCTTGGGCTATACTGATTGGCTAAGACTAAATGACCACCATATAATAAGTGCCTCTCCCGAATATCTCTCCAGCGATTTTATGTCTCTCTCTAATAAGAGCGATTCTGCTAGATTTGACCCCTGTTTGTATCATGAACAAAACGCTGGTCGCTTGATTATTGATCCCGAGTGCGTGCTCAGGTATACTAATCGCTTCAAACTGATGTTGATGCATTCGAACAGCGAGGCACGGAGAGAGCTAGGGGAGAAGATAGCTTCGAGACTAAAGTTGACGAAGGACGGGACGAAAATTCTTTGGCCACAACCAACAGACTCACCGTTGGATCCTCAGAACTGGTCAGAATGGCAGAAAATGGTCCATTTGTTGATCCTCATCCTCGTATCTATTGTCCCAGACTTTGATTCTGGTCTTGGTATATACAGATCTCGGCCCATGTTTTCAGTTTTTCAAAACTTTTTTTCTTTTCAGGTATCGCTGCATTGTTTCCCTTGGCGCGGGCGTTCAACACGAATGTTAATGTGATCAATAATGTTTCCTCAAAGTAAGTACCCAAATCATGATGATGTCTTTCAAGTCAAGTTAAAGATAGGCCTGTAGCTGGAGTATCTTTCTGATAGGTGTCGGTGGTATATTCGCGGTGATGATGATGAGGAAATTCGGACGTCTTCCGGTGCTTTTTTGGTCACAGGTGAATGTTTGTCATACCATCCGGTATATAACTAAACCCTTTGAAGATACTAGGGTTAGGGTTCCTTATTGGCTGTACATTTGCTCCCAATCTCCCCACATTTGCTGGTATGCATTACCTTCACCGATAATCTATCATACTCACCACGTTGGTATGCAACCATCGCAAGCTATGCGCTGCTTGAGTGCATTTTTTGCGTGAGTCTTGGTCTTATCCCCTTTTGGTTGGTTCCTGATCATTCAAAGAACAACACCACAGGTCACTGTAAGCTTTTCAGGAATTCGTTGGACGACAGACATATATTAAGGTGAATGATATAAGGGCCTCTTTGTTGTGACAGACATGTACCCTTTCCACCAACAAGCAAAGAGAGTATGTCATTAATCGCCTGGAATATGCTAGCTGTTCAAGATATTCTTAGATCAACTCCTGGACATTTGGTTTTATCGTCTCTCCCTTCCTCTCGCCTTTCGCCTGTGGTTTCCTTGCTGCGCGTGAAAATTGGCGCTGGACATATGCAACTGGATGTTTTTATTCTGCCTTCGTCATTATTCTCATAGCGCTGTTCATGAAGGAGACGTAAGTGTGGATGAACGAACATCAAAGAATCTTTTGTTGATGTATGTTGTAGAATGTACGATCGCACCTCGAAACCGATTACTCCGGTGGCTACGGGACTTCGCAACCGTATCGAAACGTTAGTTGGTATAACAGGTTGGAGGATAGCAAATCACCGTCCTCCTTGGAAACAAATAGTATCGGACCCCATTCGAATAGTGTGGCGTCCCCATGTACTTCCTGTCTTGATTTTCGAGGCTGCTGTCTTCGGATTCGGCATCGGTATCAACGTAAGGTTTATGTTTCATCCAATGTTTCTCCGCCTGATTCCGCCCGTAGGTAACTAATGCTGTGTTTCTTGGCGAACCATCTCCACTTGGCTATGGATTCAACGCTACCATAATATCGGCTCTCTATGCGACACCAATTGTTCGCTTGTTCTTCGCACAATTAAGACCATTCTGACGATACGACTAACAGGTGGCGGCTCTCCTTGGTGAGATCGTTGGTCACTTCCTCAATGACCTGATAATGGAACGTGGAATTCGAAAAAATAACGGGGTTCATGAAGCTGAATCTCGATTCTGGTCAATTATTCTATCTTGTGGTTAATTCAATTTCTGACATGTAACCCATCAGGGCATGTTACCTCGGTATTCCGTTATTCATTTGTGGTTTCCTCGTCATTGGAGCATCATTCCAAAATCACCTTCCACCTGCAGCAATCATCATGGGATGGGGCATTGCGGAATTTTCCATTATGATCATGACTGTTGTGGTATATGCATACCTCAATGATTGCTTCCCCAAGAACCAGGTATGTACATTGCTCTCTGGTCCCAAGTTTCCAGTGCGCTGATTCCATACTCCCATTTGCTGTGCTTTTCTCACACAGGGAGAAGTCTCAGCACTGATCACTCTAGCCCGTATCCTTGGCGGGTTTGCTGTAGCTTATTTTCAGGTTCCTTGGGCTGCAAGATATGGTGCTATCCAAACTTATGGAGTTGAAGCTGCGTATGGTTTATCTATCCAAAGACTGGAGGAAACTTTTTGATCCTTGTAACACTAGCATTGTTTCTGCTCTTTTTCTGGTCTTCATTCCCGTAATTCAACTGAAAGGCTATTCTCTGCGCGTGAGTACTACTGCGCGATTCGATTGTTCTACTGATCACCTGTTCTGCAGAGACGTTATTCTCTTCATTAAACTGACACGCTTTACATGATTCCAATTTCTTTCTCGAATCAGGAACAGCCAACTCGATAACATCTCCCCATAAATTGATTTTTCCCATAGTGAATCGGCTTTCTGATTGATAGTGCATATCTCAGGGGATTTCCCAGGATTAATGACGTGTACGCACAAATGTTCGATGATGTTTAATATGACAATTATGAGATTAGTCCATTTCCACTTCCACATCTTGTCCAATTTTAACGCTTCCCAGAGCTGCTGATGATCCATTCGGTCTACCTTTTTGCCACCTGTACTGAACTAATCTGGATGTACAAGACATTGTCAGTTTATTGCTGAGCGGTACCGAAAGTGGCAATGGCGCACCTTTCAAAAACGGCCAGTGGTCCACTGACTTGTCTATGCTCCTGCGATCGCTTGGCTTCTTGATGAAACTCTTCCCCTTGAGCGTCCTCACATGACAAGATAGGAATCCAACTGCTCAATGGATTTGTGCCACTTTCATAGCTCGCTTCTGCAACGTACAGAAGAAGTCCATCAGATCTTGTAGTCACAGTTACCTGATGCATAGCTTGAATCATGCCAAAGTTAGATCCGGGCGGCTCGACGTCCATCTCGTCTTCCAGGCCACGTCTCCCGGCTTTGTCGGGACGTGGCGCTTGTGATAGCGATATTGGGACATTGGGTACGTCAACTATAAATGACTGAGGAGTTCGAATGAGGGGAATAATATGTTCGAGAAGAGTGAGATATCTTGTATCCGTATGATAAGGTACCGGTATAAGCCTAGTGGGATATGGAAACTGGTATATGTCGGTACGTGCTTTGGTATATGATGCCGGGACCAGTGAGATCTGTCCCAGTTCACCAAGCCGAGTATCTCGCCACCAGAAACTTGAGAGATAATATCAAGGCATAGGATAGAGACTATACAGCATGAAGCGCACCGAAGGGTTGTTTCACAATCACAGATATCTTGTCCCTTCCACTTGAGAACGTCCAATATATGTAAAACCCCGTTCTCGCGCCAATTCACATCAAGTATACCATCCAATATAGTCGAAGGAGGAAGGATCGAAGGAAAACGTGGTATCAGGGTCTTTCCGAGTAATCTCGACCGTAATGTCGTATTTGGGGCTATGAAATATCAGCCAATCTGAGAAGATCCAGAGAGGACGAAAATTCACCGATACCAGCGATCCCCGACGATTGATGGGTTACTACAAGACATCGTTTACCTATCGGAACAGGCCCAACAGCTACCCATCCTGTCTCCAGATTTTCCGGAAGTCCGTCAGCATCAGACCAGGTACTGTCTTCATTCATTTCCAGCAGCTCTGCATACATACATTTGTCTGCATATTTGCTTGCTTTTTTGTTCTTCTTTCTCCGTTTTCGGCTCGTACCTTTCGTCGTCATATTTGAGCTGTTGGAACCATTTTCAAAAGGTTTCAGTATGCAGGAAATTGCATTAGGAGGTTGGTATGGTTCTATCATGAATGAATAGGGTACAATGCTTCCCGGTGTGAACGTAGTTGGGTCTGATGTTGTAGTATCACCGGGCTCGTCGCCATCGTCTTCATCGTCATCTGACTGGCCGAGCGAGAGACCAGCGAGAAGATCAAGTTGTCTGCCAGAGTCAAAACGCTGCGCACGTCGCTAAAGCCTATCAGGTTCGAGTTTTGGTCGAAGAGAAAAAGAATAAGCACAAACGCGTTTCTGTTCCTCGAGCGCCTGGAAAGGGAGTCAGTATATATAGGGAAAAAAAGGTATTTTTGAGACCTTGGTACGCCTTATTTCTTGGGTAATAAGTTTATCTGTTATCGTGGTGGGAGGAAGCTTGAAGGATGTTTTGCGGTCGACGAACATTGAGAACGCTCGAATGTTGGAATCAGCGATGGGATGTGACATGGAGCGCGTGACAGAACATATCAAAGCTCAGTTAGTATGGCTCGTGGACGAGGCTCCTTTGGCCTTTCCTCAAACCGTGGCAAACGAGGCTCAAGCACCAGGTCTGCCTACAGAGGTACAGGATTCTTGTACAGTCGCCGGGGGCGAAGACGAGGCGGCGGCACTTCTTTCCCTAGCGACTCTCCAGCTCCTAAACGTGAAGACGACGGTACTTTGCTGGGGGAAAGATTCGAAAAAGTCGCTCTCAATGATGAAATTGATGCGAAAATGGGCTTTTCTCGGGTGCAGGAAGGGCCACGACGAGAAGGTTGGTTGATAAACATGCGCCCAGTAAGTCCTAGCATTGATGTTCATCTACAACTCAACTCATGGATATAGACGCTTGTGAACAGTACAGACTGGCCATCAGGAAAGGCGGCGGTAGACTTTTATTTCATTCAAGATGATGGAGGAATGTTCAAATGCACGTTTCATTACGAGCCTTACTTCTGCATTGCATGCAAAGTTAGCTATTCGCTGTTATCATTTCACGCTCTAATTCTAGTAGTCTGGGACAGAAACAGCTGTGGAAGAATGGCTTCGCAAGAAATACGAAGGTCTAATTTCACGTATAACTCGTGACAAGAAGGAAGATCTCAAGCTACCAAATCATCTCATGGGACATCGTCGGCTGTACCTTCAGTTATGCTTTCACAATGTCAGTGATTTGCTTTCTGTCAGACGTGATGTCGTTGCTCTTGCCCAAATCAACGGCGCCAAACGTGATGCAGTCGATGCATATGCTGAGGTCATTAGTGCAACAGCAGGAGGTGCCAATATAGATATTGGTTTCGAGGGCGAACTTGACGAACAATCACTCAAGGTCTCCGCTCGTGATAGAGATCCTCGAGAATGTATTATTGATGCCCGCGAATATGATGTCCCATACTACCTGCGTGTCGCAATGGACAACGAAATTCGCGTCGGACTTTGGTATGCGGTAACCTTCACGGAAGGCCAGCCCATTTTCTCTCAAATCGCCGAGCGTGTCAAACGTGCAGACCCAGTCGTGATGGCTTTTGATATTGAGACTTCAAAAGCTCCTCTCAAATTCCCTGACCAGGCAATCGATCAGGTCATGATGATCTCATACATGGTTGATGGTCAAGGCTACCTCATCACCAACAGAGACATCGTCAGCGAGGATATTGATGACTTCGAATACACGCCAAAGGAGGGTTATGAAGGCCCATTCGTAATCTTCAATGAACTCAACGAGGTAAATTATTCATATGTCTGAGATTAACATCTTACCCAGATTTCCCAGGCAGCGACTATTCAACGATTCTTTTCTCATATCCGAGAAGTGAAGCCCACAGTTGTGGCAACATTTAATGGAGACTTTTTTGATTTCCCCTTCCTTGACGCTCGTGCCAAAGTCAATGGGATCGACATGTACCAAGAAACTGGATTCGCAAAGGATCCGGAGGATGAGTACAAGAGCAACAATGCGGCACATATGGATTGTTTCCGTTGGGTCAAGCGTGATTCATACTTACCGCAAGGAAGTCAGGGCTTAAAAGCGGTCACGACGGCAAAGTTGGGATATAATCCTATAGAATTGGATCCAGAGCTCATGACACCGTGAGTTAAAGCCATCGTAGTAATTCCAGGCGTTAATGTTTAACCTTCAGGTATGCCGTGGAACAACCTCAAGCGTTAGCTCAGTACTCCGTTTCTGATGCCGTGGCGACTTATTATCTCTACATGAAATATGTGCATCCTTTCATCTTCTCCCTTTGTAGTATCATTCCTCTCAATCCGGATGAAGTTTTGCGAAAGGGGAGCGGAACCCTTTGTGAGACATTGCTCATGGTGTGTCGTCAATCGGCCCTTCCATTGTTTCCCTCTGACAGATCAGTCAGGTCGAAGCCTATCGAGGACATATCATCATGCCAAATAGGCACGAAGAGTCCCATGGGAGTATGTTTGAAGGTCATCTTCTCGCCTCGGAGACTTATGTCGGCGGTCACGTCGAAGCTCTTGAAGCAGGCGTGTTTCGAAGTGATATTGCCACTGACTTCAGGATCGTGCCAGCAGCGATTGAACAGCTCATTGGGGAACTCGACGCCGCACTCCGATTCTGTGTAGTCGAGGAGAATAAAGTGGAGTTCGAAAATGTGACTAATTACGACGAGGTCAAAACAGAGATCCAGAAAGCCCTCGAAATTATGCGCGATAACCCTAGACGCTGTGATAAGCCACTCATCTATCATTTGGATGTTGCCGCCATGTACCCCAACATTATGTTATCGAATAGACTTCAACCTGATTCCATGGTTGATGAATCTGTCTGTGCAGTTTGCGACCATAATCGTCCTGGAAAGACTTGCGACCGTCGTTTGGAGTGGGCATGGAGGGGAGAGTTTTTTCCTGCCCACCGAGATGAATTTAATATGATTAAACACGCGCTCAATCAGGAAGATTTTCCGCCAAAAAAACAAGATGGCCCTAAACGCAAATTTGTCGACTTGTCTCCTTCTGATCAGACGGCTCTCCTCCATAAACGACTCGGTGATTATTCACGTAAAGTCTATACAAAGACCAAAGAGACCAAGGTCGAAAATCGCGAAGCCATTGTGTGCCAGAAGGAAAATCCTTTCTATGTCGATACTGTTCGTCGTTTCCGAGACCGTCGTTATGAGTACAAGGGTCTTCTTAAGACGTGGAAGAAGAAATGCGACGAGGTCATCGGCGAAGGTCGACCCATTACTGAAGTTGACGAAGCAAAGAAGATGATCGTCCTCTACGACTCACTTCAACTGGCGCATAAGTGTATATTGAACTCTTTCTACGGCTACGTCATGCGGAAAGGTGCACGCTGGCACTCTATGGAAATGGCAGGGATAACGTGTTTGACGGGTGCGACGATTATTCAAATGGCTCGTGCGCTTGTCGAACAGATCGGTCGACCATTGGAGTTGGATACTGATGGAATATGGTGTATGCTGCCAGGTGTTTTCCCAGAAAATTTCAAATTCAAGTTGAAGAATGGAAAATCGATTGGGTTTTCGTATCCTTGTACGATGCTCAACCATCTCGTTCACGCAAAATTCACGAATCATCAGTATCATGATCTTGATCCTGAAACTGGAGAATACAAAGTGCATAGCGAAAATTCAATTTTTTTTGAATTGGATGGACCGTACAAGGCGATGATATTACCATCATCGAAGGAGGAGGATAAGCTGTTGAAGAAACGATATGCAGTATTCAATGATGATGATTCGTTGGCAGAGCTGAAAGGGTTTGAGGTAAAGAGGAGGGGAGAGCTGCAGTTGATCAAGATTTTCCAATCTCAGATTTTCGAGAAATTTCTTCTTGGTACGACAACGCAGGAGTGTTACGCCGCTGTTGCACAAGTCGCTGATCAATGGCTTGACGTTTTGTATAGTAGAGCTGAGAGTCTCAGTGATGAAGAATTGATCGAGCTAATCGCAGAAAATCGAAGTATGTCCAAGACGCTAGCTGAATATGCAGGGCAGAAGTCAACTTCGATCAGCACCGCGCGGAGGCTAGCTGAGTTCTTGGGAGATCAAATGGTCAAGGATAAAGGCTTGGCTTGCAAATTTATTATCTCTGCCAAACCCATGGGCGCACCTGTGACTGAACGTGCTGTGCCTGTTGCTATATTCTCAGCTGAAGAGAACGTCAAACGTCTCTATCTGCGGAGATGGCTGAAGGATAATGGGCTCGTCAATCTTGACTTGCGGTCGATTTTGGATTGGGAGTATTATATTGAGCGGCTGGGTTCTGTTGTTCAGAAGCTTATAACAATACCTGCTGCGATGCAGAAAGTTGCAAATCCTGTACCAAGGATTGCTCATCCAGATTGGTTGCATAGGAGAATATTGAAGACAACGGAGAAGTTCAAGCAAAATAAGATGACAGATTTTTTCGGTAAGAAGGATATGACTGAGGGACAGACGCAGGAAGGACAGGAGGAGACCCAGAATTCTGAGGTCATGGATATAGAGGATGCGAACGTGGAGAAAGCAGCGGCGAAAAAGTATCATATCACCGTTGTGAGGCGAAAGCCTACTCGTCAGCAAACGCTGGAGGAAGAAGACCCAGAGGATGGACCTATACCTGATCCTGCTCATCATTACCCGAGTTTCATCAAAGCTATGCGATCTCGATGGAGAAAACAAAGGGAACTTCGCATGGGAGGGGTAGGGGCTAAGGCTGGCGGTGTTAGTAATCGCCCTAGCACAACCATCAGCATGCCTTCCATGTTCAAAAGCAATAAAGTTCGAACCCGAAACTGTTGGGATATCGTTCAAATTCGACCGAGTTCGACGCCAGGACGGTTTATCCTCTGGTTGTCGATTGACTCCGATCTTGTGTCGATTCCGATTCGGATCCCGCGAATGTTCTATATACATATGAAGATGCCGAAGGAGGATATGTTTCTTAAGGCACAGCAACAAGGTGATTACCTATATCAATACGAAAAGGTTACAAGAAACTTGCCGCATGGGTTACCTTGTGTGAATTTGTACAAGGTCACGGTTAGGGAGGATGTGTATCATGAGATCCGGGAGCATTTTATTGATCTGATGAACGATCCAAATGTGGACGGGGTGTTCGAGCAGCAGGTAAGTGTTTTATACATTTCTTGACTCGAGAAGTTCTGATAGGGAATGTTTGCTCAGGTTCCTCTTATTCTTCGTGCGATTTTGAAATTGGGGAAGACATGTTCTCCAGAAGATCCAGCTATGACGCTTACAAGAGCTCAAGCTACGGGTTTTGATCTTGAACAGTTGGATCGTTCTGCTCCGTCGACGTCCCGTCAGTTCTACATGGGAAGTGGAAATAAAAAATACATCTTTCTATATCACGCCTGCTCTGTTAATGCTCCTCTTCATGTCTTTTCTGTGTTCCTACCAGGAGGATCAGTCAATTTACATATCGTCGACCCTGCGACTCGCCGTCAACCTATCCCACGACTTCAAGAGCAATACATGAACCAACTGCGCCAATTCCGCGAACATTATAACGAACCAAAGTCGTACGCATATCCCGACACACTTCAAATTTCAATAGCATATCACAGCAATGATGTCACTGCACTAAAAGGGATCTCTCGGGAATTGGGTCTGATGGAAGATAACTCATTCACTCTGGTCATTTCATCGAGTAAAGACGACTCGTACTTTGACCAATACCTCCCCAAGGTGGCAAAATTTCCTGTTCTGTCAATGCCGAAGGCGAGAGCACCCCATACGCTTGATATTTTTCCGTGGCAGATACATGTCGCTTCCAAGTTGATAACGCGGTATCTTACGATGGGAAGTTGGATTGACCGTTTGGTCACTCTTGCTGACTATTATGATATCCCGTTAGGACATGTTGAAGGGGATCTGACACTTCATTGCATTGATGTCAATTTTGCGAGAAGGTTGATACAGCAAGACATTGTACTTTGGTGGTCACCTGGCGAAAGACCCGATTTGGGGGGAATTGAGAGTGACACGAGGCTAGTCGAAGATTTTCCGGAGACAGAGTTTATGAACCCTGGCGTGTATTCCAACGTATGCATTGAAGTGACTTTGAGGAATCTCGCCGTGAACAGCGTTCTTCAGTCGCAGCTGGTTAATGAATTGGAGGGGAGCGGTGGATCGACGGCATTCGATCTCGTATCTCATACTCTTGATGAATACTCCAAAGCGAAAGGACAAAGAGATTTGACGTTAGCGGAATCGCAGGTTTCACCTCTGATTTTTAGTATCCTCCGGTCATTGCTCAAGGTTTGGCTCCTCGATAAGATTCAAAGTGAATCGGAGAGTCCAGCTACCCTTGCGGTAGACCATTTCTGGCGATGGGCTAGTACAAGTGCCTCAGGGCTGTATGATCCCACCATTCACCGGTTTATCCATAGTTTGATGCGCAAGACGTTTATTCAAATGGTCGCTGAGTTCAAACGCTTAGGCTCGACGATCGTCTATGCCGACTTCAGCAATATATTGCTCGCCACGTCAAAATCTCCTGGCACGGCGTATGCCTACGCTACCTACATCACCACCGCTGTCACTTCCAATGAGCTATTCCAACACATTTACTTGAATACGGAACGGTACTATGACTTTTTGATCTTCATGGATCGAGCTAATATGGCCGCCGTCTATTGCGAGGATCCCCTAGCAACTGAAGCTTCTGATAAAATATCTCTCGAAATGCATTGGAATATCCAACAATTCCTACCGCCTGTGGTCCAAGAAGATTTTTCATCCATGGTTCGATACTATCTGGTTGAGCTCCTCAAGATTAAACAGAAGAGCAACGCGATTGCGAGAAAACCTCTCCGTCTTCTGGAGGATAGTACTGATGATAACCAGCGGGATGCGGCGAAAGCAAGCGAATTTGAGGGCATCGCTGAGTTTATCTCTCACCGCCTGACGCGCAAGATGCTGAAAACCGTAGGATCGGTGCTAGAGCAGTATAACAATTCTATGATGGATGAAGAGCTCGCCAAGAGCTTTGAATTTCCTACATGGCCTGGTGGTTACCTCTCTTTTGAAAACCCCCCACTCGAAGTTATAAAATCCGTTTGCGAAATTTTTACCCTTGCCAAGGCATTCGAGGTTGAGGTTCGGTTGATGAAACGTAGTTTACTGGAGTTGGTGGGTGTAAGAGAGTTTGCTAGTGAGGCTATGTTTAAAAACCCGTGCGAGACTCTCAAATTGTCCAACTTGCCCTGTTCTCATTGTGATGCACTCCGCGATTTTGATTTTTGTCGAGATCCTGACTTGACGTCTAGCAGCCAGAGTTCTACGCCTAGATGGTACTGCTCGAGCTGCAACGGAGAGTATGATCGTACAGCGATCGAGTTCATGTTGATTGGGGTTGTCCATGCAATTGAAACTAACTTCGGAAATCAAGATCTTCGATGTTCCAAATGCAAGCAGATTCGCTCTGATAACTTATCCCAACATTGTCAATGCTCTGGGTCCTATGTGTTTACATCTAGTAAAGCCGATGCACGCCGCAGACTTCGAACCATAGCAAACATTGCTATCCTTTATAACCTTCCTCGTCTGAAGGTATGTGTTTTCCTTGATTTCGATTCTTGATGTTTGTTCATATAAGTGTCATAGGAGTGCTCTGAGATGTTGCTGTCTAATTGGTAGATGTATTTGTATTTTTAGATGATATACCTTGTCGCAATTTTTTAACAATTCTCTGACTTGCACGGCTCTGTTCCCATGCCACTATCGTCTGAGAGAGCTCACTACCGTGTCAGACGGGTACAACCTGGTCAAGGTACTGCACATTCCCCCTTATTCCTTTCTCATTACTGTTACAATGCTATCCACCCAGCCCATAATTATAGAACCTCAGGCTCCATGAGCCAGAACCACCGCGTGCAGCCTGCTCATGCCTATAATGAAGGCTTTGGTCGTCAAAAATTGTAGATAACTAAACACTTGAAAGATCGTTGGGGCAGACAAGTGACACTTAGGACCACGACCAGATTCACCTGAAAGGAGCCTACGGTAAAGTGCGTATGGTTACACATCGCCTTACCTCGACTCGCGTAGCTATAAAGTGAAATCCAAGGTCTATGTCTGCTACCCTCACTCGTAAGAAATATCACCACCGCCAACTCCATCATCTGTGGATGGCCCAGATATACAAAGTCGTCATTGTCACTCGATTTGGATCTTCACCTTGCCGCGATGGCTGAGTTATCCGGCTGTCTCGTCGAGAAAGTCGTCTTTCCGAGGATGAGACTCTTCGGTCAGCTCTGCATACCTCCACGAAGGGGGGCCTCAAATTTGGACAAATACCCGAGAGTATGATCCGAATACAATTATGGATACTTTCTGTGGGAGAACAAGCTATCCCTCCTCGGAGATGCTGCAGCGCAAGAAGTACCAGGGTCCCGATGTTGATGTACTGGGCATCATCTTTTATTGTCTCCTGACGGGCGACACAGGGTTTCAAAATCGTAAGATCCTCTGTCTGAAATGTATGACTATCAGAGCCATCCATGTAGATCCACCTCACATACGTTCCATCTATCAATACCGGCATCCGAGTCTTCCTCAAATCTCGCCCAACACCTTACTCAGTCTCTTGACGACCTCCTCGTTCTCCCTCTCAGTCCCAATAGTAATCCTTAAACATGCCTCACAGCCTAATTCATTCCCTCTAAATCTTACCACTAATCCATTCTCTTCTGCCAGTGTCTTATACACGCTTTCCGCTCTCTCGTTATCCAAGTTTCCTGACCCGTCCTTACTCAGCACAGGTACCATGATAAAATTACCCTGTCCTGCGCCGATAGGTTGTCCGAGATGATTTCTCGTCGCTTCAGACGAGGCTAATTTTTCTAGTAATGAAGATCGGTTGGATGCCAGAGTGTTAATTTTAGTTTGCATTATTGCCAGAGATGAAGGAGAAAGCGCAGACAGCGCCAGGTGAGCCGTAGGAGTAGATATATTATATGGGGCTTTTGTATTCGAGAGGACTTGAATCAATGGTGGTTGTGCGAGCGCTATACCAAGTCTGATCGCCGCCAGTCCGAATGATTTAGACATTGTTTGCAACACAACGAGGTTTGAGAACTCTTTGACCAGTGAAACGGCCGAAACGGGTTCATTGGACATGAGATTTGCAAAATCAATATAAGCCTCGTCGACGACAACAATCCCGCTAAATTTGGGTGAAGAACATATCGCCCGTATGGCATTGAGGGAAACTAGGGTGCCTGTAGGATTCCCAGGAGAGCAAAGGAAAATAAGTTTGATGTTTGGATCAGCGGCAACGACATCCAAGATCTTTGGGGACGGTAGTCACAGATTGAAAGCAACGTAGAGCAAAATATGACTTGCCTTATCAACACGAACACTGAACCTACCATTGTCTCCTCCCTCTCCGTCTTCTCCGCTCAGTTCCAAAGGAACTTTGACGACACCCGCATCATTCACTTGTGCTGTGACGGCGTACATCCCATATGTCGGGGGTGTGATCAGTATCTTCTCCTTTCCGGGTCCAACGCACACTCTCACAACCAAATCAATAATCTCATCTGAGCCTACACCAAGAAACACGTAATCTGGTGAAGGTAGTCTACGAAGATCAGCTATGCGTGATTTAATTTTTGGGTGAGACGGATCTGGGTATCGATGTAAATCGAGGTCCAAGGTGCCTGCAAGATCAGCCGGAAGGCTGTCTGAGCTATTAGACATTTTGTTCGGTAACTGATGGCCTGGGATAGAAATAGAGTGACCCATAGCATTCTCGTTCGCATCGAGGAGAATGCCTTGGTTGTAGTCATCTCGAGCACATCTATAGGGTTGTAATCTCAGGATATTCGGCCTAATGACGTCTTCAATGTTGAAATGTGGGGGATTTGCTTTACCCGTGAATCTCAGTCCGTGGATGGTCATCGTGAGCGGTGGAGACAAGATGAAAAGTTCATTGATAAGTAGATAAGATAAGATAAGATATCTACAGGGAGGTCCAATCTGTGAAGATGTGATTTAGGACTGCGGCGAGTCGGATACCACCCTGAGCCAAGAACTGTTCCAGCAGCATGCGTTCTTCAATAGGTCTTGTATAACCCGGGTTGTCGAGTTCGTACGGTGGCTCATCGAGCTCATGTAGGGAGTCGTTGTCCTCCAAATGAAAAAGGGTATGAGGGAACCTGGCACACCTGGCGCGTCGGGGTTGTAAATCATTTCCAGAAAGCTCCTTCGGCCAAATTAATTCACAGTTGAGTGCATGAATCGGCTTAGCCCAGTGGTAGGGACAAATAAATTCTGTGTCTGTCGTAGGCACCGTTCTCTTCGTAATCTGACCAGGCAGGAAAAACTGTCCAAGAGTTGACCACCACACAGTTTCTTCAGCTACTGCAGGGCATGCAGTCCACTCGTCCAGATCTTCCACCCATTTCTGCTCGACGCCCTCCCAGATGATCTTCCTCACGAACGAATCATAGATAGCTCCATTCAAACTCTTTTCCACTTGCTCGAATCCACCTGGCAAATGCCTCGTGTAGTTATATGGTGTCTGACGAATCGCCTTCGCAATCATGTACCCGTCCCAAACCGAGTGAAGACTCATCCTTCTTCCCTCCCAACAGACATCTACACTGTTCCCTCCTCGATCACGTCCGACGAGATGGAGAGGCATGTGCAGGTCTCCGATGAAGTGAACGATGAATTTGAGGGCTTCTTGTGCGAGTTCTACATTGTCGATTTCGCCCTTGACATAACTGAGGAGAATATTGGACGTGTTGTAAATGCCTCCCAAAATATTGATATTCGGTCTCCCCATCCAACCTTTAGGACCTGGGAACAGACACTCATCCGGAGGATGATCTCCTACTGCATTGATATAATGTAAAGGGGCTGACCAGCGCATTTTATACTTGTACTTGTCTGCCCATGCCGCAACAGATGCAAGGTGACATGGCCAATCTCCGTCCGTGGGCTGCCGCATCTGACGATCTGCCCACAGGCCAAAAAGTTCTGCATCTCCACCATTGTCATGGTCACCAGTGCCGCCGGCAGTAAAGCCGATATTAGGGCTTGCGTTCAGAATGCGGCATAGCCTGTCCAACACTTTAGGTTCAGTGTAAATCTGTGCGATGGTAGCGATGATCTCGTGTCCTGCAGCTCCCCAGCCCAGAACGCTGGGTACTGCAAGGCCAGCCAAAGTGGCATTGAGGGCTATGGCGTGCAGCCGCATGCTGAGGACAGGGAAGATAATGACCAATTAAACAGTCACATGTCCACGCATAGGGCACATGG
>Ga0153986_1000296_pt1 | contig 15947 bp, 25 predicted proteins | sample TSGA070MetaG_FD_104724 | JGI IMG/M metagenome (GOLD analysis project Ga0153986, IMG submission 104724) | Attine ant fungus gardens microbial communities from Georgia, USA - TSGA070 MetaG | ecosystem: Host-associated > Fungi > Mycelium > Unclassified | place: USA: Georgia, Alexander Wildlife... | reverse complement strand
TTCATGCAATGTCGGTCGATCCCTACGGTAATCACAAATTGCAGTGGGCAATGTCCATGTCCATGAATCAAGACTGTGGGAACCCTTCGGAACAACTATACAGAACCTATTTCGGTATTTTCCGATTCAACCACGATCATTGTACACAACCAAGGCTTTCGTCGTTGTTTTACTGATAAGAATGGTCAACATTCCCAAGTGAGATTCGTTCAAAACCGCAAGTCAGTCTGCTGATTTCCCGCTCTTTAGAACTCGCCGAACATGTAGGCATGGTTATCTGTATAGTGGCACAATCACTCAAAGGCAGGCACACAGATTGCAAGGGCAAGACTTGCAAGAAACACACGTATGCTGTTGGGATGGTTCTGACAAATCAATCATTTCGCTGACAGGATATGCTACAGGCCGCATAAGGTGACGCAATACAAGAAGGGCAAGGACTCTCTCTTCGCACAGGGAAAACGTCGTTACGATCGAAAACAGTCGGGTTATGGTGGTCAGACCAAGCCCGTCTTCCACAAGAAGGTATGTTTCTTTTGTCTTCGACGCTTATTTATATTGGGTTGACATCTTTAATAGGCCAAGACAACCAAGAAAGTCGTGCTGCGATTGGAATGTACAGTATGTAAATACAAGATGCAGCTCTCCTTGAAGCGTTGCAAACAGTGAGTCAAGAATTCCTGTATTCGTATGTGTCAATGTCAGCTTGTTTGTAGCTTCGAACTTGGTGGCGAAAAGAAGACCAAGGGTGCGGCTCTCACATTTGTATGTCCAATGACACAGTGTTCTTGTTGCTTGCTCATTTCATCTAGTGATGTCTTCATTTCGTTTTTATGTTGCATTCAATACTCCCAATATGATAACGTGCTATGATCCGATGCCATGACTATAAGAAATTTCTATTACATTCGCCATGTGTGGTAGTCATGGCAAGCAATGCCTCTACAAGCTGTTCGACACTGGGTATTCCAATTTATCTCTTATGTGGGAATTTCCTATCTACCTAGTCCTACAAATATCACATCGTGATAACCTGCACCTAACCTTTTTTTCCTACCATAATATAGGTCCGTAATGCTGTTAAGAGATCCATCTAGAAAAGACCTTTTCAGGATCTAATATTGTCCATGTTATCAGAATATTCAAGTACGTAACAGGTTTCCAGGACTTAAATGCAACTGAGATGCATGGAATTAACACTATCCCTCACTTCTGCATCATGCCCTCGCAGGAGTTTGGCATCTATCTCACCCAAGGATTGCAAGGGCGAGATGACCAAATTGATGTGTTGGTTGACTTGTTTGAGCAGTCTCAAGCGGTCACCGTTGAGACCGCAAACCCTATGCTGGATCTTATCTCGTTTGCCCAGGACTGCACAGAATTCTGGCTTATAGATGTTGACAATGCTTGTCTGACAGCTCAAAATCTCAATGATAATGTTCAGGGAGAGTTTATGTTTACCAATTCTTTGGGTTTGTATCTTTCGGATCCCTCGAAACCCACCCATACAACGACAAAACCTCTTGATACAAATATCTCGAATGAATGCCAACAGCAATTATCTAGCCATCCCAGCTCGCTAACCGTATCGTGCAAGACCACCGGAATCAACGCCACTATGCAGTGCCATGCGTCAAGACCTTCACCCCAGCTATTCCCCTCTACCTTCTACACTAGAGACAATTTTCGGCATTCCTCGGACATGAATCTTGCTGGCTTCGTCTATCTCCTTCCCTCATCTACCTATCCGGACGTACTCCATTTCCAGGAGTACAATATTGGCATCGTCCTGCTTCCAAAATGGAGGAACCGAGGTGTGGCCGCGCGAACACTTTACTTAGCCATTGACCTTGCCTTCTCAAAGCCCAACGTGCACAGGGTTCAGGCCCAGCTGACTGATTGCTATAAGAACATTCAGGCGCTGAGGTTATTTACTCGCATGTGAGCATTTCATCGAACCAGTCACGAAGGTATCTTATTAGCATTTGTTTCCAAAACGATCTTCTTGAATGACTCCAACCGCCTTTCTTTCTCCTTTTGGCTTGCAGGGGCTTCTCTCATGAAGGAACGAGGCGCCAAAGTTTCCACTGCCCTCTAACAGCCGAGTGGAAAGACGTGACGACTCTTGCAATAATAGTTACGGATTGGTATATTCATGTTCGGAATCGAAATGGATTTCGGTCGGCGCCCCACTCGTTATGGGATGTCCTTTTTGCTCGTCATCAACAGGAACGTGAGGAGTTACTGCGGTGGGAAGATAGGCTATCTCATCAAGGTTCAAGCATGGAAACTCTTAGTGAGGCCGCGACGAATCCTGTCCCTCGTGCCTCAAGGCCTGCTGATCTATTTGATTCGGAGGATGGGACCATCAGCGGGATGGAATCATTGATTGAGCGACCAAAGAAGAAATTGTTTGAGATTGGAATCAATTGGGATGAGAGATGCAACCTCACTAGTGATGGACATGATGCGTCGAGCGCGGAGTACGAGAGCGATTGCGACAAGGCTGCCCAAGGCAGCTCACTGTTCCAGCTAAGAGGTCCGAGCTCTGCGACTGCCAGCGCTTTGCCACTTGCTATGGACATCGCTCTTGATTCTCTGGCAGGCCAAAAGCCCTTGCTTTCAAGTCAGACGTCCTCAGGGCTACCTCTCAGCCTTGCTGATTGCCAAGATTTGCCTATCTCTATGCTTGGAGAAGAGGCTGTTACCTTGATTCATAACCAGTCCCACTCTCCAGTTCCCAGCCCAGAATTCAATATAGCTTCAGCGGCTACCTCACTCCTCTTAGATTTTGATGAACTGGAAGACGGAGGATGTATAACGTCCTCAAACACTTCTTTATCGCCCATCGACTGGGAACTTGTTGATCATGATGATGCATTCAAACCAAATCTTCATTGAATGGGCATCTTGTTTTGATCTTCATCTCCCATTCAGCTAAACCTCACGAAGAGCGATGCCTCGGTGTGTCTTATGGTATTTATATACATATATTTATAGAACACCTGGTCCAGTGATCTCAGTGATAACTGTCAGTCGATCGTAATTCTATCTTATGCGCAGACACTTGTTCTCAGACTTCTTCATGTCGCCTTCTCGCACTCTCTGAAAAACTCTGTATTCTTTGTGAATAGCTAACTATCTTGCATCCAGTGCTTGGAACTATATAAATCAGGCTTCCGGTTTTCCGGCCTCCAACATAAGAATTTCGTCACTTGACTGAACCACGACGCTTCCAAGCTCTCCAATGTTACTGAAGCGTGGGCAAATACTTTGGTCGATCTCCCTCCCTTGACGTTCAATATTCATCATTCGGTTTTGAGATCGGATGTCTTGTCACAGTGATGTAGATCTCCTGGGAACTACACCTCAGGCTTCGGCGCTGTTGTAGCATGCTGAATTGCTGTGTTGAAGCTCGTTCGAAGCCATATGGAACACTATCATCGTTGTGAAGCCAGTCACAGGCCTCTTTTGGCTCCCGTTAAATGTGGCCAACACTTCTGTCACCAAGATCATATTTCAGTCACAAGTATGTCCACTTCCTTGATGCCCCGGACAGTGAAATGGATGGCAAAATTTGCTAGCAATCATTTGATTGATCAACTATAAATAGGTGGTTTTGTCTGTCACTAATCACATATGTTACCACGATGTAAGCCAGCAGGAATTCTTGTAGCAAGCACAAAACAGTCGAAGTGGAAACTGAGCTGTATCACAGGACACGCTGGGTTATTCTCTACTTCAATTTACGGTCCCTGTCATCCGGGCATAATATCGATATTGATTTGTTCTTCTGACAAGTCCCGCTCATCCTTACTCCATTTCCATCCAAATCAAAAGATCACATTGATCATGTATTTGAAACGTGTAAGCTTCTTAAGCTTCTTGTCACCTTGACCTTCTAATTTCACTACAATTAGGGTGCGATCTTTGATCATTTCACTTTGTTGATCCATATTACTTCAATAGAATGATATGATACCCATCAATGCGTCCGCTGTGTCCGCTGTGTCGAAGCCCAAAGGCCATGAATCTCAACACCTAGAAGAGCTAGAAAAAGTGAATCGACCAATTTTAGCAACTGTCTCAAATCAATGATCTTGGATTGCACTGATGTTGAAGCCGATCCCACCTTTTACCCCGAAGATGATCATGACACAAAAGCCCACAAAAGCCCATTATATCAAAGTAGAACCAGTCATTCGTATCCCTGATTGGACGCATAATCATTACCCCCAGTGCTCATGATAGAACCCACCCAACTCCTAGTCCAGCATTCCCGAAAGTTCGCACCTGGTCCATCGGCCACCGTAATATTCATAATATTTCGTTGATGAAAACCACCACGGGTGAATACTATGCGATGTAGAGTGCGTAGGATCGAGGCCAATCGATTGTAGTCTGGTACAGAGCGAAAAATTTTCAGAGCTATAAAACTGTTGAATAACGCCTCGGAATGGATGGATGATGCGTTGATACCTTCCAGATAGCTTATTCAAGATGCTTTGTATGTACATCTTTGGATCAGATGGATAAGGATGGCCAGTAAGTCTGTATGAGTTGCATTGGGAGTCATGGTCATGAACAACAAAGACGTGAATCTTATGGTTGATCAACAATCTCAATTGGGGAGTGTGTATGCTCAGAAATGCAGTTCCAGGAACTTCAAAGTTGCCTGCTCGTTGTGATTAAGGTATTGTGACACCTTCACAACAAGTGGAAGACGGCAGAGCTGGTCCCCAGGAACTTTTCGTACTTGTCAATAAGTTTTGGTAAGCAAAAGTGAATACAAATGTAATAACTATGATCCTACACATATGACCACAAAAGAGAGCTCTACCTACAAATACATGTGATTCCCTCCTTGCACTCGCGGTACCAATACTCTGTTCAATGCATGTCATTTTTTACTCAGCTCCTCCAGCAAGTTCGAGAATTAAACGACAAGCAACATCCATAAACACGTATGGCGACACAACTTCATCCTCTCGCATACCATCCTTCTCTTTCCTTGTCAAATCGTCATCAAAGTCCTTGACTGCCATATCGTATTTGCCAGCTGCAGGGTCTGTAGATGCGCGATATGATCCCTTGTGATGGAAATCAATCAGGTAATTGGTAGGATTACTCATGTAGAGTTGGAGATTCATCAGTACCTATGAAGGGTAAACATGCAATAGACAATGTTTTCAAAGAAAAAAATCCTACCACGACATCTTGTTTTCTCGCTCGAGTTTCTACGAAATAGATGCTCGAAGCAGCTTTCAAATCAACATACCCATTCCCATCATACTCCCTCGCTCTTTGAATACTCACACTCCCTCTTCTCATTCTGACTCCTCCAAGACCGCCAAGATTTTTCTTCTCTTTCCACTCCATATCCAACGCTTTCAGTGTTCTATAAATCTCCAACATTACTTCCATCGGTGGACTCCGACTCCTGATACCAAAATGCCATCTCGTTCTAGGGCGTCGTTCTTTTGTACTACCAGACCCACCGGAGCGTTTGGCAGAAACGTATGAAGCAAGGTGATGTTGTTCCGGAAATTGCACAGGAAGGGAAGAGTTGAGGACGGCGAAAGTATTGGCTTGGGGGTTGCTAGGGTCGATCGGAGGTGATGTGAAATCGAGTTCACCGTCACCCGGTTCGTCGTACTGAGCATTAAATTCGGCTTCAAAAGGGTTGTCTTCGGCCATGTTGGCACTGGGTGAGAGAGCACCAGGAGAGGCCATATTCCGAGGCTGGTTAAAGTAAGTTGAGGATGAATAGAAAGGTTGGGACGCACATCCATAGCAGCTATGTGGGCGTCGCGTTCGGCTTCGGCCATGGCACCCACTGCTGAAGTGATCAACAACTGTCATCTTACAATGTCATTGGTTACTCACGGCCTTTGCTACCTCGCTTCTTGTCCCTTAGGAGTAAATATGCAACTTTGACAGCATTCCCTTGTACTCCATCGTCTCTCCGTAGGCACTTCCAAACATCCTCCTCAGTTACATCTATCAACTTTGAAGCGAGCTCTTCGACAACCTCTGGCTCGATTTTACCAAGCCCTTCTATGAACTCGAAGTCGAGTTGTTTAGGAGGAGCCACAAGGGCTGACATGGAGACGGGTTCGGGTGCAATGGGAAGGGGGGAGAGATAACGGGGTAAATCTTTAGTAAAGAAAGGATGCTGAAGGATTTCGGGGATGGTTATCCGTTTGACGGGGTCGACAACGAGCATAGCATTGATTAAATTCCGGGAATCGGATGAGAAGCTGCTGGGGATGTGGAAGTTGCCCTCTATGAGGGTCTTAAGTAGGTATACAATAGAGTTCTAGGAACGTACGAGTGATTTTCGAAAAGAGCCTATGGACATCTTCATCCTCAAAAGGTAATCTTCCAGAAAGCATCACATAAAGAATAACACCCGCACTCCAAACGTCGATTTCAGGACCCGCGTAGACACCTCCACGAATGACCTCAGGTGCAGCATAGTTTGGACTGCCACAGCTTGTAGCCAAGAAATCACCGTCAGTCATCTCGTTAGAGAGACCAAAGTCAGTAATCTTGACGTTGAAGTCATCGTCCAAAAGAATATTTTCGGGCTTGAGATCACGATGAACGATCTTGAGGCGGTGAGAAAATTCGATGCCGGAGATGATCTGTTGGAAGAACTTCCTGGCTCGAGATTCAGTCATTCTGCCATTGGATACAATGTAGTTGAATAGTTCGCCACCAGCGAATTCCATGACGAAGATGATGTCGCTTGGTGTAGATATTACTTCGTATCTGAAGCCAAATAATGGAAACAGTTTCAGTGATCTAGGAGCTGAAGGCGTACAACTTGATTACATGGGGATGTCGGAGAGTTCTCATATACTCATACTCGCGTCTGACACGGTTCTTGTTCTTTTCCCTACGAGTGACAGCTTTGGAGATGAATTTCATGGCAACGATGTGGCCTGTAACGGTGTGCTGTGCCACTGAGAGATGGATGAGATGCAGTACAGATTGAGAGCTGTAGAAACATACTCTTGACCTTGCCAAATGTCCCTTCTGCGACGTCACGAAGGACAGTATATTCTCCCAGTTTTGAGGCAGGAAATATTTCATTGTCGTCCATGGCAAGGGATGTGTATGGCCTTATTTGGCTGATATGGAATCAAAATCAAATATTGTAGCTTCTGATGACAACATCCCGATGTGATGTGTTGAACAACATTCTTCCACAACGATCTTCGACAAAGTTCACCTTGATCTTTACCAAAGTCACCGCCAACACCACCATGCCCATGATGGTGTAGGGGCATTTTTTATGACTGACTGCATCAGCGTCATTGTCTTGTTTCCTACCATCTCACAAAGATAAATATCACCCTACTATAAAAACAAATCCTTTATTTACAATCAGTTCTAATCATTCCCCACAACGGGACCAAACCCTTCAGGCAGATCCAATACCTTTTCCCTCAACTTGTTCAACTCTTCCGTCTCCAAAAACACCGTACTCTTGTCGAAAATCCTCCGACACCCTTCTTTAAACTCTTTCACTCTCTTCGATCCAACTTGCTCCTCCAAACACTTTATCACATCAAGAGCAACGGAAATCGTCAATCCAGATTCACTAAATCCATACTTTTGCTCCTGGTTGCTGCTTTTGCTGTTGTTATAGTTGTTGGATATTCTTTTCCTTGAAGATGAAAGGCGAATCAAACCAAGAAGAACGTCTTCAACTTCAGAAGGAGGGGCTCCGAGTATCATCATAGCTCGTGCACATGCCAATGTCGCCTCTGCTGGATTCACCCTTTGTCGAATGTCATCATCCCCATCACAGCAGTCCACCGAATACTTCTGCAGATACTGCAAATTATACGTTTCCAGTGATACCTGATTCTCGTCGGGAACACCAAGTTGCTTAACCCCTTCTATAAAGGCAGGCCCAATCGGTGCAGGTGGAGTTTGATTTTGTAACGAGGTTGCGATAAAATGGTGGAGATGGACAAGACGGAGATGTAACCCAGGGTGAGATGAGAAAAGACATTGCACATGCGTGAGAGAGGTCAGAGCTTGCAATAGCTTTCCTGTGTTGATATGTGAGATCAACAATCAACTGAGAGGGAAAGGAGGCGGGGAGAACGTACGTCGACGAATAGCTACATCATAACTCGTCAGCCAGATTTCTATCCTCTCTTCGTCTTTCACCATCCCCTCAATTTTTTTTCTCACATTGATATTTGACGAGGCCATTAAGTTGGTCAAGGGACGCAGGAGTTTAGCAGCCGTTTCGAGTCCATCGGGGGATGAGAGGAGTTTTGTTCCTTCTGGATCGTCGTCTTTGGTGGGAGGCGCGAGTCCTCTGTCTTCGTTCGAATTTTGTTGGCCTTGTGAAGATGTGAGCAGAAGACGTTAGAGAACAAGAAAATACCCACCTTTTTTATCGGCCTCGTTGGCAGCCGCCTTCGAAGCCGCTTTTTTGGCTTTCTTCTTCGCCTTCTTCGCAGCATCCGACAGCTCAGCTAATGGCACGGGGCATGACTATTGGTATAAAGGAGAGACAAAAGACTAACGAGCAGCCGTTTCAGGTATTGTCAGTGATGGATTGTCGTGAACGGCAATCAAGATCTACAGACCACATAAGAAAAGGGCTAGGTCAAAAATAGGGACATGCCTGAGAAGCGGCCAGGGCGGCTTTGATATAGGCTGGATGTGCACGAACAGAATCTTCCCACCAAATGAAACTATTTATGTGAGTAAGTAGCAGGGAAGCCGTCAGCTGAAAACGCACTTCATATAGATATTCAATGTAAACTTTCTCAAAGAGTAAGCATGAAAATCGAATTGATCGTGCTCGAAATTCTCAAACACTTTGACGACAGCCATATACTTCTTGAGTGCGAGGTTGAGTTTGGCATTGATACGATGAGCATTGGCTTCCTCGAGAAGATAAAGTAAAGATTGCATCTCTTCCAGGTCGTAAGCCGGCGAGGGAGCATCTTTCTGCAACCAACGATCAGATTGTTGGAATGACGGGTAGTAATTTAGGATATACCTTGGTAAACAAGCCGAATGTCTGATGGGCCTCATCGACACACGCAGCGCGTAGCAGATACTTGCCAGTCTTGGTGTTCAAAAACCTATCCTGACCATCTAACAAGCGAGCTTCATTGACAGCTCTTGCGGCGCCGATGAAATCACCACAGCGTTTCAAGACGCGTGCTTTGAACATGTGTAGATCAGGCAAGGTGGGAGTGTGGGTGATGGCGAGGCAGAGGTAGTGAAGGGCAAGAGAGTGGTTGGAGAGGTAGGAGTGATGCTGAGCGAGGTAGTAGAGTGTCCATAAGTAAATGGAAGGTTCGTCGGGTGCATCGAGCAGGGATTCAAGGTAGGCTTGGATAGACTGCTGTTTTTCAGGGTAACTGTAAAGGCTTTTTAGATCGGAGAAAAGAGAGGGAATGCCTTTTTGAAGTGCGGCGAGGATGTAAGGAATGATAAGGGACTCGAAAACTTGTCCTGAGGCAAGATCAAGGGAGAGACGTCTGGGAACGGATGCACGGAGGTTCTGGGAGGAGAGGTGCTGGAGGAGAGCAAGTGCTCGGGGAGCATCAGGTGCTGGTAGGAGAAGGAGTGAGAAAGAGAGAGAGCACGTTTACCAAGACCCACCTTGTGGATCAAGCGAGAGGTTTTTTTGTGCGAGATAGCCTATGTAGTAGGTATTGTTATCGGGGTTGCGATCTATGAGGGCAAGCCAAGCCGACTCTGCCTCAGAGGCACGAATGGCAGTCAAGAGACGGGCTGGAGTACCTGTGAGGGAAGGATACAAAGCGAGGAGAGTGTGTGCGTACCTCGATATTCCATACTAGCGGTTCTATCAAGGATGGCACGGTCCTTGATATGACGGTCGAGCATGTCCAGGGCTTCCGCGTAACGTTGGGAAAGCTCAAGGACACGGATGTGATACAACAAGGTCTCTGAGTACTCGACATCAAAGTCGGGTATGTCCTGGTAGAAGAATGAGACGATTTTTCAACAAGGGGTATGTTATCGAACCTTGAGGGAGAGCTGATATTGCTCGAGGACGAGGATAGTGTGGCTGAGATTGCCATTAAGATGGTGAGCAACGGCGAGGGCAACCCAGTGCTGCCTGAAGTTGGGACGGAGGCGGAGAATGGCGTGACGGGTGTCGACAAGGGCATCGAAGAGACGAAGCTGGGACTGGAGGCGGGCTGTGTCGCGGAGAATGTTGAGATTATCCTGCACCCGTTACTGGCAATGTCCGAAGGAAGAGACGGGGCGCACCTTGTCGAAGCGGAGGGCCTGAGTATACGATTTGAGCGCACCGTGATAATTGTTTTCTGCAGATTGGATGAGGGCAAAGACGTGCCAACAGATGGGCGATTGCAAATTGAGTAGCATGCCCTGTCTTACGAGCTCTGTGCCCTCGTCGCGCCTGCCGATGTGGGTGAGGAGAAGGCCCTTCATGCAGATTGTTTCTGGGGGCGGATCAGCGATGAGCGGAAGAGCGGCGACGGCGCACCTCCGTGATCCGGTGATTTTTTCAAAATTTGATCCGCACATTTCAGGGCGCGGCGGTAGTTTTGGCCCTCATATAATGTGAACATTTCTTTGAACACCGCTGCTTCTTTCTGGGCGAGCGGTGCCATGTTGGGTGTGAGGCGAATGTCACAGCTGTCACCATCATCTTGTCACAGTATTTGATTGAGTCACGTGACAGATCAAACTACACGTGATTTAGTCACTTATGTCCAGGGTCACCTCTGCCCTGTAGTCACTTACATCACGCGTATCGTCACGTGCATCATGCCCCCCTTTACTCTCGTCCAGCGCGGCCTCTCAACAGATACTCTCCTCCGCACCCTCATATCCCTTCTGGAATACCTCGAGGTCACTGATCAGGACGACGTTGACACAGACTCTCTTGACGCTCCCCGCGCTGACCTCGTACACAGGTCAATTCTTTTACACAAGGACCAGGGAGTTCGCGCCTACGCTGCCTGTTGTCTCGCTCAACTTCTTAGACTCTATGCCCCAGATGCTCCCTATACCCAACCTCAGCTACGCGATATATTTCAATTTTTTGTCCGCCAGCTCACTGACGGCCTCAAGCTCCCCGACGTTCCTTACCATGCCCAGTACTTTCATCTCCTCGAGTCTCTCTCCACCGTCAAGAGTCCTGTTCTTGTCTGCGACCTCCCCTCTGCTGATGATCTAATTCTCGACTTTTTCACTGCTTTCTTCGCCATCCTCCGCAGGCGCACCGCCAACAACAAAATGCAGGCCTACATGGCCGATATCCTCGTTGCTCTCCTTGACGAGTGCCAATCTGTCCCACAAACCGTTCTTGATACCATCCTCGCACAATTCATGGACAACAATCTTGACCAACCTGCCTATTCACTTGCCGTCTCCGTCTGCAATCACGTCTCCGATAAACTTCAGAGACCCGTCTGCCAGTACTTTACCGACATCATCGTGGACTCCGCCCGCTCCTCTCCCGATGACGATCAGTCCCTTGAAAACGCCCATCAACTCATCCAACGTCTCCACGCTACATGTCCCGCCATCTTACATGGCGTCATCCCTCAGCTCACCGAGGAATTGCGTGTCGACCACGTCCATGTCAGGCTCCTCGCAACCCGCGCCTTGGCCGACATGTACGCCCACAAGAATGGTCAAGAGCTCGCCAACAAATATCCTGCCACCTGGGATGTCTGGATATCCAGAAGAAATGACAAGAACGTCTCCATCCGACTCCAGTTGGTCCAAGCTTTGACAAAGTTGGTCTCCACCCTACCTGCAAAGAGGGATGCTTTGGCCGGTTGGTTTTCTCTCTCATCCCAAACATCAGCTTATCCTCCTCTATAGATGCCCTCGAGGCCAAGCTTCTTGACCCAGACGACAAAGTCCGTGCAGCAACCTGCAAAGTGTTTTCCCAGCTTGACTATGAAGCTGCTCTTCATCACCTACCAGAAAATCTTCTGCGTACGGTTGCTGATCGTTTTTTGGACAAAAAGGTGTCTTTTCTTTCACTTAGTCTCTCTTCCGCCACTCACCTTCTCAGGCTATTGTTCGCACCGAGGCCTTTTACAGTCTCGCCAAACTCTATAGCCTTGCTTACCCTGAAATGTTCGTCTTCATTCTTTTTGGCCCGTCTTCCTAATTCTCACGTTTTTCGCAGCGAAAACAACGATGCAGCAGCTACAAGTCATTTTGCTTGGATACCTGACTCTATACTCCAAGCCGTCGGCCAATCAATTCTTGTTAGGTACATGGTCCCTCTTTTTATCATGACAATCCCTAATGAGCGTCCACAGGGACGTCGTTGACCGCGTATGGGCAACGTTCATCCTTCCACTCACCCACGATCCGCTTTTGTGGACCGAGAAGCTGCTGAATATCATGAGACATTTATCAGACAAGAGTGTTGAGATTCTAATCAGTATGAGTGGCATCAAAGAAGCGTGCGTAACAACTCATGTGCGTCTCTGTCGACTCATGGGTCCTGCAGAAAGCCGGGGCTGCCTGACAGGTACCTGAATGCCTGCATCCAGTTCAATGTGCGTCCTGTTCCTGCGTAGACATCTCAAGGCTCATTCATCTTCGTTCAAGGGTGGCGTCATAGATCAAGATGAAGCCAAGGTGACACATACCCTCCATGTTTGTATCCAATCTCTCACGGGTTCGTTCTATTCAATGTCCATTCCTTTGATCCTAACAAGTCGAAATAGCATTCGTGTTCGCCGATGACCACAAAGCTTCTGAAGACTTACACACTTTGGCTAAGATGAACGAAAACAGACTATTCAAACTTCTCAAAACATGTTTCAACCCGCTAACGGATATCAAAACGCTGGCAAAAGCATCAGTAAGCCCGAGTCTGCCCATCTAAGTATCCCTGACTGACTTTTCTAGGCTGAATTTCTCAAACGTCTCGCCTCGTCGTCTGCGAATACTTCGCCAACATTCATCACCACACTCACAACCCTTTTATGGCGCGGAAGCCCACATATCCTCAATCATGCATCTATCCCCATCTTGTTCAAAAAACTTTCTCGTCAACAAGGAAGAACGACAAGCGGGTCAGTAGCAGCCAGCAATGCTTCTATCCTGCTGAATGCCGTGGCAAAATGGGCACCGCGGATGGTTAAGGGGCATCTTGCGGAACTGGAGAGGCATGTCGTGCTTGATGATGGGTCAAGTAAAGGAGATGAAGGACAAGTGGCGCTAAGGTTACTCGCAAATCTTGTCAGAGCAGATTCAGATGTCAAACTATCCGCATCCTCACGCACACTGGAGAGGCTCACAACGATGGTGTTGGAGACCAGAAATCGGGAGTTGGCCAAGTTCGCAACTAGGGCAACAATTCTAGGTGCCGCCACGCAGGTAACGATACAAGTTTTTGAAGCAAGTCGTGGTTATTTACCTCGAGAGAGGCAGGCACTGACTCACGTATAGAAACTTGTGGAAACGTTGAAGCAAGCGGAAGGGCAAATGTTGGCTGCACGTGTTGCTGCTCTCGTAGAGTTTGCGAGGTATGCGCCAGAGGCGTTCGAAGACTTGAGCGACATTGTCTTGGAGAGGTTGATGAGGAGAGTTGTTTATGTTTCTATAGTTGTATGTTTTTTTTTTCTCTCACTCGTCCTTCCTCGAAACCCCTTCAAGGATGAAACATTAGAAGATGAAGAAGAAGAATGGTATGAAGATACAGCCAACATACCTCCACTTGTCTGGGCCAAGATCGGCACACTTAAGTTGCTGAGACATCGATGTTTGAATGCTGCTCTTCGTGCTTCTCGTGACATACCCAACGGCGATCATACATTAGACACAGCCATGGAGGAGAAGGAAAAGGCGGAAAAGATGGTTGGCCCTGTGATTAAGATGTTACAGGCGCTGATGGTTCATGATGGTGCAATAAGTGAGAATGTCAAAGAGGAGTACGTGCCCTTGTTGCATTGGACGTGTCTATGTGTTGACATGGGGTGGTGATAGTCCGAAAGCAAGATCGTGGATGAGGGTTCAAGCTTCATTGACCATGTTACATCTAGGGAGAGTAGATATTTATTCCAATGTTGTGATGCAAAATTTTGTGAAGCTAGCGCTGACAATTCAGGTGCGTAAATGTTGCACTCTCAACTGAAAAGCTGAAATGTGTGCAGGATACGTGCTACGGTGTACGTTCAACTTTCCTCAATAAATTGATCACACTCTTTGTGGCCAAGAAGTTGCCACCACCGTTTAGTGTCATCTTCTTCCTGACAGTCCACGATCCTGAAGAGGATATCAAGACGTCTGTGAGTATCGTTGTAATGTATTTTTGAGCGCTGATGAACTGTGTTATCATAATAGGCTGCAGCATGTGTTCGTTCGCTGTTGAAGAAACTTCCTGTTGCACAGAAGGTGGAATACTTCGAATTGCTCTTTGTGAGATTGTTGCACACGCTTGCGCATCACCCGGATTTCAGCACGGGACATGAGGATTTGTTAGACCTCGCCAAGTGCGTTATCGTCCCTTTCTCCTTGACTTTAGATATTGAATGTACTTACAGGTACATACAATTTTACCTTGACCTCGTAGCGACACAAGAAAATGTCGCGTTATTATATCATCTTGCTTCGAAAGGCAAGACGGTACGAGATCATGTGTCGTTTACACATTCTGAGGTTGGCCTTCTTCTCACTGGTCCTTCGGTATGCAGGCGACTGACCACGTTTTCATATATAGAACTTTTACATGCTTTGTGAACTCTCGCAGGATCTTATCAAAGCTCGTGCGGCGAATCATTCCTGGTCTATCCAGAGTTATCCTGGCAGAGTTCGGATGCCGCCAGACATCTTACGACCTTTGCCTAACGCTGATGCTGTTAAACGGGTATGTGCCGCATCCTGTTCTGGTCTAATGGTCAATATACCAATTTTGTACTAGATTTTGAAAACGGCATTCTTGCCAGATGAAACTCGTGAATGGGTTACTGCGCTTGCCAATCAACCACAGTCACGTAGTGGTGGGCAAAAGAAAGCTACCACGGTATCTGCCAGTAAGGCTGAGCCCGAATCGACTGGGTCTGTGGGGAAGAGAAAAGTTAAGTCTGGTGGTGGAGCAGGGAGGAGGGGTAGGAGAGGCAAGGTGAAGGATAGATGGGATTCGGATGAAAATGACGAGGAGGCGGAAGAGGAGGAGGAGGAGGAAGCAGGGCAGGAGGGAGGGGAGGAGGAAGAGGCGGAGGAGAGTGTTGAAGAGAAGGAGAGTGATCTTGAGATGGAAAACAAAGGCAGGAGCAAAAGCAGGGGCAGAGTAAAAGCAAAGCCAAAGGTTCAAGTGAAAACGAACACGGTGAAATCAAAATCAAAGTCGAAGGAGGACGAGGTTTTGCGGGCACGAGAAGCCAAGGGTCTGAGAACGAGTGCTAGGACACGGGCCAAGGTGATTTGCGTTTTTCTGCCTCCTTTTTTTCTTTGTTTCCTTTTTCTTCTTTATACTGAATGGTTATTATTATAGGTGCAAGCGTCCAGGAAACGACCGAGATTGGAAGCAAGTGGAGATGAAGATTGAGCTGATGATGATTTCTTCTCTTCTTCAGGGGTTGTATACTCTTCAAAAAACTCTGGATAATATGTATTCTAGGGGTGTGTCTAGGTGTTTTAATTTCATATTTGATTTAGCAAGACTCATTACAAGAGACTCATTGTGGACTGTGTTCGTACACCGCATAATAAATTGATGAATTTTTTTAAAAAAAGACTCATTATGGCGAGTTAGCTCTTAACCTTCACTATCCCTCATAGTAGACCCAGACAATTACCATCACTACTAAAAGGGTTACTCATAACACAAAATACCTCAAGAGCCAAAATGGCACACTAGTACTTGGTAACTGGATATTTCCCTACAGGTTAGGTTCTAGATTGACATGACTTAGAATAGAGAAAACAAGTATTATTGG
>Ga0153986_1000295_pt1 | contig 15951 bp, 16 predicted proteins | sample TSGA070MetaG_FD_104724 | JGI IMG/M metagenome (GOLD analysis project Ga0153986, IMG submission 104724) | Attine ant fungus gardens microbial communities from Georgia, USA - TSGA070 MetaG | ecosystem: Host-associated > Fungi > Mycelium > Unclassified | place: USA: Georgia, Alexander Wildlife... | reverse complement strand
GTAGTCAATATATCCCATTAACCACTCGTGTAGAAAATACATAAAATCGAACAATTCAAAGAGCTCCGAATCTTGCTCGAAAAAGTGAAGAGAGGGGAGGCCGATACAACTAATCTTTATCAAATTCCGACAAAATAAATAGGTTTTGTCGCAATAATGGAGACTTCTCTTGGCATTTCACGGACTTGGGACTTTACAGCTTTCAGATGAGTTCCGTGATCGGGTCAGAACTTGGGGGTATAAGGATCTCGCTCCTGGGTCTTCATTTCTGAAACACTGATCAAATCCACACGGCTGATAGTGGCTGAGCCGATTAATTGTCCAAGTTACACGAACCGTTGTTGGCAAAGCGAATCCCCCTACATGCGGAAATTGACTCCCGAGAGAGGCTGAAGTGAGATTTTTGACATACGAGTGATCCGATTTACGTTCTTCGCTCTCGAATGAATTCATTGATGTGGGTTCGGATACACAACCGATGTTAGCCGAGGGCGTGTCCTTTAGCGGTTCCCTCCAACTAGGTGACCCTCCCGAAATTGAGTAAGTGCCGTCTAATGTCGGAAGTACGGCTGACTAGATGTTGATATTTACGACATGATAAACGAGACGATATGCGCGAGGGTGAAGTCAAATGCTGGAGTCCTAAGATCAGGTTTTACCGACGGATGCCAACGTTTCTTGTTATAATTATTCTCGGGTTTGTGTCACGGGATGCCAATCAAAAAGTGATCCCATCAGTCGGCAGCAGTAAAGGTTTTCTTTATGTTGAAAGCTCGTACGTGCAATCATGGACAGTAGATCGAAGGGTTTAGTTTGATGAGCAGTGTGCCGAACGACCGGTTGGTTTTTTTTTACTCTCCGGACGGTTCAGACTCAGATGATCTCGAGACCTTTAATGGGATCCAACCCTGGTATTTACGCCACGTCAAGACCACGAGGTAAAATGGATCCATTTTAACGGGGCAGTCTAGGTAGGTACGTACAAGTACACACACACACACCAAAAAAGGGAAAGTGAGAAAGTAATTTTGAGATCTATACATATCAAATAGCCAACGCTGTCTAGAAGAAATTTGAAGTCATATATCATGCAGTAAAAAGCGGGCTATTGACTGTGGTATCCTGTTCGTATGTTGTTCGTGTTTTACAATTGCAGCATTTGATGAGAGTACAGAGAAGACTGGAGTGCAAAGCAAGGAGATGGAAGACAGCCTTGAATAAAATAATTTGCATGTGGTGAGGAAATCAGGCATCGCAGGCGATACAAGTGGAGAGTCCACTTGGGATGTAAGGCCTGGGCTGGTTTGGGCAAGGAGGCCTGCGACGGATAGGCTTGCCGACCGCATGGACTCTGTTGAGAAGAATGCCGGCGACGATTTTGGAACGGACGTCGCGCTGCCTTGCAGCGAAGGCAAGGGGCGACGGCTGTTGGACGGCACAGGGGAGGCCGCGAATGGACACAGAGCGGGGGCGGGCAGGAGGAGGGCTGGAATATGGGCAGGGAACAGGCATGGAATACGGGGAGGCAGCAGCGAGGCCGCGAATGCACTGAGAGGCTGTCATTTTCGCAGCAACATGCCTCTCTCCTGCCTTTATGTAGCCATCTCGCTGCCTCCAGATCCCAGATCCCATCGGCCTCCACGTGTTGTCACCTTGTCACGCTATTATCGCACAATGTTTCGACACTCACTGCATTGTCGCCTCGACCGCGGGCCCTGCGAGAACGAGCTTCAACAAGGCTGTGTCACTGCGAGAAATGTTCACACTCAAGAAACGGCCCTTTTATCACTGCACCCCTTCTCAGGCATAATGGATCTACCCCAAAAGGGTTTCTTTGGTGACAGAAAACGAGGATCTGGTGTTCTCTACGTCATGGCTTCCACACAAAAGGGAACCATAACTACGAAAAAAATCATCCTTAGTCGCTATGTCAAACAACAGCTCATTCATGTGTCACCCTTCCGGATCTGCTTTTCCTCTCCACTACGCTACGGGAAAATCAAATCCCTTGACAGATCCGAGAGCAGGGCCCAACTATAGCCAGCACAAACACTTTTCGGAGCTTGTTGAAGAGAGCCTTGTCTGGGGCCCTTTTGTTCTGGAGATTATCCTGTGCTATTGTATACAAATTGGGAGAGCGAATGACTTGCTTCTATTCTGTGAGATGCCACGTCCAACCTCCTGTGTGGATCTCCTGGAAAAAACAAGGTTTGAGCACAAGAATTCCCACATGGAAATAAGAAACAGCCCATCATGCCTTCCCGCAACACAGGGTCTTGAGAATAATATGGAAAAATAATCAGATCATGCAGCTATATTTGTCATCGTCTAGATTGTACCGGGCACTGGAACTACCGATATTCATCTAACCAAATTTGAGGGCTCCACCAAGACAAGAAAATTTTTTTTGCTAGCAGGACTCGTTTAATTGTCTTATTATTGAATCGGACAAGAAAGGCGGCACCACGAAGCGTCCTCGGATGCATTTGCATGATAGATACTATCGTTCACACGGGGTACCTGTCTAAGCGATATACTTTGCCTGCAACTATCTCCCATCCGTTTTCCGCGCCTACCCCCAAATGTGAAATTGATCCAGACTTGCCTCGCCCGAGTTTGGTTCTCTGACAAGACTTTCTCCGCCGCTGTTGTCAACCTTCTAGAACGGTCAAATAATTATAGACATCACTTGACTATACCGCCATGGCCGTGAGAAGCGAAACATTTGATAGAATAAACCGCCGAGAAGCTCATATATTTTACAATTACAACCGAAACCTTTGGTGAACGGCATTTCCTTTTTCAACCCGGTCCGGTCGCCTGATCAAGAAAGATTCGCTGTCATTCATGGGGACTGCCGATGAGCGTTAAAATTGTATTGTCAAAGACAACACTGGTTTTATTGCACTGCATTGGGCACAATCGTTCAAGGCGACACATGGACTTGACATCAAAAGGCAATCGTGTCAAACATGCTCAAATACGACTCTTCGCCGCCGTCAGTGTTGATTTGTGATCGTAAAGGTGGCAGTAGTACAACAAGTCCATTCTGGTCTCAGACTTGGCCACTGACGGAAGCCCAGCCACCTCGGATTTGTCTATAGCATCGCCGGTACTGCGGCTCCCAGTATTTGACAGTCCCCGCTAAGGGATTTGTTGTCGACCCACAATCGGGTATCAATGACTTGCCTGAGCCGATATAAGCCCTTTAGTGATATTTTGGTGTTATCTCACTGTCAGTTTGTACTTGATGTTTTCTGCTGTGGTCCGATTTGTGCACTGATTCTGATGTTCTGATGCGAGAATGGGTTCCACTCGACTGATTGGACTGGAATGTGGATGGATGTTATTGGTAATGCGGTTTCTGATTGTGATTGAAAATCATGATTCTAGGGCTCCCGTCCATTCGATATCTGAAAGAGCATCTGGAATGTTTTTTTTGGCAGTTTTTTTGATCCATCAACACATGTGCTGTGCACACCACTGGGAAGGTTGCTTCCTTCTTGCCGAAAGTGTAGTCCTCGGATTGATATCCCAAGCGAGCGATCGCCTGAGTTTATTTCGTAGCGAACGATGGGACATCTGTTCTGTAGATTCACTAGGCAGAACGACAAGAAAGATCTGGTAGGAATGTAAATTAGGAATTACATCAAACGTGGTGCCCCTTTACAACACACACCAATTCGAGCCGCGTCAAAAGTGACTACAATATAATTCAGCTTATCGTCGGTCGTAGAACTTTATATTCGCTGGTTGCCGCAAACGTCGTCGTGATGACATATAAAAGGTAGCGTTCATTAATAATTTCTTTATACTGAATACAGCTACTTTATTTGTTGGTGGGTTCTTCCAGCACTGCGCATGGCACCCTGGAAGTTGGCCGTCGCAAGGCAAATCAATTTGTTCAAGGAAGCTCGAGTATGGCCGATATGACTACGTTGTCAGAGACAATCTATGATATCATTTGACAAGAAATCATTATCCGGAGTAACCTCGGAGAGATGTCCTCGAGTCAACACGAAACAATCGAGGCACCTCTCACTGTTTGTCTGACAGCGAGTAAGTCAATACACTCCCCTCCCCGACGAATACTCACCATAATTCACAGTGTCACCTGGTGTCCCAAAACTTGTACTGCACTATGGTTCATCGGCTCTAGCAATCTGCCAAGCTCCTCCCATTCCTCTGCCCACGACCCTCGACTACTCCCAAGAACACATCATCCGTGCAGAGCCTGGAACGGATCTCTGGCGTAAGCCACCTGCAGTCGACATAGATAACTCTCCAACCCTCCTGATCAATGCCCCTATCGATCTTCAACGCTTCCACACCGCTCGCGTGACTCTTTCGGCTGACTGGAACACGCTGTATGATCAGGGAGGTCTGGTCCTCTTCATTCCCGATGAAGAAACCAACAAGTTTGTCAAGACGGGCGCCGAGTTCGCGTTTGGGATGCCCCAAGTGGGCACAGTCGCTGCTAGCAGATGGGGCGATTGGTCTCTCGTCCCTGGCGCAGTGAACGGTAAAGTCACGATTCAGGCTGAACGAGAGGTCGATGAAAAGGGACACAAGACATCCAGCTTGTGGATCTATTTGATTGACCCTGCAACAGGGAATAAGCTGGGCATTCGGGAGCTGACCTGGTGGTTCAGACATGATATCGAGGGTGGAGATCAGGCGCCTCAAGTCCTCCTTGTCGGTCTCTATGCAGCTCGGCCAAAGGTTCCTAGCGGATCTGGCAGAGAGAGGGAGGAGCTTGAAGTCAAGTTTGAGAATTTCAGAGTCACATTGTTCGATGAGTAAGGTGTCAGGAGGGATGTAATTCTTCGACAATGTCTATCAATGAAGGCTATCGTATATACTAATGATCCTTCCATCCTCTGAGTTCAAGAATTGCTCACCGAGAGCGCGAAAGCGGTCCCTTTCTATCACCTCAACGCCCTCGAGGACCCGTAAAGGAGTTCCACACTGCTTTTTAAATTTTAAAAACTCGAGCACCTGCATGATTGTTGGATGATCCATGGGTAAAAATTCCATGACCGAGAAATCCAGGACCTCAAGAGCCTGCAAAAAAGGCACATGAACGTCATAGGTCCGAGACGTAAACACTGAGCCACTGGACAGCAATACGTTGCAATAAATGACAGGCCAAGTCTCATAATCAATGCCTGACAAGCTACGCAAACAAGAGCTACTCTTCCACAATATTTCGCTTAGAATATTGACATTTAAGACTTGGCCAGCGCCGCAGAAGAGTTGAAGGTTTATGACCTGATCAAACACAGGTTGGAACATAGGAACAATCTGTCTGCTCTGGCAAACGGAATTCAATTCGGGGATCGGCAGGTCCATGAACGTTGGGGGATAGAATTCGATCCCAACGTGGGCTCTTTCGAAAAATGCGCCTTCTGGCTGTTTGCCCTCCGAGCCTACCCCAAAATCACGACTTTCCTTACATCTAACAGAATTATGACGGATAGAAAGAAGCCAGTTGCGATGGTATTTCTTGTTGACAGTGAGAGTGTGCCAGACTATAGGTGAAATTTGTATCAGTATGTGTTCTATTTCTTGGACGCCCTCAATCGAATTCGTCGAAGGATGAATAACTAGATGAAAAATCTGTGTTATTTTGAGATCAAGACGTCTGAGGAAATTCGAGATGGTTGTTTCAAGATCCCCCAAGATAAATTCTTTGAGATGCAACGGATAAACCTTATCACTATGATCAACTCTCGAGCGCTCATATTTCGCGAGTGAGTGGGCGAGAGCTAGCCGTTGTAAATGAGGCAATCCAACAATAATCTCAAGCCACTTTGATATAGACCAGATGGGAATGTTCGGGGTATGCAGGGCTCTACCAACCCGGAGTTCGGTAAGATTCGTGAGTCCCAGGAGTTGAGAGGGACTTTGCAAAGAACAACTATGAAGATGGAGCCTTTTCAAGAGAGGAGTCGACTCGGCAGAAGGAAAATCATCTGGCATCTGCATACGTCCAAAATGCTGTTGGCCCTGCAGGTTTTCAGCTTGTTCTTCTGTGATCGGATCAGAAACACGATGAGTGATGCAAAGATACTCGAGTCTAGGCCATCTCTTTGGAACAAGGTTTTCGCGCTCCCAGATATCGCAATCCATACCCAAAGCTGCCGAATACGAAATCAACCGATCAGCATAACGCATTTGCATCTCGAACTCCTTTTCGTAGATCCAATCGAAGGAGAGTAGACTGTAAGTGATCCCAAGAGGCTTCGATCGCTCCAACATGAGTTGTCTCCACTCCATGCGAGGATGAGATGGGTCAACAAAGTGGCGCCAAAGTGAAGGCCTTTGGATGAGGGTGGAGCGCCAGCTCCTGCAAACCTGAGAGGCGTTCACGGTATCTTGAAGGGGAGCAGGCAGAATGCCTTCATAAGTCCGATGATCTCGCCTGCAACATCTCACTCGCTCGTGCAATTCGTAATTAGCATTAATGTGACAGATCTCTTCAAGTAGCTCAGCAGGGAGTTGAATCGCAAGGGTTTTACGTTCCATCTAAAAACGAGATGAGTATCAAGTGATAGTCGAAAAGCAATCAACTCACAGGGGCAGTGAGACCAATTGTTTTTGAAGGGAAATGGCGGAGAAATTGCGTTGCTTTATATCCTCGGACAGAAGTGTCCCGGAACGATGGATGCACAATGCAAGGTTTCTGCGATTTATGACACATGATGTAGAAATGTACACATGTCCGAGGATCCACGCGTACGAACATTTCTTGAGATTGAGAAACTTCCTTTGTAGATCTTTGACAGCTTGTCCTTTGTTCTGTTTGCGGTTGAATGGGATATTATTCAAGCGGACCATAAGGAAAACCAGCGGGGATATACCTCGTTGTCTGTATTATTCATCAGGCGATAAAAAACAAAAACATTGGTATAGTTTAGAACAATGCGCAGGATTGATATCAATTTCCAGCATGGCTGTACCACAAATGGTCTTCAAATGATGCTTAAATAATGTTCCCGACATGCTTAGGATGACTCACCAGATGCTCAAAGACGCAGAATGGTAATAGTTATGGTTAGGCCATAGTACTTTAATCTGACATCACCACTTCCATCTACCCTCGGTTGAGTTCCTGAACTCCCCAAACTCCCAATTGAAACAATCCTTGGAATGTTGAATCAATCAGACACTCTCAAAAATTGGCCATAACTTACGACACAAACCCCATCTTCACCCTCAAGTTCAGCAGCTTTTCGAGGCTTCGGTACAGCGTCACCTTCCCCCCAATCAGCACCAAGAATCGAGTCTATAATCACTTTGATGGGATGGTTCGACAAGGAGACTCCCCATTTTAATTGGCCGACACTGTCGTAGCGTATCACTTCTCCTAAGTGGCACCTGGATTCCATCGCATATCCAGCCAACGCGCACCAAGAGCTGACCCCATTACAAATACCCATTGCAATAGGCTACCACATCGGATGAGAAAAGACAGAGAGCGATGGAGACGAGGGCCTACATCAGCGGTATGATATACATGTGTTATGTGCTGAAGGGATGGCTAGACATTTGAGAGATAAATCAACGATCACCTTAATCACAGACCATCTCAACTCACAGGGAACGGGAGGTGCAATCTTCGAGCTGCCATTGCTTCTCCCGGCGCCTCAAAAGCGACAGTCGGTGCCCCGAACGTCAGGCCTATCAATGAAGCCAGGGCTCCTCCCAGGGAGTGTCCTGTACATCAAAAAGGCCGTTGAGCAGAATAGTGGCACTGGCATACCTACAATCCAGATGTTAGCTTCGGGATACATGAAAGTGACGTTATTGTAGAGGTTCTGTGAAATGGATGTCAAGCAACGAGCTCAAAAATATGATGGAAAAAAACAAACAATGCCGACATGATAGAATAAACTCTCTGTTTGGAGTGCCGTCTGAACACAGCTTTCCTCGCAGCGGTGACTACCGTCGTAGCAATCACAAACTGTACTCCATGTCGGGCCCACACGCGCACAGCAGCATGAGAACAACAAGTTATCATTCAGCTTGTCCTTCTTTACGGTGGGTCCTCCACCCCCCGCTACCCATGGTCCAGATGTACCCTTCACCGAAAGGACAACAGTTGAGTTATCTTCAGACACGAAGACATGGCCACGAAAACCGTCGTCAGAGGGATTCCAACCGAATGGGAAAGAGTGGGTGGAGTTCCACTGGTGGGAGAGATCATACCAATCTTTATCTGCTACTTGTATATACGCATTCGCAGTCATCTTTGCCAGAGTTTCCAACACGTCTCTGCTACTTACATCCGGGCCGTCTACTTGATCCTCCAACCAATCCAAGACCGTAGACTCACCGTACACCCTTGAATGTTGACGGGCTTTCTGGACAAGACCCGGAGATGCCCTAGGTATGGCTAGCCTCCTAGTCGAGGGAATTTCTAGTTTGAAGGAATGATACCCAAGGGCTTGTACGTGTTTAGGATTTCTGATGTTGGCAAAGAGAATACCATTGGAGGGTGTAGACATATAAACATGTTGTAGGTTAAATGTCAGAGGGTTAACATTTCCTGGCGGGTGTAATGATGTGAATGAGGATATTGATGCATAGAGATTTGATAGTAAGGTCCAGTACATGAATACTAAACAAACTGACATGCGAGCCTGTAGATTGCCTGCACGTGACACAGCATAAGACATTCTTGAATTTCAATAATCAAGGTAGAGGATGAAGGGGTATGCAGCAAGCAAAATGAATATTGGAAACATATATAATAATACAAAAGTCAGATGATTATCCTCGACATCAGACCTGAATAGCTAGGTCTCAAAGACAGGAAAGTATGTATGTATCCTATCAAAAACCTATGACCTTCAGATTCATGTCGAGATCGACGTCCGGTATATCTACAATGTCGGGTATTGTTCGATTGCCTATGTCCAGGTCGGCAGCAGAGATTAACGTCCGGCCCAAAGGCGAGACCATCCCGCATGACGGAGAAGCAGCCCGTCCACTTGGACTCAATTGGGACTCATGCCGATCCATCAACATTTTCACGAGTAACTGTTGCGGATTGGTTATTCGTAGCCTCTTCTGCGTTTGGCCCTTGGAGGGAGGTGAATCAATTCCCGTGGCGCCTTCAGCAATCGGCAAGGGGGTTATCGGTACGAGGATGGACTTGCCGAATCCATCTTTTTCTGTTTTCCAGCCCTTCTCGGCGAGTTTCAGACGCAACAACGTGGCGGTTTCTCGAACCTTCTCCCTCAGCCGCCTCGACTTCCGCCTAGCAATCATGAGCTTATTCCATGCCCCATTTACATCCCTGGTGTTACCTCTGGTTATACTCCTGATGTTTCGTTCCTCTTCTTCCAGAATGCTCTCCATTGACTTCGCTGCACCCTCCCGCTCTTTTATTCGTTTCATCACACCATACATTCTTCTTAACTGGTCGTCCCCACCTATTTGCGAATCCATCATATTTGCATCCAACAAATCGCATGGTTCCGGGCTCAGTGATCTCTGACTAGGATGAAGTATTGAGCCATCTTCTACAATCAGAAGACAGGGTTGGAGAACCGGCATACGAGCAGCATTCCGCCCGTATGACGCCGAGTCGATAGGAATCAGACTCTCATCTGTATCCGCACCCGGCAATGATTGTAAGGTCAGCCCTGGGGACTCAGGAGGTGGGAGTACAAGAATATCATCGAGCGTCTCTTGTGTTGTCTGAGATATAGTCAACGGCACATCAAGATCATCATCAGGAAGATCAGCAAAAGAACCACGCCGAGAGGGTGAGGGTGGCGGAGCTAAATTGACCAAAGAGCTCGGGAAATCAATATCCGTATCGCCAAGATCATCCAACTCCGGTAGACTGCTACTGCGAACAGAGGGGGAATATGTTAGGTGAAACACAGTAGAACCAGAGTACTGGTTTTCTGGCTGGTGTGCTGTTTGCTCGGTCTGTGTTACAAAGGATGACCCGAAACCGGGGTGGGACAAGGGGCCATAAGAAGATTTATCTCCTAGTTCAATCGAATCTAAGCCCACTTGATCATGGGATATTGGAGAACTACAAATGGTAGTCGAAAAGAGGGGATCGCTATTTATGGGACGAGTATCAGGGCCATCCAACCGTTGAAAGTTCAAAAGCGATGGTGCAGGAAAATCATGTAGCGAAGTGAGTCCAGCCACGACCGGGCCCTCACCATGGAGATAATGGCGATCAGGATCAGCGAACAAAGATGATAAGCTATCATTGGGCTTCTCATTAGGCGATTCAAGTCCAGAAGACGGAAGACGAGGAGAGAGTGCATGTGTAAACCATTCGTTTAATGATAGAAAAATAGGCGACAGGGAAGGTGGAGAATTTAAAGTGCTGAGGCTACTTTGTCTGCTCGGGGTGAAAACATCAAGGGGTGGCAGGGGAGAATTAGATATGTCTTCCTGATCACGTGTCCGGCTAAAAGGCGGCGAAAAGCAACCTTCAGTCTCGTCTTCCATGGTTGGCAAAGACATTACAGATGTTGGAAGAGTCAATGGTGGAGAAAGAGGTGCTTCGCAATTAAGGAATGAGTGGGTCAAGACGACCGGTGAGTCTAGGGTCCCACCAAAATAGCAAGATGCAGGATTTGGATGACAGAAATGCCGACACGAGGATTCCGCGTCAGACAGAGGCTGAAAGCGTGAATATTTTCCAGGCTGGAAATCTGTTGGAAGCTGTGGAAGACAGGTGCTGGCCGTTTCACTGTGACGGATCAATCCTCGATTCCGAAAAGAATGTTCGGGAGATTGTTGGAAATGCTTTTGAGATAAACTTAGTAGTGAATGATGAATGTCTGTAGTCGTAAAGTAGTAAGGAGAAAATATTTCACTGAGATATTGGCCGGATGGAGAATGCTCAAGAGATGCGGTAGCAGAGATCATGATATCTTGGTGAGCCATGGAGATTACTCTGGAGACAATCAATCTAGGTCTCAACGTTATTATAAGGACGCACATATTGAGAAAAAATGTGAAAGCATAGCAGCAGTTGTAGGTAGAAGTCGAGTGAACTTGTCTTCAGCTTATGTCACCAATCAGTACACAGCTGTTTTCTGTGACAGGGGTGGGCCACGAGGTTGCCTCGTGCTCTGATATTGGAAAACAGCATTGTGGTCTTGATGTGAGCATGGGGTCACCACACCCAACACAGCAGGACTGTGCTTTCGAGATCCACGTTGGTGCAGGGCTGCTGCGGAGTCACAGGAGGGGATCGTGGGCCCATACTTTTCCCATCGTGACGATATTTAGGATATTTGTATAAGGTGGCACTTTCCTGCCTTCTGATGATGAGGAAGACATTCACAACACATGGGTAATGTCGCTGTACTTGAGATTTCCAATTAGAACCCTGTTCTGACCTACCACTTACTCAGTATCCTAAACACTGGTCAAACTATGATCACAGCTAAAATCATCTGAGTCACCGGGTTCAAAGGTCAGGAGTGTACGATCGTAAAAACTGCTTTTTTTATCACTGTCAAAAGCTTCGAGGTCCTCTGTATTCCCACTGCCAAGATCTTGGTGTGCCCCATCTATACAGCTTTTTGCTTGACTTGGAAATGTGTTGGAGTCTCAAACGAAACTAAGAAATGAGAGGCTGTACAAAAGATATGGAACAAATTCTGAGCACAGACACACCTTACCAGAGAACTAACTGAGTGACAAGCAGAGCCTAGAACTATCAGAAGGGCGGAAGTAGATACCATTATCTCTCCTTCTAAAACGCATTTCATCCTTCACTGTTGTGCATTTATTAGATGCAATAACGAACTCTAGGACGGATCAGATAAACTATGGGTCCTACCTTGCAATGAGGCGTATTTCTTCGTGACGGTCCGAATTCTCCAAGATACTTACCATCTGTATTCCTCCACTCCTCATGATTGATTTGGCAACTCTTTTCATGCAAACCAACTGCCCAGTATGCATTAAAGGCACGTAGAATTATATTAGTATCATAAGGAAGCATAACATTCCCGCCTCGCTCATCAACTGATGAGCAATGATTAGTTAGATTAAGGAGTGTAAATGTTTATAAGTAAACGAGTGGATGGAACTTGATCGAAAGCTACACAAGGATATCCATAAGCAGTCAGCAGCCTAAGGCTGCAAATGAGCAAAGAGACCAGAAATTTGGAAGCAGAACTTGCCAAAAACACGAATGACAGTGCCCCCAACTCGATTTAAACCAAACCATAAGGCCTCACAAAGTTTTGACCTACCCCTCGACCAGAGATCAATCTGGCCTTTGATCTCCAATCCCCGGAGCATATTTTAAATCCTTATATTCTCCTTAGGGATCCTGGTATCCAAACAATCGTGGATACCCGGAACCCAAGATGCCTCGGAGCCAGCCAAAGGCGACTTTTTTCGCGTCCGGCCATAGTCCCCATCTCTACCAGGAGTCAAGACCTCTGGCCTTGATCTGCCTTTCGAACGATACCTGTACCGGAACCATAGGGACGCAGTGACCTGCTCCTGGGTTATGACTGGTAGATGGGACGGAGCCGGGAATTGAGGAGACGAGTCCGGAGATAGGTTTGATCCTTGGATGTCAATGTCCATATCCAGATCGGCCTCCTGGTTCAATGTTGTAGATTGCAATGGCGTCATATCCAACCATTGTGGACTCATTCCATTGCTTAGCAGATAGGAATGTAGTCTGTTCAGTAAGAGTGACTCCTGTGCATCAAACGCAGCGGTACACATTGGGTCAATATCAATATCCATGGACTTCGGCACATTTATCAGAGACTTTGCAGCTTCATTTAAGTGCCGCTGTAATCGCAACCAGGCGATACTGCGGTATAGAGTACATAAAAACCGTAAATCTGTATTGATTTTCTTTAATTGATCTCCCTTTCGCCGCGAAACAGCTAGTGAGCTGAAGGCTGTCTTCGTTGCTGAGGAAGTCAACAGTCTCAAGATACTCGCTTTCCTGGCGCGTTTTCGAGGTGGTATCGATGACGGTTGATCCGGCTCGGACTCGACTTGCGAAGAGCACGGAAGTATACTAGGCTGTAGCAATCGAGTAATAGAGCGCTTTCTACAGACCAACGAAGGCTGTGATCGCAGCCGCGGACGAGGACCAAGGTTTGAAGGGGAACAATTGGTTGGAGATGTGGACGTCGGAATGTGTGCAGGCGATGAAGGAAAGGGAATGGCGGCAGGGAAAGAAGGAAAAGGAACGAGGTTCAAAGATTCCGAGCTACCGTGTGCAGAGATAGAGATGCTTGTGAGAGAAAGAGTACATGTCGGTGCTGCTTTTTGAGCCAAGGCAATGCATTTTCTTTTCGACTCCTGCGACGAGACTCGATGATTTGTTGAGGTGAGTAAAGGTATAAAATATGACATAAGTGGAATCAAATGATGGTCCAAGTCGGCTTCGAGAGTAGTAGCTAGCACTTGGGCCACACGGGTGAAGGAAGACAAATATGGCACCTTGCTATGAATGATATATATATACGAAGGAGACCATCACATGACTTCCCACCGTGTTTCTCACATGACCAATTTCTTATGTCTTCTGATTTGATTTCGTGGATAAAACGTGCCTATGACAACAGTGTCAGATGCATGGAATTCTCAAGCCACTGAAGGGCGTCCGCCCACCATCGTGTGAATATCAAACATGTTGCGCTCTCAATTTCTCCAACTATCTTTGCTTTTCGTGTTTCCGGCAGCTCTGAGCAAGATTTTCTCTGATATAACTGAGCTCCAGTCACCATTAGATTATGACTTCATTATCGTCGGCGGTACCTCTTCTTTTTGCGGTTTTCGATTCTCAGCTTAATTCGCCGCTTACAGGCGGGACTGCTGGTCCTGTGGTGGCAAATAGACTCTCTGAGATACCTCGACTTAAGGTGCTACTCATAGAAGCAGGCCCGTCGTAAGTCAGAAAAAGGATGACAATGGACTGAGTTTTTACTCTGTTCCAGTCATGAAGGTGTTGAAGTGTCTGAAGTACCTGGGCTCATGCTTGAAATGTTTTCGGGCATGTACGATTGGAACTATACGACTATTCCCCAACGGACAATAGGTCAACGGACATTACAGTACCCAAGAGGTTATATCCTTGGCGGATGCAGTGCACATAGTGAGAGTCCTGCTCCTCCTTATCATCATCATCTCACGCTCTAACAGACTCTATGTTCTGGTCTCGAGGATCCTCCGAGGACTGGGATCGCTGGGCCCGTGTGTCCAACGACCAAAGCTGGTCTTGGAATAACGTCCTACCTCTGATGTTGAAGGTATTCTATCTTATTGTATCATGGTGAAATTCTGACTGTCAGGAAAGAACGAGCGCTGGACGGAACCTGCCGATCAGCACAATCAAACAGGGGAGTTTGACCCTACCATCCACGGATTTGATGGGATGGTTGGCGTATCGACTGCTGGGTTCCCAACAGAGATTGACTCTCGTGTTCTTCAAACAAGCAAGGAGCTCACCGAATTTTCCTTCATCGAAGACTATAACTCTGGTTGTCCCGTGGGTCTAGGTTAGTTTTCTTTGAGCTTTTTCAGGACTGCGCTCTCAAAATTTTGGCAATTTAGCCTGGTATCAAGGGAGTATCGACCAAGGCGTGAGGAACAGTGCTGCGACTGCATATCTGGCTCCTCAGTATCTCAATCGTGGGAATCTGGATGTTCTCACTAATACCAAGGTGGCGAGGATCCTCCAAACCTCCGGCAATACCAAGGATTTCAGGACCGTAGAACTAGGCCAAAGTACTGGTGAGAATTGGTGGTTTATTCCCTCGTTTTTGTGTGTTGAGAGTCTCTCTAGACAAGTCTCTTCTGCAGCTGACAGCTAACAAAGAAGTCATACTCTCCGCGGGAGCTCTCAATACTCCGCAGATTCTCCTACACTCAGGGATTGGTGATGAAGTCGAGCTACAGAATGTCGGAATAGTACCCTTACATTCTTTACCAAGTGTTGGTAAAAACTTGACTGATCACCCTTATGTATCTGTGGTTTGGACAGTCAACTCTACTGCTCCTCCGTACGTGATCTGCTTGCTGGCAAGGTTTTCCTGACGCTTTGGTCGCAGAATGAACGCGACCATTGCTTTGGAAGAGTGGGAACATGATCACACCGGTCCGTACTCAATGAGTCCCACTGCTTCCAATCACGTTGCTTTCCTTCGATTACCTGATAACTCCTCTATCTTTCAAACTGCCACGGACCCTGCTGCTGGCCCGAATACTCCTCATATGGAGCTGACACCTCTCGTGAGAGATGTTATTACTTTGTTGTAGAACTAGATTCTGATTGTCCCATAGCGCGGTGGAGGGCTGGAACAGACTGTAGACGGCACATTCGTCAGCATGGGGATTACTTTCCTCACTCCAACCTCACGTAAGTTTGGATTCTATGTAGGCATTCGATATCAATTATGATCCTTCTCAGGCGGATCCCTTAGTGTATCGAGCACGGATCCTTTCGATCCCCCACGAATCGATTTAAACCTTCTTGCCTCTGAATTTGACATTTTCACTTATCGCGAAAGTGTACGAGCGTCCCAACGCTTTTTTTCAGCGCCTGCATGGAAAGATTATGTCATCGCACGTCATCAGCCTCCTCCAAATGCAACTTCTGACGAGGAGTTGAATACATACCTTCGTGAAAACACAATTTCCGGATCGCATGCGTCCGGGACATGTGCGATGTCCGCGAGCGATGCACAATATGGTGTTGTTAACCCTGATCTCCGTGTCAAAGGGATTCGAGGTCTGAGGATTGTTGATGCATCGATCATGGTAGTTTTTTTTTTCTCCTCGTCTGCGAAGAGGTTGTTGATTTGGTTTGTAGCCATTCATTCCCGCTGGTCATCTGCAAGTTCCTGTTTATGTGATTGCGGAAAAGGCTGCCAATATGATCAAGTCTGATTTGGTCTATGATTTATGAAAGCGGATGTCAGTTTT
>Ga0153986_1000294_pt1 | contig 15953 bp, 21 predicted proteins | sample TSGA070MetaG_FD_104724 | JGI IMG/M metagenome (GOLD analysis project Ga0153986, IMG submission 104724) | Attine ant fungus gardens microbial communities from Georgia, USA - TSGA070 MetaG | ecosystem: Host-associated > Fungi > Mycelium > Unclassified | place: USA: Georgia, Alexander Wildlife... | reverse complement strand
TGACTAGCTATCACAGCTAAGTCAATATGTATTTTCTTTTCTATTTCATTTCCTTTATTTTCTGTTCTATTTATAGCGTGGGAAATATGTCACATAGTGTGACATAAAGAGTGACAGGGTCACGTCACATGTCACGTCACACTTGGTCACATGAAGGTGCGGGAACGTAGTGCACAGACCAATAGAATTGTGTATAAGTAGATAGACCAAATAAATAAGGACTCTAACGAGTTCTCCTTGTCTACTCTGACATCGAGTGGGACCTTGAGGCGCTTCGCTGACAGATCCTTACAGTAAGGACTCTAACAAGTTCTCTTTGTTTACTCTAATAAAGAGTAGTTCTTGAATCTAGCTCAGGGTATGAGTTCTTTACATATCTAGTGGCTTATCAAGTGATCCCATTAATCTCTTATCTATATCTAGTTGGTCTGTTGAGAGTCTAAACTACAACTCAAGATATAGATTGGCTGGCCTGTTCTCATTGTCCAAATCAAACCTAAGTCTGTCATCTGCTACTTATATTATCCTTGGGGATTCCTCTTTCTCCAAGTACATATCATACAATTCTTCAATGGGTCAAGTTGATTTATGACAAAATTCCAAAAGATGGCAGAAAAATGACAGAAAATTGTAGATAAATTAGGCAAGTACTCTATATTCTTATGCTTCTTTTCCTCAATACTATTTTACACTCCCATGAACTGTTGATGAAAGAGAGCAAAGCAACCTGACTCCAATACTATGATATGCTACTACAGAAAGTTGATGAAAGGGAGCAAAGTGACCTGACTTCAAAAGAGCTAACTCTGGAAGCTGGTTATCACTCTTACAAATCTTGACAAGGAAAGATGTGACAAGTGCTTCAAGTCTTTCAGATCCTTTTTTTGGAGCAATAGGCTTTCTCCACCACCTGTATTCTTGTATATAAGAACTGGCTGGTTTTCAAACAGCAGCAAGAAGTGTAGTGTTGTAGTAGCCTTAATTGAGCTCTAATAGCCAGCCCAGCCTAGCCATTGATGCTGCATAGGTCCACTAGCTATGACCTTCACAACAGTAGTGTAAAGGTCAGCTTAGTTCCTAGGCCGGAATAAAGCCAACTGCTCCTAAGTCAGTATTGACAAAGAGAACTTGATGGGAGTTCTCGCTGTATTATGCCCTACTTATATACAAGAATGTCTATTTACTGTTGTTTGTCTATACACATGACCATTGCATCAGTATCAAGTCATCTTGTTACGCCCCTAGTGTAAGGATCTCAGAGGACTAGCTGGTATAAAGCCGCTGCCCTAACTCCAAGGTCGATGGTCAAGAGAACTTGATAGAGTTCCCGCTTGATTCATGCCCAGACTTTATACTACTTTATATGGTCTGTGTGCAGTGATTATCTAAGCAGGTACTCTATGACTCGTCTACTGATCCCTTATTTTATTCCCATCACTGATTGCCAAAGTGTGGAGGATCTGACCCTTACAAGTCCATATATGGGTCCACCGGCCCTTCTGCATCCGAGACAAAGTCCAGCTCATTGTCTACTAATTCTACAATTCTCGGGGTGTCTTCTTCCTCCAAGTACATATCATACAGTTCTTCGATAGGGTCTAGTTGGTTCATGACATTACCCCTCCTTTTAAGATTCTTCCTCTGGAAGAATTTTCCGCCTTTCCATTTCCTCCAGTTCTTTTTCAACTTCTCCAAATACTCCTTTTCAAACCTCCCGTTATCCCATCCATACAACATCTTTGCAGTGTATCTCCCTGGCAGCTCACTTCTGCTGTAAGCTCCATCCTCTTTTTCTCTAATCCTCCTCGCTGTCTTTTCGTACTCCTTCTCGTAATCTTCTACCGCCTCTCGTGCATTCCCTAGGTTTTCCTCCTTTTCCCAAGTATCTTCCTCCGCCATATAACCCTTCCATCATACAAGGTATTCTACCTTTCCATACCTCTTCCTCTTGCTTAGGATCCTTTCTACTTCGTACTCCATTTCTCTCTGTATCTCTACTGGTGGGGGTGGCGTTACTTTCTGCCCTTTCACCTGATCTCTGTATCTACATATTCTACTTACGTTTACTATGGGATGTATTCTTACGCTACTCGGTAGATCTAATTCAATTGCATTTGAAGATACGATCCCTTTCACCCTATAAGGCCCCACAAATCTCTCTGTCAACTTGTTCATCCTTCTTCTGATCATCTGCCACTTCAAGTCTCTTGTGCTTAGTAGCACCATATCCCCAACTTTGTACTCCTCTACCTCTCCTCTGTGCCGATCTGTCTGTTTTTTCATCTCCTTTTGCGCTTTCCTGAGCGCTGCTTGTGCTTTCTCCTGGATCTCCTTCATCTTCACCGCAAATTCCTCTGCTCTCAACACCTTTCCTTTCTTTCTCATCTCAAAACCCATCCTGGGATTTCGGCCATTATTTGCTATAAAAGGCGACACATTGGTGGAACTGTTCACTTTATTGTTGTAAGCGAACTCTGCTATGCCTAACCAATCTGGCCACTGCTCCTGACGATAATCCACAAACATCCTGAGGTATTGTTCCAGTTCCTGGTTTGCTTGCTCAGTTTGTTCATCTGTCTGTGGATGGAAAGCCGTCGACAGCTTTGTCTCGATCCCTAACATCCCGTTCAACTCTTTCATCAACTCTGCCGCAAACTGTGCTCCTTGATCGGAGATAATACTCTCAGGGAGTCTATGCAATTTCCAAACATGATCCCAGAATAAAACTGCCAACCCCTCTGCTGACGTCTTTTCTGTCATAGGAATAAAGTGTGCTATTTTCGTAAGTCGGTCACACACTACTAAGATAGAATCATAGTCCCTTGACAATGGTAGCTTGACAATAAAGTCTGCCGTTATGTGCACCCAAGGTTTGTCTGGCACTTTGTTTGGCATTAGCTTTCCTGCTGGCAGCTCTGTCTTGTTTTTGTTCCTTTGACATAAGTCACACCCTTCCACATACCACTTCACTTCCACCGTTATTCTGGGCCACCGGAAGTTCCTGGTAACCAACTCCACCGTCTTCCACTGTCCCCCATGTCCTCCTACCGGCGTATCATGATGCAGCCGGATTATCTCAGCCCTCAGCTCCTCATCCTTCGGCACATACACCTTCCCTTCCTTTAGCATTAACCCATCCTCTTCTCTCCATTCTTTGTTCCTTAGGACTTTTACATTTGTCCTTTTCATTTCCTCCACTATTTTTACCACTTCGTTGTCTACTGCCTTCGACTTTCTTATCCTGTCTAGGATATCCACTCCCTCTATTATTACCTCCTCCAGCGTTCTTGCTTTGAGCCATTCCTTCTTCACCAGCATCTTGTCCTCGTTCTCCTTCTCTACTCCTTTCTGCTAGTCTGGCCGCCTACTCAGCCCATCAGCTTTTCCCATTTTAGTACCAGGTACATGTACTAATTTAAAATCGAAGTATGACAAGAATAGTGCCCATTATGCCTGACATCTATTTAACTTTTGACTAGACATAAAGTACTCTAGATTCTTGTGATCTGTCCACACCTCGAATTTGATCTGTGCACCTTCTAGGAAATACCTCCATGCTTCCAGGCACCTAATCACCGCTAACATCTCCTTATCGTGAATCTCGTAATTCTTTTCTGTGTCACTTAACGACTTGGAGATATAGGCTACCGGCCTCCACCTGTCATCTTTGCATCTCATTGACAACACTCCATCCGTCACATAGTCCGACGCGTCCGCCTCCACCCTCATCTCTTTATCTAAGTCTGGAGCAGCCAGTATTGGTTCCGATGTAAAGATCTCCTTCAACCTCCCAAATGCTTTCTCTTGCTCACTTCCCCAGTTCCACTTCTCCTGCTTTCACACCAACCTGTGCATTGGTCTTGCGATCTCTGCAAAATCTTTTACAAACCTTCTATAGTAGTTTGCTAGTCCTAAAAATTTCTGGACGTTCTTTACACACTTTGGAGTTGGCCATTCCAGCATACCCCTCACTTTCTCTTTTTCCATCTTTATTCCATCGGGTCTTATTACCATCCCGAGAAATCCTACTTCTCTCACTTTCCACTCACACTTTTCTGGCTTGACGTACAAGTCATGCTCTTCTAGCCTCCTCACTATCTCTTCCACCAACTCATCATGTCCCTCCTCTGTCTCTGTTCCTACTAACACATCATCTATGAAGGTGGCGACATCTCCTTTATTGATCAGGTCTCTGAAGATGTCATTCATCATTGTCTGGAAGGTAGCCAGCAAATTTGTTAAACCAAAGAACATAACTACTGGTTCGAAAGATCCTATATACGTTATGAATGCTGCCTTCCATTCATCACCCTCCTTTATCCTGACATTATTGTACCCCCACCTCAGGTCCATCTTTGTGAATACTCTTTTTGTGCCCATATTATCTACCAGGTCACTAATTAATGGTAAAGGGTAACTATTCTTGATCGTAAACTTATTCATGTATCGATAGTCCTGCACCATCCTCCTTTTGCCGTCCTTCTTCGGTACAAACATCACAGGCGAAGTCTGAGGCGACTTGCTCGGCCAGATATAGCCTTTCTTAAGCTGGCTATCTACGAACGCTTGAACCTCTTCCCTTTCAATCCTTGACAAGAGGTAGATTCTTTTTCTGGGGACAAACTCATCTTGTAAGTCTATGGCGTGGTCCCAGGTTTTGCGTACTGGCATCCTTTCCGACTCCTGTTTTCCGAATACTTTCAGCCACTTATGGAACCTTTTAGGAACCATGTCCTCCACCTTCCACCTGTCCTCTATTGCTTCTTCTTCTCTTTCTCTGTCCTCCATTGTCCATCTCAAGTTCTTTCCATCTTCCACCTTCGCCTCCCTTTGTTTTATCTACTTGCCACACCATGGTGGGCATCTCAACATCTTTACTTCTCCCAATTCCCAATTTATCTCTGGGTTATGAGCAGCTAACCATGGCATGCCCAATATCATCTTTGTCCTTCCCAGGTTACATATATCCATCCTCAATCTCTTGTGATGTTCTCTATAAAAGACATTGCACTCCAGCTCATGGGTAATATTTCCTCTACTGTTGCTGGTCCCATCAACGTTCTTGACCTCTACTGGTCGATCTAACTTTTCTAATCTAAAGCCGTGTTCTTCCATGAACTTCTTGTCCACGAATATCCCTGTTGCACCACTATCTAGCAGTGCTTTCACCGTCACTCCCTCATGATTGTCCAGCTTCTCTATGCCGACTTCCAACCATACCTCCCTCAGAGGTTTTAGTGTCCTTCTCATGTCTCTTTCTCCTGCTGCTACTTTTGCCTTCAATACTTTCAACTTCTCTTCAATACTCGCGATCTTCCTCTCTCTGTCCATACACAAGCCACATGCCCAACCCTGGACGTCTGGACTCCATTCTTTTATTGGCAGGGAGCCATCCTTCCTACAAGCTCGACATTGCCTCGTCATCCTCTTTCCTCTACTCACGTCCCACATCTCCTTCTTCCACCTGTCCTCGCATTCTGGGCACTGGTTGTTCTGAAGGTCGTCCTTGTTATAGTACCTCTGGGTGGGTCCTCCCTATGATCAGGTGCCTGTCACTCCACAATCCACACACCTCACGATCGTCATCACCTGCTCCTGCTCCACCCATCCCTTCTCACACCTTTCTACCAACAGTCCTCTCCTTATCGCCCTCTCCTCTCTTTCATGCCATTTTCGCTTCAACCCCCAACCTTCTCCCCACAACCTTACCGAGGGGCACCTTTGCTCCCAATGGTTATTTCCCCCGCATTCACCACACTTCCTCCTCTCTACCTTCCTCACTTGCTGCACTTTTGCCTTTCTGGGCCGCGCCGCTCTATTTGGATAGCCCCATAGGACATGCCCTTCCTCCCCACAACCCCAACACCTTGTTGGCTGCGCTTTTCCCTCATAGGGGCGCGCTGCAATCCCTCCTTCCATCCTCCTACACACTTTACTCAGCAAGGGCGCAAATTTATTGTCCCCGCTCTCTAACTTCCTCCTTTTCTCTGCTAGGATCTCCTTCTGCCTACAGTGGTGGGCCAGGTGGCCAAACCACCCACATTTGCGACACCTACGGTCACCTCTCCTTCCTTGCATCATCTCAATGTATGCCCAGGTACAGGGCATTGTAGTGGTTGTCGGATTTATGTTAAAAAATTTGGTCGTGACGACCGGTGATATGATTGCACTAAGTGTTTACAACTACTAGGGCGCGCAATCTTTACCCAGCTGGTTACCTACTGACTACTGTCTTACTTGTGTCTACCTTTTGATAACTACTCAAGGATTAAACAACTACTATCCCTAAGAAGGGAATCCCTAAGCTAGACGGTGCTTTAAGAGCTGACTGTCATTCCCTTGCGTGGACTGGAGACAATGCCCCAACAGCACAGAGCAGATAGTGAAAGTGAACTAAATAGCTATCTCAATCGAGCAGGTCCGATCTAGAAGGGTACTAGAGAAGGTCCCTTCGTCCACCATGTAGTTCTAAACTACTACACAAGTCCCCTTATACAGCTAGGGCCCACTGTTTGGTATGGAGATGACGGTAAGAGGTCGCAATGACCACCGTCGAGTTGTCGATTGTGTGTGAGAGTAAAAGGGTTAGTGAGGGCTCGAGGTGAGCGGCCGCTGAAGTGGAATTGAGTTCTAATGTAAGGATCTCAGAGGACTGGCCGGTATGAAGCCGCTGCTCTAACTCCAAGGTCAATGGTCAAGAGAACTCAATAGAGTTCCTGCTCGATTCATGCCCAGACTTTATACTACTTTACATGGTCTGTGTGCAGTGATTATCTAAGCAGGTACTCTATGACTCGTCTACTGATCCCTTATTTTATCCCCATCACTGATTGCCAAAGCGTGGAGGATCTGACCCTTACAAGTCCATATATGGGTCCGCCGGCCCTTCTGCATCCGAGACAAAGTCCAGTTCATTGTCTACTAATTCTACAATCCTCAGAGTGTTTTCTTCCTCCAAGTACATATCATACAGTTCTTCAATGGGGTCTAGTCGGTTCATGACATCTAGTTCTATTTCTGTTTTCTTGGTTGTAGAGGACACACATGTTGTCCTTATATTATGCGTCTGTTCCTGGTACCTGTTCCTGGTACCTTTCTTCTTTTATCTTCCTTCAATATTCCACTGGCCATTGTGCCTTGCAATGAGGTAACACCTCATTGTATACCTTATGGGGGACCATCCCCTTTTTTACTTGTTGCAACCCCAATTTCTATACCACAATTAGTATATAAGCTCCAGTAGATACACTGTATCTCCCTATGCTTAATCTATTGTGTGTTCTCTTCTCTTTTACTCTCAATCTATCCTCAAGCCTTAAGGCTAAGGTTGTAACCTGAGTTATTAGGTCATAACACATTTTGCCATTAGAACATGGCACTTTTGGAAAATAAAAGAAAAAGAAATATAAAAGAAATATAAATATTGACTTAGCCATGGTGGCTAGTCAATCCTCAGAGAGGCGGTTCATGACACCACCCTCCTCTCAAGATTTGTTGTCCCAACGATTTTATAGTTCATTTGAGGCATCTTTCATTTGCCCTATCTCATCTTCTTTGTTCCACTCTTCAATCTTTCCTCTCTTTTCTTCAACAACTCTACGGACCACAGTCAGTCTCTCCTTTGTCCCTTCTGCTGGTTTTATATGCTTCTATTGCCTCCAATTTCTTTTTAACCTCTACTAGTACTGTCTATCATACTCTCCATCTGACTATCCAAATAGTCTCCTGGCAGCATACCATCCAGGGAATCCTCCTCTCCAGTAATCCTTGTCATCTTCTACCTTTTCCTGTTATTTCACTTCCCTATTGTCTCTATTGTATTCTTCCTCAAACTCCCTTAATAAGTCTCCTGCATTTTGCAGGTTTTCTCAGCTCTCCCAAGTGTCTTCTTCTACCATAAATCCTTTCCACCACACCAGGAACTTGTTTTTTCCTCTAATTTTCCTCTTGTTTAGTATTTTATCCATCTCCCACTCCTCTTCTCCTTCAATAACCATGGGTTGTGGTATTTCCTTCCTCTAGCTGTCCATCTGGTCTACATACTATTTTATCCAACTAACATTTACTACTGGATGTATTTTAATGGTGGCTAGTAGTTCTAACTCTACTACGTTGCTAGAGATAATAGCCTTGATTTTGTAAGGCTCTACAAACCGTTCAACCAACTTCTCAGAGTGCCATCCAACCATTTGCCACTTGAGATCCTTAGTCCTGAGCAGCACCAAGTCCCCAACCTTGTATCCTACTACTTCTGACCTATGCCTATCTGCATACCTCCTTATGTCTTCTTGTGCTTTACCCAGTGCCACCTTGGCTTCCTTCTGTACCTCCTTCATTCTTTTTGCAAACTTCTCCATCCCCTCAAACTTTCCTTTTTTTCTTAATTCAAACCCCATTCTTGGATTCTGACCAGTATTTGCCTCAAAAGGTAATACCTTTGTACCAGTATGCGCCTTATTGTTGTAGGCAAACTTTGCCGTACCTAACCATTCTGGTGAAAGGGGCAAATGGTACTGTGAGTCTGGAGTGAATTAAGAACCAGGAATCCAGTTTCCAATTGTGTGCTAAAGAGTTAGTGGGGAATGAATCAAAAGAAAGGATATTAAAAAGATTATATAGAAAACTTAGCGCAGAACCATAAGATAATGGTGTTGAAAAGAATGTGAGCTCAATCTAGATCCTCCTCGCATGGTGTCCCTAAGGTGTCAACCTTTACACACCGTAACAAGCTCACTAGCAAGAGTAGTCAGTAAACCAACTCATGGACTTACCAATCTCAACCAAGTCCATATCTGCACCCCCAGCCTGAACCTTACAGGTGTGATGGAGTCTGAGTCGATGGCTAGCCAGGCTTTTCCAGCCTGCTACCTTGCCAAAGGTTATCCAAGTGACTGCTACAATTTGGCCTCTAGAGAGAGTAGAGAGGAGTAGTGTACAAGCTATCCCAACTACCCAACCACTTTACTTAGAACTCATAAAAAGCGCCATAAGACAGCTCTAGAGCCCTTGAGATGATGGCAGGAGTCAAGATTCCATTTTCTTCTCTCTTGGCCACTCTGAGTCTTATATTATAATTACAAACTGATGAGACTCAATTAAAAAAGAAATAAAAAAGGAAACTCCTTCTCTTTTCAGCCTCTCCTCTACAACTCCATCACACACCCACATCACCTGTCATCACTCACTTCTTCAGCATCTCCATTACCTCCGGACATGACCATGTGCTCCTGCTCTACTCCCCTGCTACAGTCTTCTGTCTTTATCCCCTGACTTCTCTTACTTTTAAAACCAACACATTCCCATCCCAAATTCACTCTAGATCCTAACCCTACCAAATGCGAACCTCCCTCGTACTGTAATCGTCATAGGCCGTGTTTGTGCTTGAGATGAACCTGTTAATGATTAGATTGGCGGAATCTGATGGTCTTCTGATCATAGTACTGTTTTTAGACTCGACTAAGTTCACTCTAGAATCAAGTCAGTTAGTCTTTCCGGAGTTTACCTGAGCTCTTGAGGTCTATAATATTAGTACTGCTCCTCTAGCTCTGATTAGTGAATGTCTATTCAGTTGAAACCATATGTGTCCACCTAGCTTAGTCTCTAGATGACACTGGGAACTTGATAGGAGGATGCTAGAATGATGTCATAATGTAAAAATGAAGTAAAAACCTCCTTTATGTCTTGATTTAACAGAATTTGAATTTCTGGCGTAACACTGGCCAATGATCCTGACGATGATCAATAAACATACAGAGGTATTGTTCTAACTCCTGATTCATTCTCTCAGTTTGTCCATCAGTTTATGGGTGGAACGCTGTTGACAACTTGGTCTTTATCTCTAACATCTTATTCAACTCCCTCATCAATCCTGCCATGAACTGTGGACCCTTGTCTGAAATGATGCTTTTAGGTAGTCCGTGTAGTAGCCACACATTGTCTCTAAACAACCTGGCTAACCCCTCTGCCGTAGTCTTCTCAGTTGTAGGCACAAAGTACGCCATCTTTGTAAACTGATCTATCGCTACTAGAATGCTGTTGTACCCCTGGACCAATGGTAGTTTTGTAATGAAATCTGCTGATATGTGCGTCTAAGCTTTGTTGGGTATTGAGTTGGGCATTAATTTCCCAGCTGGTTGCTCTGTGCGATTCTTATTATGCTAGCAGGCATTATACCCCTTCACATATCTCTTTATCTCCCTTGTCACTTCTGGCCACCAGAAATTTCTGGTCACTATCTCTACTGTCTTCCACTGTCTTCTATGTTCTCCCATAGGTGTGTTATAATGTAGGCTAATTATTTCAACTCTAAGTGCCTCATCCTTTGGCACATACACCTTTTCTTCTTTTAACATTAGACCGTCTTCCTCTCTTCACTCTTTGTCTCTCAACATCTTCACCCCTGCCTTCTTCATTTCCTCTACTACTTCTATGACTTCATCATCCTTGGCTTCTGACTTCCTTATTCTTTTCAAAATATCCACTCCTTCTACAATCACCTCCCCTGCTCGTATACTTCTCACCCACTCTGGTTTTAGGAGTGTTTTTTCTTTATTATCTCCTTCTACTCCCTTTTCCCAGTCACTTTTCCTACTCAGTCCATCTGCTTTCTCCATTTTACTACCTAGGATATGTTTAAGCACAAAGTTGAACCTAGATAAATAAAGAGCCCAGTACACTTGTCTACGATTTAAGTTTTGGCTACTCATAAAATATTCTAAGTTCTTATGGTCTGTCCAGATTTCAAACTTTATCTTGGCACCCTCCAAGAAGTACCTCTATGCCTCCAAGCACCTTATCACCCCCAGCATTTCCTTGTCATGTATTTCATAGTTCCTTTCTGTTTTGTTCAAGGCTTTAGAAATAAAGGCTACCAGTCGCCATAAGTTATCGTCACATCTTATAGATAACACTCCCCCAGTTGCGAAGTTTGATGTGTCTGCTTCAACTCTAAACTTCTTATCTAGTTCAGGAGTTGCCAATACCGGTGTTACACCCCTAGTTCTATTTCTTTTTCTTTCTATTGTAGGGGACACATATACTGTCCTCGTGTTATGCTCATATCTCTGGTACCTGTTCCTGGTACCTTTCTTCTTTCATCTCTCTCTGATATTCCACTGGCCATTGTGCCTTGCAACGAGGTAGCACCACATTGTACGCCTCATGGGAAACCGTCCCCTTTCTCACTCGTTGCAACCCCAATTCCTGTACCACAATTAGTATATAAGCTCCAGTAGATACACTGTATCTCCTTATACTTAATCTATTGTGCATTCTCTTCCTCTTACTCCTAACTCATCCTCAAGCCTTAAGCCTAAGGTTGCAACCTGAGTTATTAGGTCGTAACAACCGGCCTGGTGGTGAACACTGCTTTCAACTGCTCAAATTCTGCTTGCTGATCCTCTCCCCACTTCCACTTCTTATCCTTTCTAGTCAATCGATTCATAGGCAAGGCCACTTTGGTGAAATTCTTTACAAAGTGTCTATAGTAATTGGCTAGCCCTAAGAACTTCCTGACGTCTCTAACATATTGTGATGTTGGCCACTTCAACACTCCTTCTACTTTGTCTTTCTCCATTTCCACTTTTCCTTCCTCCATTACTGCCCCCAAAAATGGTACCTTCTGTACCTTCTACATGCACTTTTCTGGTTTTACATAAAGGTCGTTTTCCTCTAATCATCTCAACACTTCCTTAACTACTTCATTGTGTCCTTCCTCCATTTCTGTCCCTACTAGCACATCATCTACAAATGCTGCTACCTTCCCCTTGTTAATTATATCCCTCAGGATTTTGTTCATCATTGCCTGAAAAGTAACTGGCAAATTTGTTATCCCAAAAAACATTACAACAGGTTCAAACAACCCCACATGTGTAGTAAAGGCTGCTTTCCACTTGTCTCCCTATAAGAGCAAAGTTATGAAGACCTAAGTCTAACCCTAGGAGTTGGGTCAGGAAGAACTCGATAGAGTTCTCCAGTATATTATCCCTATCTTATATATATGTTGGGCTTGGTCTGTATGCCAAGTTCCTGTGGGTCACATGTCTATCTAGAAGGTTTTACACTATTTATGTGAGAGGGTCACCTGGCCTGTTCTATTTATAGCTTGTTTTGTGTTATAGTCCATTAGATTATCCAAGAGTCCTTTGAATGCTGGGGAAAATTGGAGGTTCAATTCGAAGTTATGACACTTCCTCTTTTACCCTCACATTGTTATAACCCTACTGTAAATCCATCTTCATAAATACTTGCTTACTCCCTATGTTATCTACCAATTCTGTAATTAAAGGTAGAGGATAGTTATTCTTTACTGTTTGTCTATTGAGTTTACGGTAATCCATAACCATGCACTTTCCTCTATCCTTCTTTCCTACAAAGAACACCAGCAATGTCTATTGAGATTTTGAAGGTTATATGTATCCCTTCTTTAGATGTTCATCAACAAACTTCTACACCCTCTCCCTCTCATTTCTGGAGAGCAGGTACACCTTTGCTTTACTTAGTTTGAAGTCTTCCTTTACATCTATGGTATGATCCCAGACCTTCCAAACCGGCATCCTTTCTGACTCCACTTTCCCAAACACCTTCAACCACCAATGGAATCGTTTGGGTACTAATTCTTCAATTTTACGATAGTCGATTTCCATCTTCTCCTCCCTTCCCCAGTCTTTCTTCTCATCTGCTGCCCAGCTAATTGCTTTCTTCTCCTCTACTTTCCTTGCTGATGGGGTGATAAAAGTAGAATAGGTTTTTTAGATGTGTTCTTTTATCAGAAACAAGGGTGACAAGTGCAAATCAGAGTACTGTAGTCTCTGAGATGGGTCACAGTTGTGTGCAAACAAATAGGCACTGGGAAGGTAATTAGAATTTAGAGAGTGTACTGGTGATTTTGATGTATAAAATGGGCTAAAAATAATAATAAGTCTCGTTCGCAAGCGCTCTCGTTAGTTGGATCTCAAAGGCACATGTTTGTCTCATGCCGTAATACTGCTGTTCTTATCTAGTCTAGTATCCTGGCTCGCTATTAATACAGCAGTTACTACTTAGAACTCCCAGAGCCTCGTGTAAGCTCTACTTCAGCTGACTGTACAACTGGAAGCTTACTATGAAGAACCGTAGCGAAGAGTTAATCTTCTAGTATAAGTGAATGTCCAAGTCCTCTTGAGGTTAAGTAGCTCATAGAGAAATGAAGTAGAAAGTAGAAAATTAAACTTAGGTTTGCTCGAGTTTGCTTTTCAGCTCTAGAGTGGAGGAAAAGGTAGGGGGTAAAATTGCTTGTCCCTTTCCTCGTACTCTAGAGGTTTTTATTTAGAATACAACTGTCCAAATCACATACAAAGAAAACAGAAAGAAAGTCAACAGAGTTCCCCAAGACAGCCAGCCAGAATACTGACTATGTTCCTCTATCCGATCCCTCACTCCTCATTTGTTCTTCTTATCTGGGCTCTTCCTTGAGATTCCCTTTTATTGAGGTGGCCACATAGGGACCTATTGTAGAGAGATCGTGTTCAAAATGAACTGCTGATCCTCCCAATCGGATCGTTCGTGAGCGTATCATATTTTTCTTCCTCCTCACAGCCAGGTTCCTCTTCTTTCTATACCTTTTCATAATCTACTACCTCTTTAGGTATCTTTCCTTGGGTGTCCTGACTTTCCTGTTATAATTTGTGAGTTCTCTCAAACCTACTCCCATGTCTCTTGTTCTAAATATAGCTTCTTTGTTACATCTGTGATCCGCCGTCTATCTTTACCTTTATGATATCAGACTGCTGACTCTTCATTGGGAGTTGGTTTCTTGAGGCCGTTTCCTTCCTTAAGAGCACATACAGAGGGGAGAACTTTTATTGATAATCATATGAGATGATCCGAGCAAGGGTTATTTTGAGAGATAGATAGTGGTGATCATGGCCACTATTCCGTTTCTCAAGCGTAATGCTCGAGAACACGACCAGACAGCAGTCTCTCTCTGGCTCTCAGGGTGCTTATCTTTATATAAAATAAGTATTATGGGAGTGTTATATCGTTATCATCACTTATTTAGCTAGAATTTTACTGGCAGGCATGATACCGCTTCTCTTCTCGTCATTTTCTCTTGCCTTTCTTTTGCTTCTTTGCTCCTATTATCTTTGTCATACCATGGTGGGCATCTCATCATCTTGATCTCTCCTTTCTCCCAGTCTATTTCTGGGTTATGTTCCGCCAACCAAAGCATATCCAATATCACTTTCATCTTTCCTAAATTGCATACATTAAACTTCATCCTCTCTTGATATCCCCTGCAATAGATGTTGCATTCCACCTCATGTGTAATCCTTCCTCCGCTATTGTTACTACTATCTACATTTGTCACTATCAACAGTTTTTTCAATTGGTCCAGCTTAAACCCCTGCTTCTCAGCGAACTTCCTATCTATAAACATTCCTGTTGCTCCGCTATCTAGGAGCGCTTTCACCATGATCCCTTCATGGGTGTTAATCTTCTCCAATCCTATCTTCATCCAAACTTCTCTTAGAGGTCACATTGTACACCTCACTACCCTTTCCTCCTCAGTTGCCTTTTCCTTTAGCTCCTTTACCTTCCTCCTCAGCTCTTGTTCCCTCCACCTCCAGTAACTGTCGCAGTTTCTTGCAACATGGTTCTTTTCTTTACACTCCCTGCACACCAACTTCCTTTGCTGCACCTTTCTCTGTTCTGGGTGCACTGCTCTTTTGGGACACGTCTATAGATGGTGTCCTTCTTCTCCACATCCCCAACATCTCACTAATTGCTGCACTTCTCTCCTTACAGAGCATGCTGCTATCCTCTCCTCCTCACATGCCATGACTCTGTACCTCAGCAGCTCCCATCCATTCTTACATGACCCCCCTCTCTGTTCCCTTTCTGCCTCAATCTCCATCCTCCTACAGTGGTGGGCCATGTGCCCAAACCACCCACACTTTCTACACCTCCTGTCTTCTCTGTATTCCTTGAACCTCTCTATATAACTCTGACTCTCCTCTTCTGTCCATCCTCTCATTGTTCTTACTTCTTTTTTCAACTCTTTTAGTTTTTCCTCCTCTACTTTTGCTTCCTTTTCCTTCTGCCGCTGACTTTCTTCTCTCGCTTCCTCTTGCTCTATCTCCTTCTGCTTCAGCATAACCATAAGTTGCAGTTGTTGGATCATCAGGCCGTTTTGCATGACAATGGCCATTAGGGTTTTTACCTCCTTCTCAGTAGGCTCTGGAAGGTTAGTGGTGATGAATAGAAAAGATATGGTGTGTTGTCCAATCCAAGAGGGATCAATAAGGGTATGATGTGCTAAGTTCTATGGCTATTGGAGCGCACACTTCTTTACCCAACTAGCCAATCTACTGACTACTCCTACTACCTTGTGACTATTAAGGGTTAAACAAATAATATCCCTAAGAAGGGAATGGCTAAGCTAAACAGGCTCTTAAGGAGTTACTGTTATTCCTCTGCATGTACCAGTGACAATGCACTGCAGCATGAGGTAGATAGTAAAACAGTTATCTAACACCCCAGGTTATAAGTTCTGGTCTCCGTGCAACTGCCCTGAGCTAGCCAAAGCATGTCCCCCTCCAGTCTCTCTACTGACTGGTAAGTCCCCTTAAAGCTGGGGCCCGCTTATGTATGGAGGTGGCTTTGGTCGCGATGACCTTGGCTGAGTTTGTCGAATTGAGTAGACATATGATGATCAGGACGATTGTCGATTTTAGATGAAAGTTAGCAAAGTCGCAAGGAGCAAGGTTGCTGTAGTGGATATCGAGTTCTAGTGTAAAGGTTGGCTTAGTTCCTGGGCTGGAATAAAGCCAACTGCTCCTAAGTCAGCATTGACAAAGAGAACTCAATGGGAGTTCTCACTGTATTGTGCCCTACTTATATACAAGAATGTCTATTTACTGTCATTTGTCTATGCATGTGACCATCACATCAGTATCAAGTCATCTTGCTGTTAG
>Ga0153986_1000293_pt1 | contig 15958 bp, 21 predicted proteins | sample TSGA070MetaG_FD_104724 | JGI IMG/M metagenome (GOLD analysis project Ga0153986, IMG submission 104724) | Attine ant fungus gardens microbial communities from Georgia, USA - TSGA070 MetaG | ecosystem: Host-associated > Fungi > Mycelium > Unclassified | place: USA: Georgia, Alexander Wildlife... | reverse complement strand
GCCCACACCCATTCGGCCCACACCCATTCGCACACCCATTCGACCCATACCCATTCACACACCCATTCGACAACTACCCCTAGCCATTGCCAGGCACCATACTCTGTGACTCCACCTGCAGCCACTAATTGCTCCTCAAGGGGACATGGGCCTATCGGTTCGTCTACAGACCCAACCTACATCACTCCTTCGCTAGATCAGGCTCGTTCTCATCAGTCTTCCTCCCCGCACCACCAGCTTCCCGGTCAAGACGATTCCATGGGACCTTCGAAGTGGCCTTCTCAAGGCTTCTAAAAAGAAGACAATATTCCATTCTTTTCTCCCACCAATCGACATAACTACAGCCGTTCTCTGAGTTCATTATCTCGCTTCTTATTACGGTAGAACGTCTTTCAACTTAGCACCCGTTGATCAATAGCTATCTCATTAATTCTCAATACCTCTGCTTTTCGATCTCACGATGCTATCTCGTATGCTTTTCTGTGTATATTGGTGATCTATTATGTTTTCTTCAATTTGTACGTATCTATCGAATTATATTGTCAGCTAGATATCTTGTTTTAGTTTGTCGTTTGTATACATTGTCCCTGAAGGTCAACGTTTGGGAGATCTCGGCAAAGATCTGAGGACGCAAAAGCATTGCTTGCCATTACTCATGTGTCATCTTACACTTAAGCAAATAATTCGAGAGTGCGAAGATCACGTTTTCGAAACCCTGATTCGCATAAATAGGAAATCGACTAAATTAGGTGGCTCACACTCAACAGAAGCATCATCTGGAAGGTGAGCAGCTAGAGGGGAATTAGATCGACCCGATAAATAAAATTTGACCGCCCGCGCTCATACTGACGACAAATGAAAGACCAGTTTGAAGGGAAGTGCCTAAAGACTCCGTCTCCATCCTAGTGGTCAGTGACTGTCATGAGAAAATAATAGAAATAGAAGCGTGTACCTCGTTAATAATTTTTCTTGACCAGACGATTCTTGGCGAGACTTCGTGACTTGAGCCGGCAATGGCCGGTCCTCGTAAGACCTGAGACTGACGTATTTGAGGGAAATTGACCTCCAGAAACTCCAGAGCCTGTCGGAGCTGAGGCAGGAGACGGATTCGAAGCAGAACGCCGTGGAGTTATCCCACCAGAACCTGTTGCAGGGTTGTCACCGAAAGTAACAGGCGGAGGTCCAGGAATAGTGAATGTGCCAAAATCTCCGTAGATGAAGGGCCATTTTACACCAAGATATATATCCTGAATAGTTGCAAGATCGCTATCGGAAGGTGTGCCTGTTCCAGACCCGGTCACACGAACTTGCCTGAAGCACCATCAGAATCACCTTTCTTCTAAAGCAACCTAGTGACTCACGTGCAGCTGGGATAAAACTGAGGCGTTTGAGAGTGGAGGGCAACACTAGACTCAGGCGTAAGGGGGACAGCTCGCTCAAGATAACAAATAAACGCACATCTCATGTCTCATCAGCTGGTGATAGTTATCAGTATGAAGAACAAGAAATCTGAACAGCGCTCACATATGGGCCAGCCTTCAACTCAGTTGGAACCTTAGATGTCCATGTGTAATCGTCTGAAGATATCCGGTCAGAAGACGTCCCTGGATCAGAGATGGAACACCCAACTAGCTCTGAGTTGGTCAGCAGCCCATTGTTTGGTATCCGGATCGTAGCCTCCAGCATCGACTTTAAACCACCTCGTGTTACTTGCCGGGAAATTGGTACAGTCATTATCACATGAGGTCATATATGTCGAAACAGGGCCTTGATGATCTTTAACAGCTAAAATGAGCTCACATGTAGGAACGGATGACAACTCATAAGCTCACCCGCGGGCCACTATGAACACGAAGCCTGTAAGTTACGCGGACAGAAGCCATGGAACGCACATATTCCCAATTGAAGGTAACCGCAGACCCAGCAGCGACGTCTGCAACTACGGATGTGCTGGAATCACCTCCGATGCCACAGTTCATATCATTACTAGAGCCTGGGACTGTTTGTATCGCTCATCAACACAGGGATATCTACAGACCGTTTACACCTCTCACCGGGACCATCATCCTGGATCTTGCGTATAACACGTTGGGGTACAGGATTCTGATAGCTACAGGCAGATGGATCAACTTTCTTTGTCGAGCTGCCGCAACCTCGCTACAAACGGATCGTCAAAGGGATTCCAGCCAGGAAAGTCCTTCCCCTCGATGTTGACTTCGTGAACAAAGCCATGGCCAGCCACGCTTTGAGTGGCAGAAAGGAGAAGGAATGGAAGGAAGAAGAGAAGGCGAACCATTGCAGAGTAACAGGAGATGTTAGCCTGCAGTCAAAGAAAGAAAGGTGAAGGTCTTCTACGACGGAAGATTTTATAAATCATCCACACGAGGCTAGTTGAAGGTTTACTCGAGGACGATGGCTGGCCTACACAGCGAAATGATTTTCGCGTTTTAGCATGCAAAAGTCTACATTGATATACTAAGATTAATCAAAGGTTAGCGTGTACCTTAACTTTTCTGAATGCCCCTGGTTAAAAGAGCCGTATTTTTGTTGTGAAGCAATACAAGTGCGGAAAGCGGAAGTCGAACGTTGAGCATGCTGATAATTTGATGCAAGGAAGACTTGGCGTGTACATAATGAAATCAGTTCCGCCGATGAATATTCTCTGCTGTCTGGCGGAGAGGATATATACAGCGCGGCGGCATCCCTGGATATATGGTTGTTACTACAAATAGCCCAAGACTGTCAATGACACGTGCCATGATGATATGACGATTAGCATATGTTTAAATGTTCCTTTGCAAGTCGAACTTGCTCCTCCAAGTCATAACTATATTTGGAGCTATTCACTAGGGCGATGAAATCATAACAACGAATCCTTTGCCGGTGTCAGGAGCTTTTGGGAGAATTGCACAACTGTGAATTTTTGGTGAGCGTCAATGCTTGAGCTCATCGAATAATTCCCACGTATACTTTTGATAATTGTATGCTTTCTCACTACAAACACTGAGCTATAGACACCAAGAGAGAGCGAAGAAGTCTTACATCTTATATTATATGTATGCTTTTCTATAATCTAGTGACTTGCATCATCCTCTTTCTCAGTTTATCATCCTCATCCTACAAACCTTACTTACAAACAGGAAAGGGGTCAACTCTCAAGGCTGCTTGTCTTCACCTTGTTGGTCACTTCTCCGGAATCCTTCCCTATCATCTTCATGGTCTGGAGCAAGCTTTTTTATTTTTGTTCTACCTGGGATCGCTCAATAATTAGCAGGATAAGATCAAGGACCACTTTTTTACTGACACTGAAGTCACAGTGAAAACGATTCAGAGCAAAAAAATTTTGCCAAACTTATACATGATGCTGTGTGCAATCATCGGCCAACTGGCCTCTGAAGGGGTGACTTTTCACTCTCCTGCAAAAGAACCTGACTCTAATCCTGGATCAATGTGGTACAGTCACAGAACCCAAGACACAGCGGAACGTGAATTAGTCAGGATACTCATTTTTGAAATCCAAAACTTATAATGCGGCGCCCGTTAGCAGTCCGCAGTAGTATACAAAGTACGCTACAGAGTCCTACACTAAGTTCACAAAATTTAACCCAAGCCACCCAAAACTGGTCCGAACCCATAGAGAAAAAGGAGAGAAACCGAATGAAAAGGAAACAGAGGGAGACTAGTAGTCAGGATACTCGTCTATCGTTAATTTCCTGGGAATTTTCCCTTTCCAATGCAATGACTATAATTTCTGCTATACTCCTTATGTTGAGTGTTTAGTTCGGTGGCTGTGTAGACTTGGAAGGGTTCTCTATGTGAGACTCCGCAATGGTCGGCAGCCTCTGAATCTTGTCATTTATCATCTACTTCTTTTTTCATCTCACTACATCGCACTGTAGCCCGTACTTTACCCCGTCAGAAATGTTCAATAATAACTGGGCGTAACATATTATAATTACCAAAGTCCTGATATCAACCAGATTACTCAAAAAGAGCATAACCTTGATGTTGGTGGGTTATTATAATTGAGGCGATCCTGGTTCTCTTCTTGCTGATACTCTGGCCTGTAAGAAGCTTTGTTCACTTCTCTTAATCTAACTTCCGAAATGAATGTTTCCAAGGAAACATTCATTTGAGTTCTCAGAGAACTATACTCCACGCCGCATTTAAAAGGGGCTTGGCTGGACAAGCAGTAGCACTCTTTGCTACGAATTTTTAGCACAACGATCTAATGATCGTACTATGCTGTAAATCTTTGTGGCTTAGTTCTATCCGCACTCTGCCCATTCGTAGAGTCTGGATCCTTTTTCTTGTCCACAGAGGCGATTAGAACGGTTGCTCTCTGCGAACTTGCCGGATCAGAAAACGTCGTCTTTTCGATTACAATAGGAATTAAACATGGGTCGCCCAAGCTGGGCATACTCCATGAATGATCTCGACTACACTTACGGTGCCCCAGTTTCGACAGTGATCATACATCCACACGTGTAATGTCCCATATCACTTCTGAATAGAATAACATGGGGTTCGTGGGTACTGACGCTTGAGGTCTAAGAGTCTCCACAACTTTACCGCGCCAAGCGGCCAATGGTCAGCACCTAATTATATAAATTATATAGCGAGACATGATAGAACTCATGCACCGTCTACTCTTTCCGGAAGGACAATTGCTTTTTATCCCTGATCTTTACCAAGAGCTCCTTCTAGGATGTTGTGTTTGTTCAGGCTTATCACTTTGCTCGATCCCTGAGTTGACTTTCACCTCGTGTCACAGATATTGCATGACTTGAGCAATTTCCTGATTGCATCTCTGAGAAAGGAGACCAACGAAATCTCTCTGGGCAAAGCATCCAAAAATAACCGATGATAGAGTGGACATCACAAATATTCTGGGACATCAATCAAAACTGCGGGCTGAACGTGTTATTCTATCAAATGATCACCGACTTTCGTGGATCTCTGTAAAAATATTACCTTCGGTATTGTCTCTCATGCCAATGCTTGTTAGTTTGATTTTCACGTCTCTCTTACCATGAGGAGGTCATCAATAACTCGGTATTCCAACATCCACAATGCCAACAGTACTCCTCGTCGATTGTTTTGGAACCAGGTCAATGGTTTGCTATGCGCCGTTTCACCGATCATTCTCGTTCAGCCAAGAATATCACAGAGTCGAAGCATGAAAGAAGCTACAACTAGGCAAGACCCTTAGGTATCTAATGTTTCCTGTTAGTTTTAAATAAACACTTTCTTCATGAACTGCATGATAAAATTCAAATGGAGTCATCCTCCGGGTAATCCACCTTGTCGTACAGTCGCAAAGTCTCATTCCAGTCTCTTTTCCTCCTACGCTTGATCGAGAAATATCTAGTACGACCCTGCCACCTTCCTTGTATACGGCCCTTTTGCCGTCCCCCAGATGTACGAAAATATTTTTCCGGGTCACTAGGTAGTCCGAGCATGTTGACGGCGAGATTCATGACTCGACTATGCAAATCATGTCGCCTATCGTACATGGCTTTGAGCTGCGGCTTTCCAATGTACAATAGGCGTAAGAGAGTTGTGAACGCGCGGAACGCTGACACAGTATCCTCGAGCCATCGGATAGTCATCCACATTAATAAAGGGATGAGGAACAATGCGTTGTATTGCGCAATTGGCCAGGCCATTATAGCGCCGAAAATCCACATGCATATGCCGGAAATAAGCCCATAAGTTAGTTTATACTGAGCAATTTCATCCCAAGTATCAAAAATTGGGCCTGTCTTCTTAAAATTGCGCACTGCGTAAAACGTGATAGCGAAAACTGGAAGCCACAGAAATAATCCAGGTGTGGAGATAATAAACAGGGGCAAAGCCCAAGTAAACCTGATCAAGAGACGGAAAACGATGACGTGTCGAGGGAGAGATCGTCTAATACGGTCGTCTTTGATTCCCCATTTCGCAATTTGGTCTTGGTATGCCTTGAGGTTCTTTTGAGTTCTAAAGCTAGCACAGAAAAAGCAATGCTTCGTCAACGAACCTTCAGATCTTCGCGCAACTGGTTGATTTCTGTGATAAAAAAAGTGGTTTGATCGATGACAGCACCACAAGAAGTAACATTAACTTCGTTGTGGACATCTGCAGCTTTGAAGGTGTCTTGAAAAGCTATACTGAGTCGTACATAGTCTCCAAGCGCCATGCATGTCCCGAGCGGAGCATAAATTCTTGCAGCTAGCTTTGCTGTGCGTATTAGATCCCAAGAAGGCGCATCCCAAGTTCCGGCGCTGATCTTCTGGTGGAGTTGATTCGTGAGGTCACGTATGCTCTGAAAGTCGACTGGTGCAAGTAGTTCTGTGTTATTCTTCCATCGAGTATATTTATAATTCCACGATTAAATATGTAGATCGCACTCACCCTTGGAGTGAAAACCATCGGCTCATGGAATGTCACCAGAACATCAGATCGAAAGTGTTGTCGATGCCTTCTCAAGGGTTTCAATCAGCAAAAAAAGGATGATAGAACTAGTCTGACACTTACATGTAGGTAATTGAGCAGGTCAGTACATTTATCTCAAAATCTAAATCATCACGATTTCGTGTGAGTACATCGGAGACAATTCTGGCAACGCCTGTCTTAAATGGAGCAATTTTTGGGTGATAGCGGCTCGCCCCCTCAGGAAATAGACAAATAGCATCGCCCAATTCAAGTGCCTGGATAAGTTCGAGATATGAATTGGGCCAATCATCTACCGATTCAAGATGTACCTCTACGAGCTTAGACATTGAGTCTGAATTGTCGGCATCCTCTTTCCGCGCATAATCCTTCCTTCTTTTGATGGCCACTGTCCCCGCAGATTCAATCAGCCAACTCGTGAATGTCTTATGTCCGAATTGAGTCGCTTTGGCAGTCAGACGTAGCATGTTCCGACGCTGTAGCATGTCCAGTACTCAAATAATAATGTGGAGGGTGGTCTAACCTTTGTTGGGATGGAAGTGGCCAGAAGCCTTAACAGGAACGTCAGCGTGGTCCAGAGGCGATGAGAAAAAGGCTGGACAGACAAGGCATCTGTAAGGGAGTTACTGTGATTAGCACAGACAATGCTGTATAAATAGTCAGGAAAGGAAGTAAATGGGAAAGTTGCAATGCTTTCCAAGGAATACCAGTCTCTGGGACGAAGTGCGCATTCTCAACAACGATCGACCCATAAAAAACCTTGAGAACGATGCGGAAAAGAAATCTAGTAATAATATATAAATTCATTCAATGGATCCAACAAGTAGCTGGATAGAGGTACCTGATAAGGATGTAGGACCATGGCGTCTTTGAGCCAGATCTCGTCATGACTGGTCTCATATTCCAAAAATAGAAACAGGTATTTCCGGCTGACTAAGCACAAATTTTGGATTAAGATCCAGTTGATTCAAGTTATCGACGAACCATGCAAGGTGCCCTCGCAAAAATCCGACCTCATACATCCTCTTCGTTGCTTCATCAGAAGGCACCAGCCACATTATTGCTAGCAGTAGAATCAACACTGAAGGAACAGAATGCTGAACCAACACCTACCGCCTATTTCGCAGCGCTACTCACCACTCTCGATGGCACACTTCAACGCAAAGATACAAGCATGGCAGATGGAGCGGTCCTTCCTGCGGAACTGTATCTACTTGCGCTTGTTGCGCCTTTTGTTCCCAAAGTAGTTTTGAGGGCGCACCTGAACACCCTGCTCAGCCTCACCTCACCACTATTCCCTGTCCTGATCCCTCATGCTCCCCCAATACGCTCGCAACTTTCTCTATATCATGTTATATTTCAGTCCTTAGACCGATCAAAGTTCGAATTACCGAATGTTCATCAGAATTTCATCTACATCTTAAATCTGTGTCTTGATCCAAGGCCAAAAGTACGCAAAAAGGCTGCGGATCTTGTAAAAGACACGCTATGCAGCCCCCCTACCCCCCTCCTTCTCCATCCATACGCAGAATTAACTGCTCAATGGATCAGGTCTGCCCTCGTAGAATCTAACTCTACACCATTTTCTAGGGGAAGATCGAGACAAAACATTGGTGGTCCCGAAAATGCAATTTATGTCCTTGCCCTTTTGGGGGTTATTCTTCCCTATCTACCTTCTCCAGTATGTTTTGACTATATGAACGAGATCCAAATTGATCTTAGTCCTAGTCTCTTCCCGAGGTCACCGTTCAACTCCTAAGCCTCCCCCGTCTTGGAAATCCGTATCTCTCTCAGTCTTGTTATTCTATTTTATCTGGATTGTTTACTCTTTCCGAAAACGATGACGAAAGCAAGCTTGGCGACCAATTACCCCAAGTATTACGTGCTGTCCTATCTTCCCCACCTGTCAAAGCTGATACAATAATCTCCCCTGCCTGGATCCAAGTGTTAGGCGATGCTATGCAAGCTTACATGATTACTGATGCTGGTGCGTGTATGGAAGAACTTGAGGAGGCCTGGAAAGCTGCCTGGAATTTCCTCAATTCAAGTAATCCTGAAGTACGGAAAGCAAGTGCCCGTACTTTGAGCATTCTCGTATCTTGCTCTTCACCATCCCTGGGTGAAACGACAGTTGCTCGTCCTCAGGAGTCATCTATAATGTCAAAGATCATTTCTCAGGTCATCAAGGCGCTCGAAAATGTCGCTTATGCTCACTCTACACCTGAGCTCCTAGCTATAATCTCGTCGTTAATTACTGGAGCCAGAGGTAGAGGGTCCAGAACAGCCTCGGAGGCAGCAGAGGCTCTTCTCCTCCCTCTTGTCTCAAAAGTCGGTGAACTCCGTGCTCACAAAGATTTTAAATTTAAAGAGGCTGCGGACACCACTCTCGGTGTTGCGATGCAAATATTTGGTCCGGAAGATCTTCTTCGGAAATTACCCCTCAATCTCGAGCCAGAACAGAGGTAAATCATTTTCATCGATAAGCTCACGCTCACTATCATGCTTGATTCTACCGCAGAAAAGCTGGCAAAGAACCGCGGGCCTTTCTTCTTCCCCTCCTCTCCCAACCCCATACCTCTCCACTAGGTCATTTTATCTCTTATTTTGTGCCTTTGAGCGAGAAGATGTTCGACTTTCAGCAGGTCGCCGAGTCCGAGGGTCGGCAATCCGAAGCCAAAGTGTGGAGCGTACTTGTTGATCAAATTTGGGCGGGTTTGACAGGATACTGTCATGCTCCTACTGATCTGCAGGAGGTGCGGTTAAGCAGTCTTCTTGTTCATAACGCTGAATGTGGCACTTGGGCGTCTAGGCACTGAGCCCAGCTTTTTCCCAGCTCCTTTCCCGATTGTTGTATTCCGAAACTGAACTTCGTCCAGCAATTCTCAAGGCATTAAAGGTCCTTGTCGAGTCCAATCAATTATCTACAGATGGTACACAAATGCAAATGATCGAAGGCGTAACTTCTGAAGAAAGAGCCTCCAACATCGCTTTCCTCAAGACGCAAGCCGAGAGTTGGTTGGCTGTTCTATTGAATGTCTTCGGTAGTGTCAATCGTGATTCCAAAGGCATGGTCAGTGATGTAATCAACCTCTGGGCGTCTATCGCCGACCAATCTGTTAGTATATCGAAAACTGTCTCTCGTTGTCTAATGTTTATCTTCATCAATACAGGTAATCACCACCACATATCAGAAAGTCGTCGGCTTGTTTAAGAAAAATTTGGTTCACGATGAAAGTACAGTGGCAAATACTGATTCCAAGGCTGGAAGCACCGCTGCGATGGCACAAGATATCCTCATTCTCCTTCTTCCTTATCTGCCACGGAATGACTCTCAGGCCTTGTTCAGCCTCTGTCTTACCCAACAAGTGCTAACTGGAAAGGACAGTGGGGTGCAGAAACGTGGATATAAGATCTTAACGAGATTGATTGACAACGACAAGGTTGAGGTCGACATACCAGTCGTCCTAGAGACAACAGACAATTTTCTAGAAGGATTGACCCCTGCTGCAAAGAAGGTTATTCGATCTCAATGCTATTAAGTTTTGTTATTGACAACTCAACAGGATCGTTTCAACTTTTTATCCACTTTGATACCCCATCTACCACCATCGGCTCTTCACATCATATCGACGATAATTCCTGAAGTCGTGCTCGGGACTAAGGAACCCTCTGAAAAGGCTCGGATAGCAGCCTTCGATGTCATTCTTGCGATGGGTAGGAAGATGAGTGTCGGCGGTGTGGTCAAACGGAGCCTGATGGAGGGTATAGACGAGGACAAAAGTGAAGAAGGTATTGAGGACTTTTGTTCGCAATGCACGGTGCAATAAATCTAATTTACCTGATGCAGTCGTTGCCAGTATCGAAGAATACATGACCATGTTGGCTGGTGGTCTCGCAGGTGCAAGTCCGCACATGATCAGTGCGACGATAACTGCTATTTCACGATCCGTATTCGAGTTCAAAGGTGATTGCAGTTAGTACGAACTCGTTGTACTATTCTCATACCATCTCTCAGACGCAATCTCTGCGAAAATGCTCAATGAGATCATACAGACATTACTGGTTTTCCTTACCTCTGCAAATCGGGAAATTGTGAAATCAGCGCTTGGTTTTTTCAAGCTCTGTATTCACACATTCTCCACCGAACTCATGCGTCCCCATCTGAAGGAATTGGTACCTTCCCTGCTTAGATGGTCACATGACCATAAAAATCATTTCAAATTGAAGGTTAGGCACATTTTTGAGCGAATATTGAGGAGGTTCAGCTGGGAAGAAGTATATGCATGTGCAGGCAATGATGAAGCCGGAAAGGTGCTACTGAACATCAAAAAGAGAAAAGATAGAGCCAAGAGGAAGAAGTCCGTCAGAGAGATGGGGGAAGATCAGGTTTGTCGGAGTGCTTCGAAAACATTCTTTCCTCTGACACTAGGTTCATAGCCATCGGATCAAAAACGCGCGACAGGCAATGAATTTGAAGATGTGTTGTATGGGAGTGAAAGTGAATTAGAGGATAGTGATGATGATGAAGATGATGTGACCTTGGCGAACGAATCAAGAAAAAAGAGCGCAGAGCATGGTGTTCGCCTTAGGTTAGATGACGATGAACCAATGGATCTACTTGAAGGAGCAGCAGGGCGTATTCACAGTATGTTTATTTCGACATTCACTATAACTGTCATTTTGAAGCGATATTTCAGATGCAAAGTCAAGTCGCCGGCGTCAGCCTGGGCAGGAAGCCACTCATTTTAAAACTGATATGGATACTGGAAAAATGATTATAGATGATTCCGACGATAGCGAGAACGAGACCTCTCATATTCATAAACAAGGCAGCAAGGATGAAGATATCACTGGAAAGGCATACAAGGAAAGCATGACATCAGCTGATGGGTTTACCAGAGGTCAAGGGGGTCGTTTGAAGTTCAACAAAGACACAAAAAAGAGAAGAAGAGAAGACCTAGATGAAGATGTCGAGATGGCCGATGGAGAAAATGCTGGTACAGGAAGAAGAAAGAAACAGGAAAAGAAGGAACTAGGGTTTGGACATGAATTCAAAGCCAAGGTATGCATGGCTCTTCTTGAAACGCCTAATGATCTTTTTAAAAAAATTCTATCCAGAGAGCTGGAGGTGACATCAAGAAGCAGGGAATGGACCCATACGCCTATCTCTCGTTGCAGGATGCAGCTAAGCGAACAAAAAGCAGGAAACGCCTTGGGATCACTTCAAAGCGGTGATCGATAGTAACGTTTGGTCTCACATAAGTATGTAAATGAATGTTCATTTTGGTTGTTGTATACATGACAGTTTGAACTGTGGATCCTCATCCATACAAGGCTTGATCATGGGGTGTACCGAAGAGTCCTTCCTGCCAACTGCGAGGTTGTTGCCATTCCTGAGATTGGATATCAAGGTGCAGCACTTTGGCTATTACAGTCGCAAGTAAGTTTGCGTCGGCACGATTGTCTCCTTCCATCGCAAATTGTAGGATAGCTGCAGTTGGGATGGACCAATTTTCAGGTATTGACGCGAGAATGCGACGTGTCACTCCTCCTCCTGGAATAAAGGGGGTTGAGTCAGCATGCCCTTCCTCCTGCTTACTTTGTTCATCTGGTCGGATATACTGTCGGACAGGCGACTCGTACATAGGTATTGACACAGCACTTTGCAATGATGTTTGGACGAGTGAAGGCCCATTGCGAGGCACGAGATGATAGATGGGAGTACTGAAACCGCCTCAGGAAAAGCCAATGAAAGGGCTATCGAAACCTTACAGCATCTGGGTGTCTGTGCGGTCGACTACATCCACTCCTGATAGAAATAGCACAGAAGTGAATTGAGATGTTTTGATAAATTCAATAAGTGCCGCTACGAAATCTGCCCTCCGCGACTTCGAGAAAGTGTCAATTATCCCCAAAGGTTTAATGCAAAGGGAAGATTCGGACCTTGAGGACAGGCGAACGTTGCTGTAAGATCATGACGTCGAACTCGGGTTTGCTATAGACTTGGTTCCAATATGAAAGTCGGCTAGAGAATGGTGATTCTAGCAGGTTTAACGTACGTTCTAGGGCAGTTGTGACTCCAGGGGCGCCATCTTCTCTGCCGCCTACGAAAGGGAAGAAGTAACTAGGGTCAACGACGCCTATGCGTTCCAGTCTCAGCGTTGTGATCATGAGATCGACTGCTAGTTGAGGGACATTGGCGGTCGAGACGACCGGCTGATCCAGATTCCAAACATGCGGTCAGAACACCGCAGGATGATTTAAAATTGAAAGTACGTACAACAACGAGGACCTTCCCCGTAGGCTGAAAGTCTTTGGTTGGACGGATGAACGTCATCAGAAACTTATCAAAAACCTGTGTCCGCCAAGTGACATCTCCATTTATCCACGGCTATCAGATTATATTCTCTATCACCGATGAAAAGTCTCAGAGCCGCAGCTCTTAGTTCAGGGTGGGTATTCCTGACTTGATTGTGATGGTTTCCCGCCCTGTGTCTGCGTTGTGTTTTTCAGAACGGAGTTCAGTGGCTTCGAACAAACGATTCACAGGTTCAGTCTCATGGCATTACCCCGTTGAGAAGAATGTCAGACTACGACACTGTAGGACCATCAAAGTCCATTGCTCTATGGTCTAGTCAGGCCCCTTTGCCTAGGATTGTTCGATGACGGACGATATATAATGTTGATCGCCAATTTAATGATCTCAACATACGGAAGGCGTCATCCCTATCAATTTAGCTTCTGAAGCTTACATGGAAGTTAATCCTACAACAAAGACAAATTGTATCATGACTTTGAGCGAAATGCCGGAGAGCATGCCGTCAGTCACCCAATCCTCTCTCAATATATCGCAAAGTTCGTTTTTTTGCGTCAGAAGAGAAGCATGAGTTTGAGTTAAGGCTACGTTGCGAACACGAAACGCGTACAAGAAAATGAAGAGCTGATCTGAACCCCTTAACCAAAACAGTTAACGTACAGGTCTGAAGTGTAGAACTTTGGACAGCGATCCCAGTACACTTCAGTCAAGCACGCTAGTGCTATTGAGTGACGCAGCAAGCAGCGGGAATACAATTTGCTCTCGTTTCTCTCAGATCGGTTTTAATAGCATTCAGTGATCCTGTCACCGAAGCAGATGCATGCGGTGAAGTGCGGAAATCGTCTGAGCCACTGGACCCCTTGCGCTTGTATTCAGCGATTTTCAGGCTGAATTATATCGTCATCACGTCCATCAAACGGTGGTAATCAGTGCTATTGAATCGAGGTCCTGGATTCAAATACAACTATTTCAGTGGCATGTGAGTTCGCTGCCTGCTTCACAGATCACACCTCGAAGCAAATATATGAGATCGGTGGACCGATTGCTTTAAAATAGTAATACTTACCCAAGAGTACTGACTAACGGAAACAATAATGTCAAACTACTGCTTCAGCTTTTCTATGAGTTGAGGTACGACCTCGAACAGATCTCCTACGAGGCCAACATCAGCAACTTGAAAGATGGGGGCATCGGGATCCTGATGAAACCAACGTTAGAAGGGTGTGCATGGATAAAGCGAGGTTGGAGAAATCGGGGGACGGCACTCACCTTGTTCACAGCAGCAATGAGTTTGGAATCCTTCATTCCGGCAAGGTGCTGAATGGCCCCAGAGATGCCGAGGGCCATGTAAAGCTCTGGAGCCACGACTTTACCAGTCTGACCGACCTGAAGTGAATTGTCTGCGTAACCCGCATCCACTGCAGCACGGGAGGCACCAACTGCGGCTCCAAGGACGTCAGCAAGTGGGTACAATGTAGCCGCAAACGTCTCCGCATTTTTCAGAGCCCGGCCTCCCGAAACGACGCGGGACGCTACTCCGAGATCAGGTCTATCAGATTTAGCGGTAGTGGTCTTGAGGTGCTTTGTGGGCGAGTCGGGAACATGGACAGGATCAATGGCCTGAGTTTCAGCTTCGAGGTCATGTTGAATCGAGGCAGCGGCGAAGGCAGTCGATCGGACGGTGAAGAATTTGATTGGGATAGTGGAAGGTGCACGCACCGTCGCAATAGCATTTCCGGCATAAATGGGACGGGTGAACGCAGTGGCATTATTTGCAGCATCGTGTTCGAGTGCAATGATGTCAGAAACAGCAGGGACGTCGAGCCGTGCGGCCACACGGGGCAAAAGAGATTTTGCAGCGGACGAAGTGGCTGAGGCGACGTGCGTGAAGGAAGAGCCAGAGAGAAGTCTCTCTAAGAGAGGAGAGAGTATTTCTGGTACAGGTACTGAGTACTGGGGTGAGGCTGAGTGCAGGACGGTAGAAAGTCCCTTGAGTCTGGATGCATGGTAGCCAGCTGTAAAGACCACATAGGAGATGTTGGACATACTTTTTTGCCTGCTCGACAACTGCGGGCAGATGGTCGGGCGCGCCAACGACGAGCGCAGATACTTTGCCTCCGAGCTGGCTGGCAGCAGTGAGGGCTGAGAGCGAACCCGAGTCAATGATACCCTGGTGGTGTTCGAGAAAGACGAGGGCATGGGGCGAGGTGGCCGTCGCATACGCACGAGAAAAGACTCTGCAGCACTGGACATACCTGCTGCGGAGCATGTTGGAGGAAGAGGTCGTCGGAGGAGACGATGAGCTTGGAGATCCAAGAGAGTCACGTTCTCGTCAGTAGAAAAATACTTACAAAATAAGCAAGGTGCCCTCTCGGCTGACCAAATTGAACAGTCAGCGTAAATTCGCATCTTGTATCGCATATGACGCTGATAAAACGGCAAACATCTCTGCGTGCTACCCAAAGCGACGACGATATCACCGCTGGGCTCTCCAGCGCTGTGGAGGCGAACGGCACAGCACAAAAACTGACAGATGATTTCAGAAAAGGGGCCGAGACGATACAGGATGCGAGCCGGGCTGCTCGACGACCGTGGTGGAGGACAGGCCGCTTTCTTTTTCCATTCGGATTGTTGGGTGAGTTCTTTCGATCCAAGCTTCCATAATACAAGTATCACTCAAGCAAATACAGTTGGAATATTGCTTGGATTTACCTTTGTCGAACCAGAGGATCTTCAAGATATTCATACACAAGTATCTGTCATGATTTCCGACCTGGGCGTCAGTGTGCCTCAGCTCCCAGACTTGGACTTCTCTCATGTCGAAGCGGAATGGAAACGGATACGCAGTAGTATACCCGAAGTCTGGAAGTTCAACAACGACGGACGCGAGTTTCAGGTCGGGGAAAACTTCAAAGCTAGAGGTTTAGACGCAGAGTATCCTGTAATATTGATTCCTGGTATCATATCTACGGTATGCCGTGTTTTGCGCTTTCTTGTCTTCGCCGAAAAGAACTCATTCCAGCCGTCAGGGACTGGAGTCCTGGTCGACATCACCGGATTATCGTACCTTCTTCCGTGAAAAATTATGGGGCGGGTTTAATATGATCTCTCAGGTGACATTTAACAAGGAGAAATGGATAGCTGCGATGATGTTGGATCCTGTCACTGGACTTGACCCACCGGATGTAAAAATCCGTGCTGCTGAAG
>Ga0153986_1000292_pt1 | contig 15967 bp, 18 predicted proteins | sample TSGA070MetaG_FD_104724 | JGI IMG/M metagenome (GOLD analysis project Ga0153986, IMG submission 104724) | Attine ant fungus gardens microbial communities from Georgia, USA - TSGA070 MetaG | ecosystem: Host-associated > Fungi > Mycelium > Unclassified | place: USA: Georgia, Alexander Wildlife... | reverse complement strand
CGCCTATATACCAACAATACGGAGAGGGAGAAGTACAATCTCCTTGCAACGCTCTTTGGAATTATCGTCTCTCTGGAATATCTTGAAAGAGCCTACGTTAGGGACTCGATTACTGCGGCTGAGTGAACAACACTCTCTAATGCTGCTCAGAACATTGCTAAGAACGTCCACGTAGAGATATTCACCGGCATGCACGCGATTGCTCTCCCAGTACAAGACCATGTTTAGATTAGTGAACGATGAGGTGCCATCAATCGAACAATTTATGTCCCGATATCGGGTGGGTATCTTCTTGCCCTGGCGATGTAATATCATGGCGAGCTTCTATCCGCTAGATGGATAACCCAGCTGCTCTGCATCGCATTCAAGTCGGAGTTCCAGCGACAGTCGAGCATTCGAGTGAGGCAGGCCCCGAAACTGCCAAGCAAGTCGCTGAGACAACTCAGGAAAGTAATCTTTCAAACTTGATTCCTTGTGAATCTGACTGTGTTTTACAGAACTTCATTACTTTCATGGATGCACTACGTCTGAATCTTAGGACAAAGGAAGAGTTACATCCTTTGCTGCGAGATCTTGTCACAAGCTGTTCCAAGTTCAAGGGTCATAAAGACTCTGAAGGCCGAAGTCGCATGGTTTCTTGGTTGATCACACTCAACGGAATGCAGATCTCGGAGAGACTGAATGATGAACAGTCACATCAGCTACTTTTTGATATAGAACATGCGTACAACGAATTTTTCCAGAGTCTTAGCACAAAATCCAGCTAGAAGAGTGAACTTTGACATTTTTAGTACTCTTTATTATTATTATTTGGCATCAATCCCTGATACAAACAGACAAACGAGAATGGCCTATCTCTCCCTATATCCATGGAACCAACTGTCATAAAACGCTTGCACATCTCTGGCCTTACGCCGTCAATATCTCAACAAGATTTATTCCAGAGGCTTTCAACTTTTGCAAACGTCAAATCTCTCGACGGGCTAGGAACTCTTAATGCTGTTGGTCAGCCCAGGAAATTTGCGTATGCAACTGTTGAAGCCACACCCACAAAGCTTTCCAAATGTTTGTTCCCAGTGTCGAGTCTTCAGTTCACCGAGGCTTACTGCCTACAAGGTCTCACCGCTTTGAGTGGTTCTCTCTGGAAAGGCACGAAACTCCGCATCGGAGAAGCCAAACCCGACTTTCGCGAAAGGTGTGCAGCCGTCTACCTTCTTCCTCTGGATCATTACTAACAACTATGTAAGCAGGATGAAGACAGAAAATGAGAAAAATGCTGACTCTGAGCCTCCACACAAGAAAGCTCGGTGCAAATACGTTCCGTATCAGGCGAAACATGCTCAAGACATGTCCCCCATGACTCTTGAAAGGGCGAAACTCAAGGGTGGTTGGGTTGTCACAGACCTCGGACGGATGCACAGACCCCTAAGAATGAGGCCACCTCGGCCTTTGCCGCCCATCCCGCCCACGAGCTCTAATTCTAGAAAGGAGTCAGAAGGACAGGAGAAGGTACCAATGAAGATGCAGAAACACATCAAGAAACCAGATGTACGCGCACGCATGCAGAAGATTGATATGGTTAGATATGGCAGCGAGTACCTTAAGGGAAGGTTTCTCGAAGTCGACCATCCTTTCAGTATGGACAGTAGGGCAGGTCAAGACGATTGGTTTTGGAAAGAATCCACGGGCTCTGATGTTGGCGACATTTCATTCAAGCAAGCACCTAATCAACCTTTGATAAGTCAGAGCAATAGCGACCATTTTGTTCCCCAAGGTGATTATGAGGCGGCTGGGGAAGATGTGGATGTGGAAATGGAGGATATTTCATCAGAACTCAAGGAGAAAACGCCGGAGGACTTGACCGTAGAGCAACGTGTTCCGGAAGCGCCTGAAACATCCAATAAACTCAGGGACCTCTTCGCGCCCGCTGAGAATGAAGGTATGTGGTCTCACATTTCTATGATTGGTATCTTACTCCTTGTAGGCACATTTTCACTACTTGGCCATCTGAACCTCGATGACGATCTGGAGCTTGATGAGGACGTTCCATTTTCCATAAATCAGGAAGCCAATGATTTGTCGCAGGACGACACCCATGTGTCTGAACAAACCATCTGTGTTCCCAGGACGACCGCCGCTGTGAAAATCGACTCACATCAGGCTCGACAAATCACGTTTGATCCTTCTCAACCGTTTTTTTTTCCTCTTGCACTCCTCGCTACTCATCCTCTAGCCGACCATTCATCATTTGTTCATAAGTCTGGTGCGAAAAATAGGCCAAAAGATCCTTTTGAAATGGCTCGAGAAAAGAGTTGGGAGTGGCCTTCTTCTGGGTTTCATAGGACACAGACTGAGGATCAGATTAGACAACGATGGGAAGAACAGAAGGGAGAGTTGACGCAAGGGTGGAAAAAAAGGTGTAGAGAGGCTGGAAGGATCAGAAAAAGGAGAGGGAAGGTAGGTGAAGGTGATGACGAGTACTGATAGTACTGAATGTTGAGAGCTCTTGCAAGCAGTACATGTATCAAACAACTTTAAAGGAGATCCTTACCTTTGGCTGACCAAGACTGAAGGATAGTCACCTTTATCTAGTGTTGCCTCAAGATGGTCTGGCTCGTTTTCAGAAAATATTCAAATGAGAACATATATTAATTTTCTTACGTGCTACTTGGACAGCACTCATAGACAGTTTATAGGGTAAACCCTTCACTAAAATTTTTGTAGATAGTGTGTGTTAATGATGATCATAAATATTAAGCCACATGACAGAGTATAGAATTTCTAGGGTGGAGTCTATTTGTTCCTGACCTAATGTGATCATATTATTTCTGGTAGGAACCTTATTATGCACGTCGATGGTGAAGTGGTTATCATGCTTGCCTTCCAAGCAAGCGGCACGGGTTCGATTCCCGTTCGGCGTATTTTTCACTTTATGTTCTTACAATCTTTTACTTTCAAGTCCTTGCTTACGGGCCGACTTGATTGATGACTGATCACACACTAAACTTTGTCTTTCACAGGGTATCTTTGTATGTCGATACAAAGGCGCTCTCAGACCCCGAAATCTTGACTTGTGAACTGATTTTAAATTCTTGTTTTAATCAAAGATATCAAGGCAAAGAAGAGCAGAGAACAAAGATAAAGTAATTGATATTGGACAATCAAGAGATCTTAGAACAATACCCCACCATTTTGTGTATATTGACTACTCCTATATCAGATTTCGGCATCTTGGTCATCGTACACTGAACATAGGTCACTCCAAGCATCTGTTCGTGCTGTCAGTTATCCCAAGGAAGATTAAGCTTGCAGAACGACGTACCAGTCACACTCAAATTTTCTATATCTGAAGGGGCTTCGGCCATGACAACGGCAAGACCACTATATGAACATGATTCAGTTTGATAAGTCAAAAAAAATATATCTCAGTGTGACGCACACATCCAGATGCCAATCAATATGGCTGAATTATTTTTAATGAGTGATGTACAATGACAGTCGCTCACCACTCACCAGTGCAGAATCCAAGGGCCAGGGTTATAGGTGCTGAAACGAATTGTGACATTATCCCCTGATACTCCTGTCGACACAACATCCCTGCGTGGGGGATTGACGTAGTTGTAGGTACTGCTACCCGCACTCCGAACAACATCAAAAGTGTGCTAATCATAGATTGTTAATCTACCGGGAGAACGGTAACAAGAATGAAATACCCACCCCATGAAGATGGAAAGGATGCTAGAATCATACTCTTGAGTACAGTGTTTATGTCAATAAAGCGAATTGCCTACTGGGCTGCCGACGGCTCCTCCAGGTATGGATATTTCGATAGTACTGTTGCGAGGAAGAGTGTAAACACTTCCTTCGGGCAATAAGTCCTGAGCAGAAGTCGTTCCACTCATAATTTGAAGCAAGACAGGTAACGAGACCTCCTCGATGTACGTGGCACCGTTGATCGCGAAGGCAGTACCGTTGAAGGTAATTGCGAGATTGTGAGAAACATCGGCATCACCACTGCCTCCGGGGGCGCCTGGGTTCTCAAGAGGCACGAGACTGGTTTCATCAAGTAGATTCGTAAGCGTGACTTCTGGCGTTGTCGGGTCTTCATCAGCCGCGGAAGTGTATCGTAAGATAGCGGAATTAAGGCCACCGTCGTAACCGGTAGTACCAACGTTCGGATTCGCACGAATCCAATAATTATCGACTGACTGGTTGGCACTGAGAATGAATGAGTAGCGTTGACCAGCAAAAATCTGTATCGAGTCAGCGACAACAGGTTCGACGTTGACTCCATCGACTTCAATTATTGTCTAGACAGAATTGATCAAATTTGTACTCATGACTTTTAGGGAGAAACCAACCATAGTATGATTGTCAATGGAGAAAGTATAATTAGGGTCACATGAAATAGAAACCAGACGGAACCTGTATTTGACTCCTTGGTCTACTTGGATGACAGCAAGACTACTTGCAGGGCCATTAGTATAGCGACCATAGCCGTTGATCAGGGTAGCATCAGCAGTGGGAACTGCACCAGCAGAAGGCGCAGGCGTGTGGTACCTATACACAGCGAAGTTAGCTAAGCCACATTTTGAGGAGAACCCTCACCAGTCTATCAGCGTTATGACAGTAGTTTCTGCATCAAAGATCAGAACACGTGCAAGGATTTCTAAAGATCGACAAACCATTGTCAACCGAATATCTAATCACAATGTTAGGGTAATCGGTTAATTCTCACGACCAAATGTACATACTCAGACAAATAGGGGTCGTCTTCATCATAAATAACTAATGCACCTCGCAGGCCATCACAGTACTGCGTAGCTGATGGTATCAAAATCAGAGACTGAGTGAACGGGTAACATCACGGCGCACGTACAACGATGGGAATGATACCAGAAGGTACCAGCTTGGTCGGTTGCTGTGAACTGATAGAGGAATGAATTTCCGGGAGATATTGGACATTGCGTGACTCCACTAGTTCCATCAGCCCAAGCAGTACCGTTTTGGAACATTCCATGCCAGTGCTCAAAAATGTTTGGTCAAAATGTTATAGAAAGCAGACTGACACGCTTACAATACTAGTGCTTCGCAACATAGTAGTGTCTGTGAGGTTATCAATGACATTGATCTTAAAAGTTGAGCCCTAAGACGACTGAGCCACAGAGCCAGATTAGCAGCAACTGAAATCAAACCTTGGTCCCTACGACCAATGGGCCGGGAACGCTGGCACTATCTTCTGTCTCTCCCGCCAGAACAGCCCTAAACCGATTGAGAACGGTGTCGAAAGACTAAAAAATAAATCTCAGTACTTACGACCGATTGAAACCGTCAGGAGAGATTTCCTGGTTGACGATGTACATGTCGGCGGTCGGCCCAATACTTACACCTTGGACATGACCAACAAACAAAAAAGGAGAAACGAGGGATGCAAGAAGACTCAAAGACGTCCTCATCGTCAAAAAATGAGAAAGCTCTAGGGAAGACAAAACTGGCACGGCCTTTTATCTATAGCGTTAACAAGGACTTTATATAGAATTCCATCAAAGATCTGAACAGCTCCATCGAAATGAGTAGAAATTAGCTGAAACTGGCTGCTCGACCGTCTAGTTCGGTGCTTAGTCGAGAGAATTATGGCAGAAATCATGAAGATGCACCACTGTGGAATATCAGTGGCTCGTTTCTGAGCTATCTTCGACATAGAAGTGAGGCTTGAAAGTACATCCTAGCTGAAACAAATGGATGCAAGATTCAATCGGATGAATTTATTCAGTCTTGCTAGGCTCAAATTCCCACCAGTGAGTTCTTTATTCGCTCAGTAGTGTGAGCGAGGTGGGATAGGAGGCATCTCATAGAGATCTAGAAGTTCGTGGAAACTAACAGGAGTGAGAAAATCGTAAGAGTTGGAAGATCTGAATTAGAAATATGGCGGATGAGGATACATTATAACTGTTCTGAAAAGCTTCTGTCATCCATTCTATCTTGCCTTCAAACTTGTACCATGAAGACTTTGTTCTCTTTCCTTGCCTTCGCCTTGGTTGCAACTGCGGTACGTAAACTCTCAATGAACTCTGGTGTCTATTGAATTCTCAACGAGTCGCCTAGGCCGGGCACTATGCAGAACAACCTGACCCACCAGCGTTCACTGGGACAAGAATTTCTCACAGTTTGATATCGGAACCACCCTACTTTGTAACAGTCACGGAGACTTTCACTTGGACGTAAGTTACTTACTTCACTGTGACATTGATTATAGTACTGATCAATTGCAGCCAAGGTCCCACCATGAGAACTTCGCCTACAGGGATTTAAATAGGATTCAAATAGTTATTGTGCACTCACGGTCCCCTCCGGGATAGATCCTTGACATGAATTGTGTCTGTAAAAAGTTTGACTGGGATATGCAAGAATATGGTTAATAAAGACTTCGGTATATATCTAAGCCGAAGCCAGTATGAACACCAGAATTGAGAAATAAGATGTTCAATTATGAGATGTTTTGGTTGGGGGCGTCCAGAGACCTGAAGAGGTTTTTGCCGTGATGAGAACAACTTGAAAAGACGTGGTTACAACATACCTATCATGTGGAAGCTGATCAATTTTACGATCAACGGCTGACTGCGACCGATGCGTACTAGCATCACGAATACCTGACAAAAAATCCATCAAGTCAGGAGTTGGGATTTAGTTACGTCCCTTTACGTCCTTGGTACTTGGAATGCAGCATGCAAAAAAATGGTATTCATGTGTCTTCATTTTCTGGACAATGTATTTGATTAGTGTGGTCGAACAATTTTTCTGTCACAGAAATAGTTTGATAGAAAACCTGTATTTAAACAAGATATCTGAAATTATCATGGATTACTGATAATGTCTCGCCCTCAAAAATTGGTTCTTCCTTTCCTCTGTGTCTGGAAAATATATACATTGAACTTGGATAATTTACAGGAGGTTTTGAATATTATGATACGGCATCAAAGGACAGATCAAGATCGGGTTTCGCTTGTACGAAGTCGCGAAATTGCCGCGCCGAATTATCAGTGAATCACACTTGACTTTGGTCGCTATAAAAATGATGATGCGTTGCCCGGAGTGTTGTGCTATAGGAGAACAAAATGATGCACCAGAAGAGTATAATGGGGTGGAGTGGGCTCAATAATAGTCCAGAGCGACAATCGTGTTATCGACAGTGGTCCAGTAGAATTTCTACCTGGCGCAGCTTCGTGAAGATGATCCGAGGAGATCCTTCGTCAGACCACTCAGGACACCTCTTGAGGTAGTTTAGCGCTGGGTCCGAAGTACCAATGTGGTGTGTTGAGGATGGTCAAAGTCTCTGTGGGAATCGAAATACTGATTACAAGTCAAGCCTGAGGACTTGAAAGTCAGTTACACGCAAGCTGCGAACGCTGGAAGTCTTGATCTAACATTATGATGGAGAACATATTGTGATCAGTATTGCAGAATTCAGACTCATTTCCGAGGATGAGAGATCATATCTGTGATGGACGTGTGGGAAGAAGAACTGTGTATCAACCAGCGCTCCGCACAAGTGCATCTAAACGAAAGTCTTGTGCATCCAATTGCGACTACGATAAATATTGTCCATCTAACAAATGAGCTTCAAAGAAGCTGTAACTTTTCCTGAGCATATTTCATCCAGCCCCTTAGTGGAGTAAACTACAAATCACACTAAAGAGAAATGCCTCTTCTACGCGCCCACGCTGCACCGCTGGTTCTGAAACTAAATATAGAATATTGAGTCTTGTCACAAACGGCAGGCAGCGTGGGTCCTTCCCGTTAGCGTGATAGATGCCCAATTTCATGATCCTTGATCCATGCCATGCCTTCATGCTATTAATTGCGTCGGGTCGTTGGAAGACACATTACCCATGTATCACAGACTATTTGCGAAGTCAGCAGGTGATCAGATAATTTATAATTTAAGCACTTATATTATTATTAATAGTATGCTGTGGGATGTGCAATGGTAACACGCGTACAGTAACGAATAACCGAGACTCTTCGGATACTACGAAGCCCCACGACTGTTCATCAGCCTTTCCGACACTCTCTGTGCCTATAGTGTTATACGGGTGAGTATCTTGTCTGCTTCTATCCCCTGCAATGCTGTCCTGGTAGCACACTTATTTCCAACATGAGTCTTTGTCGTTATCCATCATGGTAAGACTGATTTACAAATTATATTTAGTAAATGATCCCCAAGCATGGTCTAAAGAGTACAAAGCTAATAATTAAAACCATAGGTAGACGATATTTGGTCTAATATTCTAACAGAAGTGTGGCTCTTCATTCCTGACCCGGACCTCCTGGATGTAGCCTCCAGTGATTTACATTTATCATATAGGGGCACAGGTGGCGGTAAAAATATATCAGTATTTGATAACTCATCATCACGAAAAAATTTGTTCTGTAGCATTGATCATAGTCTCACATCTTTTTGTATGTTTCTCTGCCTCAATCCAGAAGCGAAAGAAGTCCACCAACAAATCAACTGGGTGAAACAATACAAGATCTACCATCATTACGGATTGTTCCGAGTAACGTTGTTTACTTGTGACACTTCCGTAAAATTTTGTCACCTATGCCACCTACGCCACCGACATTGGGATCAGCTTCGAGTTCTGGAATCCTAAACCCACTCTATGGCTGTCGGACCAGGTCAAGTGCACCTGTACTTGCCTCTCTGCTTCATCATTATCATGCCTCACTAGGTTCCTTGGAGACACCCTGCACTCAGCACTTTTAGGTCAGGTTACAGCAGGTTTAAGTGATCGAGAGAGAAGACTATGACCAAAATTCACAATGGTCATTTTCTATAAATATTCCAGGATTATATGATGATAGAGAGTAGGAAAGGGAATGGATGGCCCATTCAGTAAGGAACATGCATAGTTCCGGCATAGCGAAGAAAGTAGTTGAGTTTACTCATGAGCCCAGTCCATTGGGGGAGAATGGCTTTTTAGTGGAGCGGAATGATAATCGAGACAAGACAAATTTCATTGACAGGAAGAAGGGACACAGAGACAAAAACTCTCATACTTCCTTTAGAAAGTCGACTCGACTCGCCTCGTCCCAACGATTGACCTCAATAATCTCCAAGCTGTCAACAACCTTCAAAGCGCCACGTACACCCCTTTGACTGTTCGACCACCAAGCTTCACCAGAAAACTACATCTACCATTATTGATGACTACATCACTGTTTAACCATTTCCTGATCGTTTGAGACGGCGTTTGACCACTAGTGATATCCAAATGCTGAATCCAAAAAAATGTGAGTTAGGAACATACTAGTGCTTCATTAAAACGATCATGCAAGCAGTATAAGAGTCTGAAAAAAAGATGTTTGTGCTCGAAGATGCATTTATTCTTTGATTTTTGAACGGCAAACTGCTCACACGGCCTGCCACCTTGATTTAAAAAATGGCAAACTGCAGCCTGTGGCATTTGGCAGGTCTTACTTGGGTATCTGCATGTTCTCACATGATCTGTGGTCTACTGGTCATTTGTCTGTCTAGACACATGTCAAATATACGATCCTCTGCATTTCATCCTCCTCTATCCTGAATTAATCTCAGAATTTCCAGAATCGATGGTGAGAGCAGCTCATAAAAAACAACAACAAATACGGTATTATTATGAACACCGCTCTCATAGCAGTACCGTGTCACCATGGACTCAGAAACCCCGCTCGTCGTAGATAATGGTACTGGTGTAGGTCTTGATTTGACTTTAAATTAATTCAATCAAGTCTCAAGTTCTTGCAACCAGTTCGTTAAAGTTGGTTATGCAGGTTCCAACTTTCCTGAGCACGGTACATGCAATCATCTAAAATACTCCGATTCTTTACTCAAAAGACCTTTCAAAACAGTATTTCCATCTATAGTTGGTAGACCTATTCTCCGCGCTGAAGAGCGGGTAGGATCTGTTGTAATCAAGGATATCATGATCGGCGACGAGGCTGCTCAGAATCGAAATTACCTACAGGTGACGCAGCCCATGGAACATGGTATTGTGAAAAATTGGGAAGACATGAAGCATCTCTGGGACTATACATTTGATGAGAAACTGAAAGTTGACCCAAGGGGAAGGAAAGTTTTATTGACCGAACCGCCTATGAATCCAAAAGCAAATCGGCAAAAGATGTGTCAGGTCATGTTTGAGGAATATGGGTTTGGAGGCGTGTACGTTGCTATTCAAGCAGTGTTGACACTCTATGCGCAAGGTGTGTCCTTGGGTAACCTGATTCGATTTTGCGGCTGATGTATTAGCATAGGTTTGACTACTGGAGTGGTCGTGGATTCTGGAGATGGTGTCACGCACATAGTACCGGTATATGACGGTTTCGCCATGCCACATCTTACTCGCCGATTAGATATCGCGGGTCGCGACGTAACACGATACCTGATCAAGCTTTTGCTCATGAGAGGATACGCGTTCAACCGTACTGCGGATTTCGAGACCGTGCGCGAGATCAAAGAGAAACTCTGTTATGTCAGGTTCGCTTGCCGACAATGATATTCTACTGCATCACTGAACTGTTGTGATTGCCAGTTATGATCTTGATCAAGACACCAAACTAGCCGAAGAGACAACCACCCTTGTAGAGAATTACACAGTAATCCTCATTCATTGTGCTCTCTTATATGAATGATTAATCGCTTCACAGCTACCTGATGGTCGGACAATCAAAGTTGGCTCGGAACGATTTGAAGCGCCAGAGTGCATGTTCCAGCCCCACCTTGTTGACCTTGAATCTCCTGGTGTGGCAGGTATATACATCTTTCTTCCTCTTGTTCTCAATCTTACCAGTATCATCGTTCAGAACTGCTCTTCGGCACAATCCAACAAGCTGCTGTTGATATTCGAGCAGAACTTTATAAACACATTGTACTCTCCGGAGGTTCAAGTATGTACCCCGGTCTTCCTAGTCGCCTTGAAAAAGAAATGAAACAACTATACTTGACTCGGGTCCTGAATGGCGATACTTCTCGTTTGAGTGTATGTTACGTCTGCTCTCCCTCACGACCTCCATACTCTAACGTCGCCACATGCAGAAATTTAAGATCAGAATTGAAGACCCCCCACGGAGGAAGCATATGGTCTTTTTAGGTGGTGCTGTGCTTGCCGATATCATGAAAAACCGTGAGGAGTTTTGGATATCAAGGGAGGAGTGGTTTGAACAGGGACCCAGGGCACTTGATAAGCTCAACAGGGGCGAGTAGGAGATAATCTTTCTTGGTTGCTGCTGTATTAGACCATATTGTAGGAGTAGAGAATGTAGTGCAATTGTTACCCTATCACCATATGATATTACGAAAAAAAGGGTTTCGGATCTAAACAAGGTTGGGATCATTTAGATGCCACCTATCAGTTGGAAGACATTCAAGACCCCCAAAATGTGTCCCATTCTCCCATCCACCGAATATTTTCAGAAGTTAGCCCAATACCTCGAATGATGTCCTGACCTTGGATCAACGCTAATTCGCGCCCCCGCATCCTTTTAACCCGTCGCATAGGGTTCATAGCATCCAATTCATCATCAGAGGGTTGACGTTCATCGGGTGGAAGTGAAGCTGCATGTTCGTGCGTTTTTGCAAGGATTGCGTGGGTCTTGGTTATTGCAAGTGAGACAGCATATGTTAAGGGTGTGAGAGAATTTGAGAGCTCGGATGGGGGGGAAGGAGAGGTAATGGATTGGCTTGGGTAAGGAGAGACAGATTGGAAATGTGCAAGAATGAGGGCAGAGAAGAGGTCTCCCACACCAGCAAAGTAGCCTGAGAGAAGAGGGATACAAGCAGCATGTACCGTGTAAAGGTCTCGTTTAGAGGTGTTGGTGACACCATGAATTTCTCTCTGTCCATCGATGTCATGAACGTGCATGGCACCAGGCCTGGGTCCCGTAGAAGAAGCGAGGCAAAAAAGATGTTTTTCTTCTCCATCAGATATTGGGGGTGATAGAGAGGGTGGTAGTGCAGCGAGAAGCCATGGCCTCAAAGGGATGGAACTGATTACAACGTTTGGTACCTGATATGTCTCGTGTAGGATGCTGAGGGCTTCTCGAAGAGATTCCAGGTCTTTGATGGATGTATCGGTTAGAACTCTAAACCACAAGAACAACGGTTAAAGTTTGATATGAAGTATGAAAGGGAAAAACTCCGCACTCGACTTCGTACCAGTTTGGAGTGATTATCGTTGCAAGAGGAAGCATTTTCCGATACACGGGTATCACATCTGCAGAAACATACAGTCTTCCTGCATCTCCCAGAACGGCTGAGAGGAAAGTTGGTTATACATCACCCGCATGAAAGTCGGTCCATGCTACGCACGATCAAGTAGATATATTAATTTTTGTCTTCTTTGCTTCAGTTTCTCCACGAACTGTTGAATTGCAATGAGTGATGTGGCTTCAGGTATATACCCAGTCAGAAGTCGAGTAGGCGCGAGCAGTTCATTCTGTTCCAGCGTGTCAAATAATAAATTGAGCTCGGCGGCGGTAGTTTTGGTGCCGCCAGCACGTCTGTAACCTATTGATGAAATGAAGTAAGCGTTTATGATCGGGATTGTGTGCAAGCTCACCTGAGTGGTTAGAATAGTTGACCGTGTTGATGATCTAGGATTGCACTGATCAGCTCTCCCGATTAAGTCCAATCTGAGAAATCTACTCACATCAACATCGTATCCTAGGCATTGCAGAGGAAACACTGCAGCCTTTCCTCCTACATAGCCAAAGACGACGTGAGATTGAATACTCAGGACGCGTCCAACGACCATTTAGACGTTTGGTAAAGGTGCCAGACTGAAGTCCAAATAAATAGGATGATCTCGGAACTTACCGTTCTTCAAGCATCTTCTTGTCTCCGCTCACACCGGGTTTGTATCAAACTGTCATCCCATCTTTAATTATTCCAGTCAAGGGGTCACTCATACACTGAAGACAGTGACTGGCCCCCTTATCGTCGTGAATTTGGTTTCAGACTCGGCGGAAACGTTTCGATTCTCCTCCTCTGCTCGGATGGCTGTTCATTAAGGCACTGGTCTAAGAAATTTCCGCATCTCTTTCAGATATTCCTTACATCTGCTTTCTCTCTCTATTTCCTTCGTCTCGTACGAGTGGCGAACGAGGGACTATGATAATGACCGAACTAGCTTCTGATATCCCGCTCTTTTTCGCTTCTCTCTTTTATCTCTCTTCCTCCCTAATCTTTCGGGTAGCATTCCGCATTCTTTCATACCCTCTCGCACTGTGGGCTTCCATGGCTTGCATCCTTACTGGGGTTTGTAGCCTCGAACGCTTCATGGTCAACTCCACGCTCTTTTGCTTATCAGGCTCTTCTATCGAGCCCTCTCTCGTCCAGTTCCTTCTACAAAAGCTTTGCAATATAAGGTCCTGTGCTAGGTGGAGCTTTCTCGGATACATGCAATACTGCCTGGCGCTCCCGTACCGCCTTGTAAGCAAGTTTCTGGGTTACTACCCAAAGCTCTGGCAACGGACTACGCTAGATACCTTCAATGCGTCCTTTCGTTTGGAAGAAATCACTACAGCGATATCGGTCTCGACTGTCAGTATAAATTCTGATAGCACTCCTCCTACTTCAGATACTCCCGGCTCCGACGACTCGACGAAATTAAATGTCCTCCTCGAATCGTCCAGTGGTTCATTCATTGATGTGGCCATCACACCACCGACTACTCCAACAGATGTTCTCACAAGGTTTGCCTGCACTCTCTCCCCGGCCTCGCCCTCAAGTTCAGCTGAGCCTCTCCCCTCACCTCCTGTGATTTTTACTGCTGTATCTTCTGAAGGTGCTACGCTCATAACGGATGACTCGGAAGAGAAACTTAAGTCGGCTACAGCAATGTCCACACCAAAAAGACGCCTGCCATTCACAGAGCTCTCTATACCCAATAAGAGGCCCCAGCCAGGGCTGTCTCCATCGTTACTGAAGACATCCAAGTATAAGATTCAAACCACTAGCAGTGATGGCAAAGAAAACCGAACGCCTCCTCCCTTCCAACCAAAGGACACCTACTACAGAAAAGATACGTTCATGAAAGCGCTGAGAATGGACATGATACCGATTGGCGAAGGTGGTTTTGGCCAGGTTTTTCGTGCAACAGCGGTCGGGGGCCAACCGGTTGCAGTTAAGCTGATGCAGAGAGGAACAATGACACAGGAGATTGCCATTCTGAACGAAATACAGGCATTACGCGCTGCGAAAGGTTGTGAGTGGATTGTGGAAATGATTTATTTCCAAACAGCGCCAGAACAGGCCTTGATCGCTTTGGTGAGTGCATCCCTATTGTTCGGGCATTTGACAAATCCTGATCAAGCAATTGAGTCTTATTTACCTTGTGGAGACATGCATACTTATTGGGAACGCTCGGGCTTTTATTTGGACTTGACAACGGCCCAATTCTACACCGCACAATTAGTAGGTGGATATCCTCCGACTGTTACTACTGTCTTAGATTTCCTCGTAGATTCTCGCTATCCATGACCTTCATGCTCGTGGTATAATACATCGAGATATTAAACTTGAGAATATGATGCTTGATTCTCAGCTCAATCTCAAACTCGTTGATTTTGGACTCGCCCAAGTATTCAACCATGCCACAGTTTCGGAGAAAGATTATCCTTTGTTCCATCAGCTTAAGAAGCTGGGCGGAGATACATTTCCTCTCTTATGGGCCACGATTCACAATCCGCACCAGACAGACCTGGCTAATGGAACGGAGGGATATGCGCCACCCGAAGTATGGAAATGCCAGTTACACAGTTTTGGAATTGATTACTTTGCAATGGGCTGTGTTTTGCACATGCTGATCACTAGTAATGTGCGTACCAGTTTCGTACTTGCGATTTCACGAGAGTAAAGGATATTTTCTTCTAGGCACCGTTTGAATTTGACCAGGTTGCTCAGGATTATGCCTATAACAAGATATGTGTGGATAAGACAATGGATGCTGATGCGTATGACTTCCTGAGCAAAGTTCTTGCCTATGACCCTATGAACCGCCTGACCGTTCGAAGGATGAAGATGCATCCTGTTTTCTGCAATATGTGAGTGTTGGTATTTCGTTAGCCTGATAACTTATATAGCCTCTGCATCAGTGATTGGAATGCACTAGCCGCTGGATCAGTCAGTGCGCCAGCCATTCTGATCAATGGACATTAGATAGCGTGATACGGTAACAGTGTAATGAATTGTTCCAATTACCATTGCCTGCATTAGGCGGTCAGTGTATATGGTTCGGCGAGCATGTACAAGGACAGGGTAGTCGAGTCGATACTCAAGCAAGGAGAGAAATACAGGAAATGTCGCTGAGCCCTCAACGAATGATCCGATCGTGTAACGGTTCGAATGGACAAGAGGGAAACTGAGTTGACGAAATGCAGTGGTGATTTATGCAGACACACGATACATTAGCAGATGCGTTAGCAGACACGTAAATTAGGCGTCCATGCGTTGGGCATGCTATTTGAATTTCTTTTTTTTATCTCCTGATTGGGGTGAGATATTGACCAGGTGTTCGAAGGCACGATCATCCAGAACATCAGGTCAGGTTTTCACCAATCACCGATCTGTGATCAGCAGGAAAGTCACCTTGCAAGCCGATATCCGCCTTTGATACTAAAGGCTGCTCGGACGCTTGGGGTAAACAACAGACCTAAGGGTGAAGAATTGTTTGAGGGGACTTGGCATGGCAAGATTCAACATAGTGAGCTCAATCCATGATGCACTCTCCCTGAAAGGCAACCGTAAGGGATATAGAAATAGCGGGACACCATCACAGAAATGACAGTGGGATGAGCTTCAGGTTCCAGAAGATATGTAAATAGTCATTTCAGCTCCAGGCCTTGTGTATTGTCTGGACCACATCATCTCAGATGAGAAAAAAGATGCTGATCAGAGCAAAGCTAGATGATAGGGAGAACAAGAGAT
>Ga0153986_1000291_pt1 | contig 15998 bp, 19 predicted proteins | sample TSGA070MetaG_FD_104724 | JGI IMG/M metagenome (GOLD analysis project Ga0153986, IMG submission 104724) | Attine ant fungus gardens microbial communities from Georgia, USA - TSGA070 MetaG | ecosystem: Host-associated > Fungi > Mycelium > Unclassified | place: USA: Georgia, Alexander Wildlife... | reverse complement strand
GAGAGATTTGGTTTAGTGAACGTACAACGCACTTTGATGACTTTGAGGAGTTTCTCAGGGCCATTGACACCTCGGATATACAATCTGTGAAGTAATTGTACTTGTGCGTGTTATTACCCAACCGAGAAATAGAAAGAAAAAAAGGGCTTACCCATCAAACCACTGAATCGTTTAAAAGTCCTTGGAATCCTCACATGAGGGTTGACTTCGATTAAAACACCTTTTACAGTATGGATATAGATCTGCAATAGTCCAGCCTTATTCAATGGCGAGTCCAGCAGCGTCAATAAGCACTGAAAAAAAAAAAAAGTCAAATTTAGGTGCCGACAAGAAAAACGAAACAGTGTGTACCTGGTGCGTGATATCAGGTCTAGCATCTGCAATATCTCTTCCACTCCTGGCCAAAATTCCTTGATGATCATCACAGTTCAACAGCGTATACTTCACTTCCCCTTCTTTGCCATTCCTTCCTTTCATTCCACCATTCCCAGATGAAGCCCTACAAGCCTCCAAACATGCTTGTTCAAGAATGACATACAACTTTTTCTGTGTCGAAGCAGGACCGCCACGCGAGACATGGGCTTGGACAGGTAGCATCGTAGGATTTGCCACGGGTGCGATGGGATTATGTGGATTCGCAGTAGGTGTTGAACCTGGTGCCATTTTACGAACTTTGGCGGTTGGAAGGGGTCGCGTCGGTCTTTCACTACAATTCGTGGCAGTGGGAGGAATGGGTACCACAAGAGAATCTGAGGCGGGGGATTCTAGATCAGGATGATTTTCTACTACTGAAAAATGGGTAGCGTGATCGATGGGGATAATTTCATTCCCGGGAAAACGAGTCCATTCCACATTTTCATCGGCTCCACTTGCGGTAGTATCATCTACGTCTATGTCATCATCATGATCACCAGGACCGTATTGTCGCCTTCGTTGAGCTGGCCGTTCACCAGGCGAGGATTTAGGTCTAGGTGGTGTATCGACTGAACTTTTAAGATCTGCCAGAGTTGATGGTGCGAGTAGTTGAGTATAGTCGCTTGTAGCTATAGAAGCTCCAGAATGACGGCGACGACGAGCGGGAACAACAGACATGGTAGATAGATGTCCTTGTCCTTCCCTTGACTCGAATCACGGAAATCGGTAAGGTTGGGTGGTAGTAAATAGTCAAGCTGTCTGCCCCCCTTGCATCGCTACCCAAAAAAAAATCAGGGTCAGCTCGGTTCCTTCTTCCCTGCTTCCACTTTCATAAGCTGAATCATAATTCAGGCGCATGCGGGGACATTACATTACAATGCCTCTTGAGCTGTTTTTCCCCGACCATCACAACAGTTAAATAAAATCTAGCCAAAGAACCGGATGTATTCTAAACGTATTTAAGTGAAATTAAATAGGTATGTACTGAGTATTCAGAATGATTCGACGTTCAGACTAATCCAAGTGATCATACTAATGAGCGTATCTCTTTTTCCTTGATAACAAAAAAACATGACGTCAACGAATGAAACACCAAATTCTACTTCATGTCAATCATATCTGCATACTTTTATCTAACGAATCTTCTCGTTGATATTTGGCATAATCATCCGATTCAAAGGCAACGTGCGCTGGCTTTTGAACGACCGCAAGCGATTGAAGTTTGACCGTTGTAGTGTCATCGGACTTGAATGAACCTTCTTCCCTCTGCGCAGCATCTCGCTCCTCGAGAGACTCGACATGGACAAAAACCCCGGGTGCAGTCGTTTGCAAGGGCCGTAGGTTGACAGCATCATTCTGTGTGAACAATTAGATCAATAAATGAAGAACGAAAAAAACACTTACATCTAGGTCCCTGGGCTCACCTTCATTATTGATTTCAGTCAATTTCCACCTTGACCTTGACTCACTGGGGTATCGTGATGCGACTTCCTGTCCACTCCCTGATTGTTCTGGATCAAAGTTTGTTGGACCTTCCCAGCCCCGACGAGAGTTTAGGTTGCTCATCAACGAATTACTATACAACTTGGAAAGCAGGAAGTTGAAGATGAGATGACTGGACCAAATTTTAGAGGTGTGATATGGCTCTAGTAAATGTATTCACTCACGTTCCAGTTGGCTGTTCACATGTTGACTTCAGTATTTCTAACAATAAACAAGACGAGCGCAACTTACATCTGCAAGGTAAACGATCAAGTCAACGACAGCAAACACGGAAGTGATAAAACCAGTTTGCATAGTGACTGTAACACAATAGTTTCACATAGATTTTTCTGCAGGAAGAAAAGGCACAAACTTCGGATTATGCGATCAACCATTAGGTCGGATTGTTTGAAACCTGTCTTTTGATGGCGCTGCTCATTGCGATGAGACAAAAGACAATGTGGTGCCAAAAATTCAACACGTACCCTGATAATCATCAATAAAAGTAAAGGTTACAGATGAAGCTACTTACAGATACCAAACCAATGTCGCTGTAATGATGACATCAACTGATGCTGCGATTACAAGCCAGAAAATGACGACAATCTGGAGCAAGATCTAACAGAGAGTAGAACACGGAAGTGACTTTTACTAACCTTGAAATCCTGAAAATCCGTGAAGTGGGGCGTCTTGAGAACGTCGCAACCAGTAACAATACCTAGCGCTGGTTGGATAAACTACCAGTCAGAGGCTGTTGACAGAGAAATCTGTGTCGTACCTCCACCTGTAATGGCTCCGAGAGTCAAAATGGTTCCCAAGATCCGTTTTTTCGTCAAGGAGATAACACGCCAAGCAAAGAACACCTGGACAAGAGCTGCAATGACTCCCTAAAATAAGATTCAAGATGCGAGCGCCGAAGGGAGAGCAGAACCCACTTACAGTGAAAGCAGGCTCTTTTAGCAGGAACAGAGCAGAGTATCAGCACTCGAAAGACTCCTTGGCATGCCGGCGGAAAGCTAGCAACGAACCTGTTGCAAAAACTACGTACGATCCGTTTGTACTCAAGCCTCGAATAGAAGTTTGAAAACTCACCCCAGTTCGCTGTAGTGAGGAAGCTCGTATCAGCTACCCGACAGCATGATCACGTGATCAGTAATACTGTAGAAATTATTGATTCACCACTTACCAAAATGTAGAATGAGGCTGTCGTAAAGATAGACGCAGTCACAGACAGAATTTATCGCATCGAGTGTGAAGACGACAAGTACCTGCCCGAGGTTAGTGTATAAAATACCTCGAAGAGAGTAGAACTTACGAAAAGCTTGATCCATAGATGGTCCCTAGACCTCAGGCGTCAGATCGGGCGCATTCAGAATCAACGTTTGCCTAAACCTCACCTGCGATATTTGACACTATAGAGATAAACCTGGATAACCATCATTCCAAAAAGAAATATATTGAAGACCATCCCGATGAACATCGGTCCATGCCTAGAACACACCTTTGAACAAAGAATGCAGTTCGAAGATAGGGGTCACTCACGCAATCTCTGCTACGGTCTTCATGTCCTGCGGCGGGACCCTTATGAAATCAAATCCAGATGTATTTGGCGCCGGTGCGGACAGGGAAGGAGCAGTTCAGATGCGAAAGAAGGTAAGAGACAGCTCGTCCCACTCCAAGATTTTATTTGTAACTGAGGGCTCAATTCGGCAGCTGTCGTCAGAAACGTGAAAGGGGCTATTACTCCGGAAAGCTTCTGAGCCTATCAAGACCACGAGGGCAAGAAGAGTCATAGTGTTTCCGGCTACTGAATGCCAGGAAAAACCGTCATTTGATCGTTGCAAATCATTTCATCAATAAAGTGGCAGGTGACCTGAGCACACTTGAACATGACTTGACATAGCTTGAGAATCATGCGATTTGACTTCAAGTAGCGATTTCTTGAGTGGCATAGATATATGTTCTAGTTTCCAGAATCTACTTGAGGGGCATTCTTCAAGAATAACTCTCAGAATGATAAGCAATGTTGATTTTGAGAAGGGAACGGTCGTGGACCAGAATCCTCATACTGTTCAAATGATAATCACCGCGATGAACTATATGCCCAATTGGCAAACACACTTTTGGGGTCGGGACTTGTCTGACGTTGGAGTAAGATGTGATCGCTATCTCTAGGCACGAATGAGGAACACATCAACTCGCCTCTCTCCCATCAGTCCAACCCATGGACACTAAGAACTCTAGGTGATTCAGATTTGTGGTAGAATCTGTCTGTACACTCACCAGAAACAAAGAGAAAAATAATACTAGCATTTTCAAATTAAGGCCTGGCCTTGTCGTCAAAAAAGACAATGAGAAAGGTATATCTACGTGGTTAATAAGCTTGTCATTCGACTGAGGACAGTAGTAAGGACGCACCTGACATATTGAAGTACACACAAAACATATCAATTGCCGCAATTATTATCATACGCTGACATTCCATGGAAACAACGCCTAATATTGTATTCGACAACAGATCCAGCAACTGAACGCTGGCACTGCTGAATCAATTTGTGTTAGTGGAAACAGACACACATAGAGACGCTGGGTCTATCCTTCAGGCCAGGTGGCGCTAGGGAGTACCACCAAAGTGCGACGGACCTGAGCCACATCGGACAAAAGCTGGGAACCTCAAGCTTGATGTTATATCAGTCTTTGCGAAAGTTGGGCTTACAGGACGAACAGATAAGTTGGATTACCCCATGACACTCTTCGTAGCAACGGTGCTCGTAACAATGTTATCGACGAAAGAGTGCTCTGCAACCACATCTCCTTGCAACCGTACAAGACACTCGTTTGCTAGCTTATGTTGCTATTGACTGTTTTAATCGTAAATCAGCTCTTTATGTGAGGAACAAGACCTTTTTAATCATCGACCAATCTGTAACTTCTTGTAGTCGTGACAATGGGACAAGCTCTCCGTCTACGATCTTCTTGATTCTGGACTCCATCTCTCCGAGGGATGCGCCTCCATCATTAATCCGGATCACTAAGAGTGACTTTGTCGTATCGGATACACCATACCGTCGAATGGACTCCGTGATCTACAAGAATGAAAACAGACCGAAATAGATATATGAGTGGGTCCTACGTTGTTGGTCGGGCTTAGATTCCAGAGAACTTCGGAATGAACAGTTCGTGTTCGTAACTCGTTATGAGCCTCCGCAAGGATAGACTGATAGATAGCGGTCTGCAAATGACGACGGCTTGTAATCTAAATTCCGTGGTAGTCTTAAATGGGGTTACGTGGAAGCGACGGAAGTGATGGACTGACAAATCGTGCGTCAATAAACGCATAATTGACTTGCTCGCGCGCAGCTTCACCAGCCTCGCCTTCCATTATTGCAGCTGAAATTATATGTTTCTTTAAATGAGAGGCATTCTGGACATTCAGAAACAATGCGACATGAGTAGTTGCACGATTAGGAGCCAAGTGCGGAAAAAAGAAGAGGTCCATAAAAAAATCATTGTCACAAGGTGCTGCTAACTCAAGCCTGTCACGCTCCTCCTGCGATTGGGACAGTATTGGTCTTGGAACAGCTTTTTTCCGCTTTTTCCTAAATGCTGATATCCAAAGTGTTGACAGAACTGCCACTCTCCTTAGCTCTGACGACGTTCGCCGTCGTGTCGAGCGTTGCTGGCGTTCAACTTCAGCAACTCACACCAGTTGATTTCAAGGAGTCCACCGGGAGTGGTCTTTGGCTCGTTGAGCACTTCTCGCCCTACTGTATACATTGTCGAAAATTTGCTCCGACGTGGGAGAAGCTCGTTGGAGATTGTGAGAAAGAGATTCCTAGTGTACATCTGGCTCAAGTGGATTGTTCTGTGTATGGAGGTGCATCACCAACCATCCAACCTTATTGTTTTGCTTGACAAAGTCCCTCTCATAGATCTATGTGATACCAACCACGTCTCAGGCTATCCCACTTTATTTATCTACGAGGATGGAGAAATGCTCGAAGAGTATAATGGAAATCGAGATTTGGAGGAACTGAAGGATTTCATCAAACGACACATCAAAGACGATCAACATACCTTAGTTGTTGAGGTAGAGGAACCTCCCTTGCCAAAGCTCAACACGGAGGGTCAGGTCCTTTCCATCCCCGATCAGGCTACATTCTTCTCGACGTTGGAAGAAGGACCTGCATTTGTTAAGTTCTTTGCCCCTTGGTGTGGACACTGCAAAAGACTTGCACCTACATGGGTGCAGCTCGCAGCTCATATGAAGGACAAACTCACTGTAGCGGAGGTTGACTGTGACGCGCATGGATCATTATGTGCTTTGCATAGGGTTCCCGGTTATCCTACGCTAATCTACTTCTCCTCCGGTGTACGCTCTGAGTATACGGGCGGTCGAAAACTGGACCAGCTGAAAGCGTTTGCAGAGACAGCTTTGGACGGACGGCTACATCCGCTCCACGGTGACACGGAATTGGTCCAGCACGTCCAAGAGCATGATGTTGTGTATCTTTTTCTCTACTCAGGCTCAGACAGTACTATCATTGTAAGTGGTATGTTGAAAGGATGTATGACCCGCTAACAACCGGTATAGCAAACTGCCCGTGAAGCATCTGCACCACTCCTCGGTTCCCCTCCTGTGTATGCGTCACATTCCAAGGACCTTTTCTCTCGATATGGCGTCCCCTCGTCTGCTTCTTGGGCAATGTTGGCTTTTAAGGATCACGATTCCGATAGTCCTGCAAGTCATCTTCATGGTTTTCCCACTACCCCTGTTGAAACTATGGAAACTTGGCTCATGAGTCACCGTACCCCGTCATTTGTAGAACTCTCTTCTGGCTCCTTCCAAAGTATCATGAACGCACCTCAGGAACCTCTTGTATTGATCGCCGCAGTCACGGAAAAAGTGCGCGATCAGGTTAAGGCTGCACTCAAAACACTCGCGAAAGAGTGGAAATCGAAGACTGGTGGCAGTGGTGAGTTCAATGGGAAGCAGGTAATCTTCACGTACATGGACGCGGAAAAGTGGGAAAAATGGTTGAAGAGTATGTATGGTATCAAGAAACACCATAACGATGATGATTTGGCCGATATCAAGGTGGTCATTGCCGATCACAAGGTGGGCGACTGTCTTTTACTGACGGATTTGCCATTTAATAAGTGTGTTTCGAAGAAACTAATTTATTATGATGAAGACGTAAGTGGACACAAGATCAAACTTATCTCACAAGAGAAGCTTTTTACTACATTCGAAAAAGCGACAGCTGGACAATTACATTATAAGCACTCTCAAACCCGAGTTGAAAGATTGGCAACAGTAAGTCGTCCTTCCGTCTTGGATGGCTGTTAACCCTGTTTCTTTGCTTTCTCACAGTATCTCAATCACAAAATAGCTGGTGTTGAGTTTTATGTCACTGCCCATCCATTTCAGAGTGTTCTTTGGATCGTCGGTGCCATTGCAGTTGTTTTCTATGTCCTCTTGAGGTGGTTGGGCAGTGATACATCGTCAGAAAGAGATCATTATAAGTCTTCTCGGTTGGATTGATTTTTCCTGGGTTTTCTTCGGTGATACGTTGATTTACTTGTTGTGTCTATACTGATATCTACTATATATATTCTGTTCTGAGGCGTGGCTATTACATGGCCTTGAGTGACATGTACCTGGTCAATGGAGATCTGATTAACAGTCGAATATCCAATCATCGAGTGGGATCACAACAGGGAACTTAATTTGGTCTGTTGAACTCACATGTTGTGTGGGAACCGAGGTCGACTGAGGCCCAGAAAGGTTTGCCCCAGGCTGGTACGTGGAATTTGACAATAATCGGCGTATGAGTATGTTATTCTAACCAGGGTACTTGGGAAGGATCCACGTGGTATCTATGACGACATCGATAACCCGTTTTAAGGAGACCAGTTTTTGCCTTTCCTTCGCACTCATTCCCATCTTGCCTTTATCCTCTTAACATATCTGTAATCATGGGCGTCCTTGATGTTGTTCCTGTGGGCGCGATCTCTGCTCTTCAAGATATTGAATGTGACGTATTTCATTGATTATCTATGCAGACTGGCGTTTTGACGGGTGAAAATGTTCGCAAGTTGTTTGACCATGCAAAAGAAAACGGAGTGTGTAACATTTTATCCTCATATGTTGGACACTATTGAGATCGTATGTATAGTATGCTATTCCCGTGAGTGATTATCGTTCATGGCCAAGCTTGAAAAGCAATGAGTACACCGTGTGAATCTAGGCTATCGTAAGTAGCCAGTGACGTTAAGAGGATTATGTTTGCTTATCTTCAGAACACAGAATGTTACTTCTTCTTCGATCGCCAATGCCGTTCTTGAGGCAGCCAGGTATCTTATACCCCGATTGTTGTTAAGATGAAGCTGTACCTGCCCGTGTAATTTAGAGACATCAAATCTCCCATCATCATCCAAGTCTCCCAGGGAGGTGCCGCATATTTCGCCGGAAAGGGACTTGCCAATGACAAACAGCAAGCATCTATCATTGGTGCCGTCAGCGCTGCCCACCACGTACGTCTCATGGCAAAGGCCTACGGAGTGTAAGCTTTTTTGTCGTCATTTATAGTGCTACTACGATCTTGGTTTTCTTTATTCAACAGGCCCGTCGTAATGCACTCTGATCACTGTGCAGAAAAACTTCTTCCCTGGTTTGACGGCATGCTTGATGCCGATGAGCAATATTTCAAGGAGCATGGCGAACCCTTGTTTTCGTCCCATATGCTTGATCTTTCAGAAGAGCCTAAAGAGAAAAATATTGCTATATGTGAAAAATATTTCCAGCGCATGGCACCCCTTGGTCTCTGGCTTGAGATGGAGATTGGTATCACCGGTGGTGAAGAGGACGGTGTCGACAATACTGGGGTCGACAAAGAGAGCTTGTATACTCAACCTCAGGATGTCTTTGATGTGTATAAAACTCTCAGTGCCATTGGTCCCAACTTCAGCATTGCTGCTGCTTTCGGAAACGTTCATGGCGTTTACAAACCTGGTAATGTTCGCCTGAGACCAGAGTTGCTCGCAAGACATCAAGAATATGCTAGCGGTCAAATTGGCGGCAGAAATACTGAGCCTCTGTAGGTCTTTATCCGGTTCGGACAAAGAGTCTTATGTAACTGATTTGATCTTCAGTTATCTCGTCTTCCATGGTGGTTCTGGCTCCTCTGAGGAAGAAATCAAGACCGCTGTAAACAATGGCGTCGTCAAGATGAACGTTGATACTGACACTCAATTTGCTTATCTTGCCGGTATTCGGGTAAGCCAATGTGGTTTTTCTCCGCATCTAAATTAGTTCAACACTCCCATAATCTCAGGACTTTATTCAAAACAAGAAGGATTATCTTCAGAGTCAGGTAGGCAACCCTGAAGGGCCTGACAAACCCAACAAGAAGGTGATTGATCTCCGGTCGGTTTTGGTAGTCACTCGCTGACCTTGAAATCCCAGTACTATGATCCTCGCATCTGGGTACGTGAAGGTGAGAAGACGCTCTCTGAGCGCGTCAAAGTAGCTTGCAAGGATTTAGGGAATGTTGGTGAGTTTGATTGATCTTGTGTCGTGAAAATGTTCTAATTTTCAATGTAAAGGCCGTCTGTAGGCATCACATGTATAATTTGGAGCATTTTAAGTTGTTTGTACAGGAGCGTAACATATTCAATGAAAACTCTGATTGCCAATGTTTGGGAAGAGCAGAGATGTCGGTTTCTTGCTAAATGGGTTGGTCCCATTTGATAATTTTGCTACAGCATTATGATCGTTGTCGCACCGAATTTCAGAATAATTTCAGAATATCGGTCAGGCTTTGTTTGGAATTGGATCGGGGTGAGATTGCTCCTATTCTGAATGTGGAACCCTCGACTGGCGGTCTGATTGGGAGTGAAAGGGAAGGGAGATTCCCAAAATCAATCGAAGCACACAGATCATCATCCAGACGGGGTTCCGAAGAATGTGATGAAGAGTATCTTTAGCCTCATAAGAAATAGAATTCACAGTGGATTTGAACTGCAGAAAGTAGAACATTCAAGCAAAACTTCGTCACCTGAGCGATTCGAACACTCGCGGTCAAAGACCAACCGCTCAAAGCTTAGTAGCAGGCGATCCCGTTAACCACTCCGGCAAAGTGACCTTTCCACCCCTGTACTACTTTACATCTCAGTTATGGTTCCCACGCTTGGTCATTATCGGACTCATTGCTTCGACTGTTCAAATGCGTCTTCGCATCCAGACTTTTCCTCCTCTTCCTGACTTCAAAGCTTGGTTCAGTTTTGAAGCGCATGAAATCCCCAATTCAATCAGAGAACTTAAAGAACTCTTATGTTCGGATATAATCGTCCTGAAAGGAGCATGCGTTTCTGCTAGGGAGATCCAGCTCCTTCTGGATGACTTTGAACTTTTGAACGAAAGTTCATTTACTGCTGCTCTCAGAGATGGAGATCTACTCTGTGTGAAGGCTTCTCTTCTGCAAAGGTCGAGAGTTCAGGGTAAAGACGAACAGGGTGCGTTTCGGCATTCGGTGCACCGTTACATTTTTTCTTAAAGTTACTCTCGTTTTTTGTGCATTCAGGGTTATTACATCGAAGTAAGCGCAAGCGTGTGCATGAACGGGAAGATGTGAACAAAAAACACAAAGTTTCTGGAAAGCAGAAAACAGTGGTGCTCAAATCGTCGGCTTCCTCGTCTTCTTCGTCCTCGTCTTCATCTTCCTCGTCTACTACACCGTCAACAACGTCATCATCTAGCTCTGACAGTTCTGACAGCTCAGATTCAGATTCGTCTCCACCCTCAGTGCAGCCGTCTAAGCCTCTGGAAATATCCCATGAATTTGGTATTCCTCAAATAAGCAGCTCTGCTTCACCGGAAAAAAAAGTAAAATCTACACCTGAAGGGCCTTTTGTGCCACCTGGCTATGGTAAAGCGACGACTCATGCCAGAAACCTTCGGCGTAAACGTGTACGTACCCTACAAGCTCAGCAGCGTGCAGATTTCACCCTCCAAAAAAAACCGGCATCTCATATTTTTTCGCCGGCGAATGCCACTCCTCTGGGTGAAAGATCAAGCTCTCAAGCATTAGGCTCTACAGAACACAAGGGCAACAAGGAAGCCATGACATTGATTGCGGACGAAGAAACGAGAGTAGAGGAGGCTGAAGAGGTTCAAGGAGTTATGATGGCCTCATTGAGCAATAAAAATAAGAAGAAAGGTTTTAAAAAGTTCTTGTCGGCACCTGTGCCAAAAAAGATCGTGTTTACAGAGGATGGACAAGCCATTACTACCTCTATGTCGACATCTACTGTGCAATCTTCGGTTTCTCGGTCGAGAATGTCTAAGAACGACTCTTCGACTCCGTTAGAGAGCTGCAAACCACGATCCCACCTCATACCCCCGTCTGAGATTCAGGAATGCGGCAAGTTACCTCCGAATATGTTTGTTACCAGTGTGGATGTTGAGGCAGATCTGTGGATCTCCAACGATCGGAAGAGGAAGAGGAAGAATCTAAGCAAGGAGATTGATGTCTCTTATGACCTTGATTATTCACATATCGATGAGAACGGATGTCAAATTCAAGATACCACGATGCCACCTGTTGATGAAGGACTTGACAGCCCTATTGGAGAGGTGAATGGTGGCGCTCAAAACACTTTCCAGGGAATGTCGGCAAATACAGCGTTCGATTGGAGTCAAGCCGAACAACTTTATGAGAATGGCCTGAAGGTCTCACAGGTGGATGATTTGAGGACAGGACAGGTGGTGGGCTGGAAGGTCTGTTACTCGTTCTTGTTCGCCATATATTATAATTCCGAACAACATTTTTTAGACCCTCGAACTTGACCCTCGGACGTTGACACCGGAGATCGTGTTAGTCGTTGCAAAAATTGTCAAATTTACGGACGGCCTGCTTGTTCAAATCCAACGGTTTCCTAAAATCTTTGATTCTGTTCTTGGATCTCTTGTTCCTGCCGGAGACGAAGAGCTAAGTGAGACAGCGATGGAAGATGAAGAGTATCACTGGGACGATATTTTAGCAGCTGGTTGGCGAGTTTTAGGGTGTTCGTAAAGTATTCACATTCCTGTGACTAAGCTGATTTTTCACAAAAGAAGACCATCATGCAGTGATTTAATCTTATCTTGAAATGTATACGATCTGCAGGGATAACTGCTAGTACGGTAACATGTGTGTTCAGTGCACAATTCCTGGGAGAGCATCTCTTATGATCTACTATTTTCAGCATTTCTGAGTCGGATATTCAATTACCATTTGCCGGTTACTCGCTTGTCTGTCGACTCCAGAGAAATTGACTCTCTGGCTCTAGAAGTGATCTGTGCTTCTTCATTATCGCGCCCATCAACCTTCTAGGCAGTTCTCTGTGACACTAGGACGGGAATATATTTCCGTTTCATGTGCTTGGAGGAACATGATACAGTGTTCTTGTTGTGCAGATGTGGATACTCCCAGGTCGGTCTGTAGTTCTTATACGTCAATTGCCTGTACAGAAGCATCCACCATCCTTCAGCAGCACGATGACCTCATGGACAAAACTAGTGAATGTAAGTCGGAGTTCTGACCTTCAGTCCGAGGTCTGTTGGAGCAACTCTGATCTGGATCCAGTATAGCATGAGTGCATCAGACCCGAATTTTACACGATTTCCGTTTCTCCTTCCAGACTAATTGCAGGCTTGGGAGTGGGTCTTGGCTTTTGATTTGGAAATATGGCCGTCGCGCTGGAATCTGACGAAAGCTTTGTACTTTCTGGTTCCGGGGATTGTGCTCTTTGCTTTTATCGTGAGTTGCTCTGAGAATCTGATCATAGTAATCTACACCCTCCGGACGTGGGCTGTATAGGGCCAGAAGTTCACGCTACTCACGATATTCCGTGGGATGTGGATCACCAGCCGTCGGTATTATTCTGCTGAATGTACTGGTTTAACATGAGATCATCAGTATGTCCATTATGTTTGACAATCTTTAAGAGTCTTGTGGGCAGATACAAGGATGGTATGTGTGATCCATGAGGTCCTGGCCTGCAGACTTATCCTGCATATACAAGAGCAAGTCGGTGTCCAGAGGCAGCGGAACCTGAATCAAGAAGGATTATCCTATGCTAGTGCAGATTTGCTAGTCTCTGGTGAAGATTTATTTGTCCTAGGAGTTACAGCCGGAGAGGGTGTATGTATTTTGCACAGCAATAGGGAACTACTTTTGCAGTTTGAATCGTCCTCTTCGTGATACATCTGCATCTAAATAATTGATTGGCAAATCAATCAGGGATAAAATCTATCTTGTACAACATAAAGGGTCTTAGAATAAGACACTTCAACAGGGCTACTTGCAAAGGTCCTATGTATCTCTCATGTCACGTTTTGTTTTTGTTGCTTTGTCCACTATAAGATGATCATCCTGAATAAATGAACTGCGTTTTCAGTCAGCAAAGCGGCTCAATCAATCGTTGTGCGGAGCAGCTGAGGCATAGTTCTTGTGAGCTGAACAGTCAACTATATATATCACATACTGCTTGTGACATAATAACGCCCATGTGATATCTAGTCACGAATTTACCCTACTTACACGTCGACTATTCTCTCTTATAAGCCTGGAGTTGTGCGCTTCCTTTCATGGCGCAGTACAACTACGATGAAGGCGGGGGAATGGCCGCCTACTTTCTTGTGACAATTCTTGCCCTAATTCTTACACCCATGACCATCTCCTCGCTTAGGAAGAAATCTGCAAGTGTGTCATTGATCTTACTTTATGTCCCTGGTGTTATATTTCCAGCTCATTATATTTGATAGAAACACAATCAATTAAATGTCAATGTAAGCCTTGCATCGAACAGCGTACCAGAATTATGAAGCGGGAGAGAGGCTCATTATTTGTCCTGAGGTTGGCCAAAAAGTACACCATCATCTCCCTACATTTCCATGTCAGCACATTGACAAATGCCATAGAACATATTTCCTAATTGCTGGCTGGTCTCTTTTTGTTTTTCTCTGCTACAAAGCTGCTGGCGTCGCCGTTGAGAACAAGGTGTATAATCCATTCGACATACTGGGAATTAGTGCCGTCAGTCCATCTTTTGTTGAGAAATCAGTTGATTCATTGACTTCATCCTAGAGTGCAACTGAGAAAGAGATTAAATCACATTACAAAAGGCTCTCTCGTCTATAGTGAACACATCCTTATATCATCCTTTCCCTCTCTAACATCTTTGGACAGTCACCCCGACAAGGTTAGGCCAACCGTAAATGAAACCGTAGAAGCAATCCAGGACCGCTTTATATCCTTCACAAAAGCATATAAGGCACTCACTGACGAGACAATCCGTAAGAACTGGGAGCTGTATGGAAATCCCGATGGACGCCAAGAAATGTCCATGGGTATCGCTCTCCCAAAATGGATTGTTGAATCCCATAACAATGTTTGGGTGCTGGGATTTTATGGCCTTGTCTTTGGTGGTGCTCTACCTGCGCTGGTCGGGAAGTGGTGGTTCGGTAATAGGCAGAAGACCAAGGATGGTGTGCACGCTATGGCCGCTGCCATTTTTTTCAAGAGCTTAAGGGAAGAAAGCCCGATGACAGAAATTGTTGGTACGCTTGGCAAGGCATTTCAATATGAGATGTCGGATGCCAACGTCAAGAAGTCTGACGTCGCAATTGATAGACTGGAGAGTGAGATCGAAAAAAGGGCCGGTTCAAAGTGGAGTCAGGTCAGGAGAATCGCCAAAGAGACTGGTGGGAAGCTCCATGTGAAGCGTCGGAGGGCCTTGGTCCTAATTTATGCACATCTTCTAAGGATTGAGGTCCCTGACCCTAAGCTTCAGGAAGGTAAGTAACTCATATCACTGTCGTATTGGTCATGACCTGGGACATTTTAGAACAAGCACAAATCCTTCTTCGTCTACCAGTTCTGCTCAGTGCTATGTTGAACGTCTCAGTCTCCCGTAACTGGCTCTTGCCCACTCTTGAAATCATGTATCTACATGCTTATCTCGCTCAGGCTCTTCCTCCTGTCAAAGATCAGCGTTATACCTTGACTCAGCTTCCTTCGATCCAGAACAAAGATGTCGAATCCCTTGGTGATGCCAAAACTTTGGCTGGTGTTGCTCAAGCCCTTCAGTTGAAGAAGGACAACCGTGTAGGTGATGTTCAGAAAGCTCTCGAGAGATGGTGTGCGCCTGAAATAGTAGATGCCTCATTTAAAGGTATAATCATCCCTCTTTCATGCTTGCAACAAATTGATTACCCTCTGATCCAGTTATTGGGGAGCGCGTTGTGACACCGTCGTCTATTGTCTTCCTCGTGGTTAAACTTCGCCTTGTGCCACCAGGCAAAACCATTGAACGCAATGAGCTCAACGTTGACGAAACAAAAAAGGCAGTCGAGTCTAACGAGGAGAAGGACGAGAAGTTCCTTATGTCACGCAGCGAAATGGAAGAACTCGACAACGAAGGGACAGTTGCAGCTGCTCATGCGCCTTACTGGCCAGATGTGCGTACTAGCTGTTGTTACATCTTTGAATCGGCGCAACTGAGACTCCTGATCTTTGTAGCAACGTAGACCTTCGTGGTGGATTGTGCTCGGTGACGATAAATTGAACCGTGTTGTCGTACCGCCATTCAAAATCACTGATGTCCCTTTCGCAAATCCCCACGCTGAACACCAGCGGGATTATAGATCGTACAAAATTCAGTTTCAAGCTCCCCAAAATGTTGGTATGTTTACGTGGAAGATCTATCTGGTCTCGGATACATTTGTCGAGGAGGATGTTACCGAGGATATCATTGTGAGTGCATTTGTTTTCTGTTAGGGAATATGGTGGCGCTGATACACTTGTCCATCTTCGGCAGCTCAAGATAGAAGAGCCACAAGCTGTCGAGCAGCCTGATGAAGATGAGATTTCAGAGCCTGATGAGGATACACTTGCGGGACAGATGGCTGCGATGCGTGGTGGTAAGGTTAAGAAACGTGTTGAACAGGGTGAGGACGAGGATGAGAGTAGTACGGATGATGATCGGGATGGTAATAACAGCAGTAGCGATAGTGATTAATTATTTTCTGTAGTGATGGGTGATACACGGGTTGTTCT